>Ga0209947_1001866_pt1 | contig 12325 bp, 4 predicted proteins | sample SalPonR2_B_D2_MG_FD_185706 | JGI IMG/M metagenome (GOLD analysis project Ga0209947, IMG submission 185706) | Salt pond soil microbial communities from South San Francisco under conditions of wetland restoration - Salt Pond MetaG R2_B_D2_MG... ... | reverse complement strand
TGCGGCTGGGGCAGATCCGGCCCGGCTGGTCGCGCATGGTGGTCGATCTCGCGGGGCCGCATGTGCTGGAAGAGGCCGGGCTGCGGATCGACCGACAAAGTGGTGCGGCGCAGTTGCAGGTGCGTCTGGGGCCGGCGGATGCGGAGGAGTTTGCCGCGAGCGCGGGCACGCCAGACCTGCCGGGCTGGGATCTGCCGAGCGCAGCGGTTATACCGGTTGCGCCGCCTGCGGAGGAGGGGGTCTTTCGCGTGGTGCTCGACCCCGGGCATGGTGGAATCGATCCCGGAGCCGAGGTGGGTGGAGTACGCGAAAAGGATCTGATGCTGACCTTCGCGCGAGAGTTGCGCGAGGTGCTCTTGCGCTCTGGCGGATTTGACGTGGTGCTGACCCGTGACGCCGACGAGTTTGTCAGCCTCGATCGGCGCGTCGCACTGGCGCATCGCGCGAGGGCGGATGTGTTCCTGTCGCTGCACGCCGATGCGCTCTCGGGTGCGCGGGCGCGGGGGGGCTCGGTCTATACCCTGTCGGATAGTGCTTCGGACGAGGCGAGTGCCGCGCTTGCAGCGCGCCACAAGCGCGCCGACATCCTTGCCGGTGTCGATCTGAGTGGCAAGGATGATGTCGTCGCCGATGTGTTGATGGATTTGGCACGCATGGAAACACAGCCGCGCTCCGAGCATTTGGCGGGGGTCCTTCTGGACGGATTTCGCACTGCGGATCTGCCGCTCTTGTCGCGACCGCAGCGGCATGCCGGGTTCTCGGTGCTCAAAGCGCCGGATATTCCCTCGGTGCTGATCGAACTGGGCTTCCTGTCGAGCCCGCGTGACCTTGAAAACCTGCGCGATGCAGAGTGGCGCGCGCGCGTGGCCGAGGCGCTGCGCAACGCGCTCGTGGTGTGGCGTGATGCCGACGCGGCGCGCGCCGGGCTGGTGCGGCAATGAGCGGGCCTGCGCCAATCCTTTTGACCCGTGCCCCGGGCATGCCTATATGGGGCGCATCCATTGAGCGGGGGCCCGCGTGTTTCGACCGATTCTGAGCCTGTTCGGCACTGTCTTCAGCCTGATCACACTTGTCGTGGTGATTGTCGGGCTGAGCATTGGTGCGGTTCTGCACATTTATGGCAAGGACCTGCCGAGCCATGAGAGCCTTGCCAATTACACGCCCCCCACGATCAGCCGGATCTATTCCAGCGAGGGGCGTATCATTGATGAGTTCGCCCGCGAGCGGCGGCTGTTCACGCCCGCCGAGGATATTCCCGATCTGGTCAAGCAGGCGTTCATCAGCGCCGAGGACAAGAACTTCTACACTCACGGCGGCTATGACGCCCTCGGCATCGCATCCGCGATCGTAGATGCGGTCAAATCACGCGGGCGCAACGTGCGCGGTGCCTCAACCATCACGCAACAGGTGATGAAGAACTTCCTTTTGTCCGGCGATCGGCAGTTGGAACGCAAGATCAAGGAAATCATCCTTGCCACGCGGATTGAGGAGACGCTGAGCAAGGAAAAGATCCTGGAGCTTTACCTCAACGAGATTTTCCTCGGCCAGAACAGCTATGGCGTAACCGCAGCCGCGCAGACCTATTTCAACAAGACGCTGCGTGAGTTGGCTCCGCATGAAGCCGCCACGATTGCGGCCATGCCAAAGGCACCGAGCGATTATCACCCGGTGCGCGAGAAAGAGCGCCTGCTCGACCGGCGAAATTTTGTGCTGCGGGAGATGTGGGAGAACGGTTATCTGACCGAGGCGGAATATCGTGAAGAACGCGCGGCGCCGCTGCGGTCGGTTCAGAATGGTGATTTCGAGCCGTTCAGCGCCGACCTGCCACCGCGTGATTACTTTACCGACGAAATCCGGCGTCAGCTGAGCGAGGATTTCGGCGAGGGTGAGTTTTTCTCCGGCGGGCTGTCGGTGCGTGCGACTCTCGATCCGGAAATGCAGGAAAATGCCGCCCGTGCGCTGCGCCGCCAGCTGGAACAGTATGACCGGGGCCGGGGCCGCTGGCGCGGCACCGGGATGACGATTCCGGCCGAGGTGCTGGATTCGGATGAGGCATGGCGCGCTGCATTGAACGATCTGCGGGTGCCGCGCGATATCGACCTGAATGGCCAATGGTACCCGGCGGTCGTTCTGGAGACCGGCGATCAGGCGATGCGCATCGGGATCGAGGGCGTCGAAGGCGTGCAGGAGGTGCCGCGCAACGATATCGCCTGGCTGCCCGGTGACTTCCAGGAAACCTTTGATGTAGGTGACGTGGTGCATGTGCGCCGCATGACCGAGGATGATAGCGGCGACTTCATCCGCTGGACGTTGCGGCAGGTGCCCGAGGCGCAGGGCGGCTTCATGGCGATGGACGTCAATACGGGCCGTGTGCTGGCGATGCAGGGCGGCTTTTCCTACCAGCATTCGGTGTTCAACCGTGCCACGCAGGCGATGCGGCAACCCGGTTCCAGCTTCAAGCCGTTTGTTTATGCTGCGGCACTCGACAGCGGGTATTCCCCGGCCACCATCGTGATCGACGCGCCGATCGAGATCGACACGCCGCAGGGGCTGTGGCGGCCGCGCAATTCGTCGAACAAGTTCTACGGGCCGACCCCTTTGCGCACCGGTATCGAACAGTCGCGCAACCTGATGACCATCCGTCTTGCACAGGAAGTGGGGATGGACGTGATCGCGAATTACGCCGAGCGCTTTGGCGTCTATGACAACATGGGTAAGTTCCTGGCCAATTCGCTCGGGTCCGAAGAGACGACGCTGTTCAACATGGTCGCGGCCTATGCGATGTTCGCCAATGGCGGAGAGCGGGTGCGGCCCAGCCTCGTGGACCGGGTACAGGATCGCTATGGCCGCACCGTCTATTCGCAGGATCAGCGCGAATGCGTGGATTGCAATGATCCCGGACTGCCCGCAGGCACCGGCCCGCGCATCGTGTCGGATCGTGAGCGGGTTATGAATGCGGTCACGGCCTATCAGCTGACTTCGATGATGAAGGGCGTGGTCGATCGCGGCACCGCTTCGGGGGCGATCAACCTGCCGGTGCCTGTGGCGGGCAAGACCGGCACCACCAACGATGCGCGCGACGTGTGGTTCGTGGGGTTCACCAGCAATATCGCTGCGGGCTGTTATATCGGCCATGACCAGCCACGTGGGCTGGGACGGGGGGCTTACGGCTCGTCGCTGTGCGGGCCGGTATTTCAGGAGTTCATGACCGATGCCGTCAAGAAATACGGTGGCGGTCCGTTCGATGTGCCGCCCGGCGGGCATTTCATCAAGATCGACCGGTTTTCGGGTGCGCGTCTGCCTGATGACGCGTCGGGGCCGAACGTGGTGGCGGAGTATTTCCGCGATGGTGAGGAACCGATCTTCGGCGTGATGTTCGACGGCGGGTTTGCCATGGGCAACGATCTGGACCTTTACAGTAGTGGAGAACGCGAGCAGGTCCGCGACGTCACCACGTCGACCGGGGAAAAGGCGCAGGTCGGTGGCAAGGCGACCTTCGGCTCGATGAGCTCGGGCGGATTGTACTAGCGACGGCCGACGGGCCGGGCCCGCCACGCGCTATCCGGCCCCCACGTCGCCCCTTGTCCGTTTACATTTGATCCGATGACTGATGATCTCAGGCAAATGCAAACGTGTCGGCGCGGGCTCGGTCCCAGTATTTGGCAAAGGCCGGATGATCGACCTTGCCCGACAGTAACTCGCCCTCCTCCAGCCAGAGGTACTGACTGGCCGCCGAGCGCACCTCGCGGCTGTTGACGCGGATCATCAGATGATGCGGGGTGAAATCCTGCGGTGTAAGCAGGCCCGAGGATTCCACGGCCTCCTTCAGGGCAATCATGGTGTTGCGGTGGAAATTGGCGACGCGCTGGTATTTCTCGGTGACCACGAGGGCGCGGTACCGGCCCGGGTCCTGCGTGGTCACGCCTGTCGGGCATTTGCCGGAATCACAGACCTGCGCCTGAATGCAGCCTACGGCGAACATGAAGCCGCGCGCGATGTTGCAACCATCCGCGCCGAGCGCGAACATACGGCACAGATCGAAGGCGCTGATCAGCTTGCCCGACACGATAAGGCGAATGCGGTCGCGCAGTCCCATACCCACCAGTGTGTTATGCACCAGCATCAGGCCTTCGCGGATCGGGGCGCCCTTATGGTCGGCAAATTCGGCGGGGGCGGCCCCGGTGCCGCCCTCGGACCCGTCGATGGTGATGAAATCGGGTGTTATGCCGGTGGCGTGGAACGCCTTGGCCATTGCGAAGAATTCCCAAGGGTGGCCGACGCAGAGCTTCAGCCCCACGGGCTTGCCACCCGACAACTCGCGCAAACGCGCGATGAAGGCGCACAACTCCTCGGGTGTGGAAAATTCCGAATGGCCTGGCGGGCTGATGCAGTCCTCGCCCACCTGCACGCCGCGCGCTTCGGCGATGGCCTCGGTCACCTTGGCACCGGGCAGAATACCGCCATGGCCGGGCTTGGCCCCCTGTGAGAGCTTTATCTCGATCATCTTGACCTGATCGTCGGCAGCGGTCTCGGCGAACATGTCGGGATTGAACGCGCCCTCGGGCGTGCGGCAGCCGAAATAGCCCGAGCCGATCTGCCAGATCAGGTCGCCGCCATGCTTGCGGTGGAAACGCGAGATCGAGCCTTCGCCGGTTGTATGGGCGAAACCGCCAATCCTGGCCCCCCAATTGAGCGCCTCGATCGCATTGGGCGAAAGCGCACCATAAGACATGCCCGAGATATTGAGCGGTGAGCTGTCATAGGGCTGCGTGCAATCCGGGCCGCCGATGCGCAGCCGGAAATCGTGGCTGTCGAGATGGGTGGGGGCCATGGAATGATTGATCCATTCATGCCCCACAGCGTTGACATTGCGCAGCGTGCCGAAAGGGCGCAGGCCCTCGATGCCCTTGGATCGGCGATAAACGAGGGCGCGCTGTTCGCGGGAATAGGGGGTTTCCTCGTGGTCGCTTTCAAGGAAATACTGACGGATTTCGGGGCGAAAATGCTCGAAAAGAAAGCGCAGGCGCGCCGAGATCGGGTAGTTCTTGAGGACCGCACGCTTGGTCTGAAAGACGTCGTAGAGGCCGATGGCGGCGACAAGGCCGGCGAGCGCCGCAAGCACCCCGCCCCAGAACGGCAGCCAGACGGCGAGACAAAGGCCCGCAGGCACGAGCAGCAAACTGATAAGCAGCGGAATGTAACGCACGAGACCCTCCCTGAACCCTGTCGCATGCGATCACTGTGGCAGATCGCACCGCGAGGAAGCGAGTCTTTTTCTGCCTAATTTCAGGGCAATCGCATGGGTCAGTAGTCTCTTTCGAAGAAAATCCCGACGCCGGTGTCGCCATCGTTCGAGGCTCCACCCTTTACCGTCACCGATTTCGACACGTCTAGATTGAGGTTGATCCGCTGTTTGCCGGTGCTGTCGGCGGTGACCTCGGTATAGATGTCGTCGGAGATATAGGCCCCGGCGCTGACCTGGGTGTCGCCGTCCTCGGTCTGGGTGACGTCGAGATCGGCAAGGCCGATGGCCCCGCGCAGGCTGCCCACCAGATCGGCATTTTCATTGCCTGCAAGAGTTGCCACCGCCGAGGCAAGCTGCGCGGCCTGGAAGGGCGAGATATTGTCGAGTCCGCGGCCGAAGATGAGGCGCGAGGCGACCTCTTCCTGAGGTAGGTCGGGGTTGGAGGCAAAGGTGATTTCGGGCGCGCTGGCAAGGCCGTCTATGATGACCTGAAGTACGGTGTCCTCGACCTCTGTCTCGGCCACGAAGCGCAGGTAGGGATCAAGCGAGCCCTGCATGGTAACGCGGCCCTCGGTGAGGTTGAGACGTTTGCCGAGGATGTCGAACCGGCCGCGGATCAGTTCGAAAAACCCGTCGGGCGCAACGTCGGCGGTGGTGCCCCGGATGCGCAGGCGCCCGCCCAGTTCTGCGTCGAGACCGCGCCCGCGCACGAAGATGCGATTGGGTGCACTGATCGAAAGATCAAGCCCGAAGGGCCGCGAGGCGCCGCCGCTGTCCTCGGTCTGGATGAGGCCCGCGCGTTGGCGCGTGGCGCGCGAGGCGGCTGGTTCGTTGACATGCTTCAGGTCGGGCAGCGACACCGAGGCGGGGCCAAGGCCGGACGGGATTCGGATATTTGTCTCTTCCAGCGTGATCGCGCCGCCGATGCGCGCGCCGCCCGTCAGCGGACCGTTCAGCGTCACGTCGCCATTTGTGGTGGTGGTGTAGATCAGCTGATCGGTTAGCACGAGACCTGCGAAACCGACGTTGAGATCGCCGTTAAAGCCGGGCGTGAGCGAGATCGGACCGGTGACCGTGACTTGCCCGCCGTCGCGCATGCGGGCGGTGAAATCGGTCTGGACACGGGATTGCCCGAGAGTGGCGCTACCGCTGAGATTGTCGATGGCAAGCCCGGTTTCGGGCAGCGCCACGCGCGTGCCTTGGGTGGTCACGGTGCCCGAGACCGAGGCCAGCGCGGGCGCGCCGGTCACACGCAGATCATAGCGGGCGGTGCCATTGATCGCATTGGGCTGGATGACGCTGTTGGCAAGGGCAAGGGGCAGGGCGCCCGAGGCGCTGAGATCGAGGCGCGCGCCGTGGTCGATCACATCGCCCGAGACGGCGGCGGTGGTGCCGCCCGGCCCGGTCGCGTCAAGGTTAAGGCTGACGCGGCGCGCCTCGGGACCCTCCAGCGTGACGGTGCCATTGGCCGAGAGCGGCCCGGAAAACTCGGGCGCGAAGAGCCCCAGATTGGCGAGACGGGCGTCAATGCTGACCGGGCCGCCCGCGCCGTCACCCGCTGCGGTGAGGCTGATCTGGGGGGTCTCCAGCGCGATGTTTCGGATCTCGATCCGCTCGGGCGTGCGGCCTGCCTGCGCGGCGAGCGAGAGGCGGCCCGCGATGATCTGATCCAGCTGCGCGATCCCGGTGGCGAGGTTCCGACCCTCCAGCGTGGTGCTGAGCGACAGCGCGTTGCCGCTGTCGCTGGTCTCTCCCTCTGCCGTGAGGTCGAGGCTACCGCGCAGGGGTTGGCCTGCAAGGGCGGCAAAGCGCGCGAGGTCCGCCACCTTGGCCGCGACATTGCCGGTGGCCGCGAACGCCTCGGGGTCGGGTTGTACGGTGCCGGTGGCATCCAGCGTGGCCCCCATGAGTTGCGCGGCAAGGCCAGTGGCGGTGAGCGCGCCGTCGGCATCGCGGGCGATCATGCCACGCGCCTCGGCCGGACCGCTGAGGCGTTCGTCGATCAGCGCCAGGTCAGACAGGTCGGCGTCAAACACAAGTTGCCCGCTTTGCTCGGCGATGACGCCTGAGCCCGAGGCGTTGATGCGTGCGGCGTCATAGGCAAGGCGCAGGTCACGCAGGGTGACGGTGCCGTCGTCATGCGCCGCCTCGATGAGAAGCGTGCCGTCGCTGGCAATGAGCCCGTCAAGCTGCGCGATGCCTGTGGCGAGACCGGAGGTGGCGGCCTCGAGTGTGATGTCCACGACTTGCGTCTCGATCGTGCCGCCGCCGCCGAAGGTGGCGTCGATGCGGCCATTGAGCGGTTGGCCTGTGATCGCGGCGAAGCGCGAGAGATCGGCCACCTCGGCCTTGATCTGGGCTGAGGCGGGCAGGCCCGGGGCCTCGGGGGAGAGTGACGCGGTGCCGGTGACGCGCGCGCCCATAGCCTCGGCCACGAGATCGGTAAGGGTGACATCGCCCCCTGCCGTCCATGATACCTGTGCCCGGGAGTCGGCAGGGCCGTCGAGGCGCCGGTCGGCGAGGTTGAGATCGGAGAACTTGGCCGTCACGTCGAGTGTGCCCGAGCGACTGTTGAGTTGGCCGGAGGCGCGTGCGGCCAGGTGGCGGTTCTCCAGCTCGAACCGGTCCAGCGCGGTGCCGGTCGTGTCGCGCTTGGCCTTGAGCGAAAGCGTGGTCTCGGGCGCGATCAGCGGATCGGCCTGAGCGATGCCGACGGCAAGGCCCTCAGTCGAGGCATCGAGGGTGATGTCGAAGTCGCCGCCGAGAAGGCTGCCCGAGCCTGAGAGCGTGGCATTGGCGGCCCCGGCCAAATCCTGCCCGGAAAGGGCGGCAAAGCGCGCCAGATCGGGGGCGGCGATCCGGGCGGTGCCGGAGACGGGAAAACCCTCGGACAGCGCCTCGATCCGGCCATTGGCGGCAAGGGTGGCGGCCCCCGAGGCCACGCGGATCGCGCGCAGCACCAGTGGCGTGCCCTCGGTCCAGTCAAGGCTGGCATGACCGGAGAGCGTGGCGCCTGCCGCCTCGGCCAATGCCGGATCGGAGGGCTCAAGGCCCGAGAGGTCGAATTCGGCGAGCGCCGTCACCCCGCGCGGAGGCATGCGCCGCAGCGTGCCGCGCCCGGAAAGGGTGACGCTGTCAAGCCGGAGGTCGGGTTGATTGAGGTCGGTCACTCCTACGGTGGCGCGCCAGCGGTCGCCCTGGTCCGCGTCGTAGCGAGCGCTGAGGATGGCCTCTTCAAGTGTGACGGGCGGGCCCGCGACGGGCAGGCGCACGGCGGTCGTGCCATCGCCGATATTGCCGCTGAGATCAAAGCGCGTAGGCCAGCCTGCGGCATCGAGCGCCAGTGTGCCGTCGAGCGCCAGCTGCGCCGCCGAAAGGCTGAACCGGTCGATATCAAGCGCGCCGTCGGGCGCGCGCGTCCCGGTGAGGCTGAGCGAACTTTCAGACCCGAAGAACCGGCGGAAATCGGTGGCCATGAGCGGAGTCAGATCGCCGTCGAGCCCGGCATTAATGCGCATGCCCTCGTCGGTGCCTTTCAGGGTCAGCCGCCCGGTCAGCCGGTCGGTGCCGTCGGTGGCGAGGCGCAGATTGGCGGCGTAGTCATCAAGCGGGGCCTCGCCCTGAACGGTGAGGGCGATGGCCGGACTGTCGGGCAGGTTCAGCAGCGTCGAGGCGATCCCGCCCGGGGCCTCATCAAGGGTGAGATCAAGGCCGAGCACGCGGCTGTCATTGTCAAAGCCCGCTTCCAGCGAGATCTCGCCGCGCCCGTCAAGGCGATTGACAGCGACATCGACCGTGCCCTCGCCGCTGCCAAGTGACAGGCTGCCGAACAGTTCCAGCTGGATTTCCTCGCCCAGAATGGGTGCGCCGAGGGTCAGGGTTTCGGCGGAGATCTCGCCGATATTGACGGAGACGGGCAGTTCGGGCAGGGCGAAGGGGGTGGCCTCGGCATCTTCGGGGGTAACCGGGGCCTCGCCGCCCGGCAGGCGCGAAAGGGTGATTTCAGCGGCAGACAGGCTGTTGACCTCGACGCGGCCAGCCAGAAGCGCCGAGCGGGTCCAGTCGAGCGTCACGTCGCCGAGGCGCAGCCAGACACCGTCGTCATCGGCGATGGTGAGCGTCTCGAGCGTGGCCTGCGACGAGAGCGCCCCGGCAAAGCCCGTGATCCGCACCTCGCGCCCCGCCCCCGAGAGATTGTCCTCGATCAGCGATTGCAGAAAGCCGCGTCCGTCCTCGCCTTCCTGTGCGTGCAAGGGGGCTGCCAGAAGCGTGAGTGCCAGGGATATGAGCCGTAGCGCGCGCATCAGAATGCCTGTCCAATCCCGATATAGAGTTCGAGGTTTTCGCCTGCATTCTCGCCGATGGGGGTCGCGAGGTCGACCCGGATGGGGCCCACGGCGGTGAAGTAGCGCGCGCCTATGCCCGCGCCGCTGTGCCATTCGCCCCGGCCGGTGCCGAAGGCGTCCTGACCGATAAAACCGGTATCTGCAAAGGCCACGGCCTGAATGCTGTCGCTGACCATCGTGCGCACCTCGCCGGAAAAGCCGAGGAACGCGCGCCCGCCGATGGTGACGGTGGGCGACTGATCAACCCCGAGCGATTGATACTGCTGGCCGCGCACCGTGCCGGCACCCCCTGAATAGAACAGCATGTCGGCAGGCACGTCCTCGATATCCGCCCCGGTGACCGAGCCCAGTTGCGCGCGCCCCGCCAGAGTGAAACGGTCATTCGCGCCGAAGGAGACGTGTTCGCGCAGATCGACATAGAGCCGCGCGCCCGCGCCGCCGCCGTCGTCGAGCCCGATGAACGGGGTCAGCGAGACGTCAAGATAGAGCCCCGATGTGGGATTGAGCGGGTCGTCACGACGATCCCATGTGGCGCGCAGCGGAAACAGCAGATGCTGCAATTCGCGGTTGCCGAGGTCGTCGGTGATTTCGGAATAGCGGTAGGTGATGCCCGCCTCGCCGGTCAACTCGTCCGAGAATATATGGGTCAGGCCGCCGCCAATCTCGGCCTTGCGTTCGCTGTAGTCGGGCTCGTTATTGTCCTCGATATTGGCCAGCAGGAAGGCCCCGGTATCAGGGGTGAACGTGGCGGGCCGGTCGAGCCGCGCGCCGAGGCGAAAATCCTCGCCGCCCGAATCGCCGCCGATGCCGCCGATCATCGCGTCGAGACGCAGCCGTTCGGCCCCGCCCAGCAGGTTGCGGTGCAGCCAGAACCCTGAAAGCGTAATCCCTTCGAGCGACGACAGTTCCGCGCCCGCACCGATGCGGCGGCGTTTGGCGTCCACGACCTGCGTAGCTATGTCGAGTGTGCCGTCGGGGTTGGGGGTGTCGGCATCGCGCATCACCACCGAGCGGAAGGCCCCGGTGCGGCGCAGGCGGTTCGCAGCGCGTTCGCGTTCGGCGGGTGAGTAAACACGGCCGGTGGGCAGGCCGGCGATCTCTCGGATGCGCGCCTCGCGCACGCGGGAGGGGCGCTCGTCCTGCTCGATCCGCAGGGTGCCGAAGCGCAGGCGCGGGCCGGGATCGAGGGTAATATCTGCGTCAAGCGTCCGGGCGGCGTGGTCGGCGACGACATCCTGGCCTGCGACCTCTGCCTTGGCATGGCCCGCGTCCCGCCACGCGCTGATGCCGGTGCGCGCGGCCTGGCCGATAAGCTCCCCCTCTGCTGTTAGGCCAGTGGCAAACCCCTCTGGCAATTTGGTGCCGGGGGCAAGAGGGGCCACACGGGCGCGGCCAAAGGCGAAGGCCGGACCGCGTTCGACGATGATGTCGATCCGGTCGATCCGTTCCGGCGCGCGCAGCGGCGGAATGCTGGCGGCCTCCTGTCCGTTGACGCGGATGTTCACGCTGCCGCTGTAAAAGCCCTGCGCATAGAGCACCCCGACGAGACGCCCATAGTCGGCCTGTGCAGCGGCGAGCAGATCCTGCGCGGTGCTGCCTTCGAGCCGCGCGGTGGAAAGGCTGAGCGAGGCGTCGCGCAAGCGCGCTTCAAAGCTGTCGGATGCCCCCGGCGCTGCGAAGCCGAATTCGAGGGCGCTGACGGGCAGTGGGCCGTAACCGAGGGCAAGGGCCACAAGCGCGGCCTTTGAAAAGCTGGATCGGATCACGTCACGCATACCCCCGGCACCTGTGCCTCATGTATCGCACTGCAGGTAGAGGATTGCCAGTCCGGGGCGAGGGGAAATTTCTGACGCGGCTGGTAAACCGACAGGAACTCACTCGGCGGGCTGCGGTGCATGGTCCGCAAGTTCGCTCTCCAGCGCTTTCTCGACTGCCCCCCTTGGCCGGGTGAACCGGGCCAGCAGATCGTAGAGGATCGGGGTCACGAAAAGCATCAGCAGTGTGGCGAGGCTGAGCCCGGCAATGATTACGGTACCCACGGCGATCCGGCTCTCGGCCCCGGCACCGGAGGCCAGCACCAGCGGCAACGCGCCCAGCACGGTGGAGATAGCCGTCATCATGATCGGGCGCAGGCGCAGCACCGAGGCCTCGATCACCGCGTCGCGCACCTCGCGGCCCTCGTCGCGCAGCTGGTTGGCGAATTCAACGATCAGGATGCCGTTCTTTGAGATCAGACCGATCAGCAGGATGATCCCGATCTGGCTGTAGACATTGAGTGACAGCCCCCCGACGACCATGGCATAGATCGCGCCCGCGACGCCGGTGGGCACGGTCAGCATGATCACGACCGGGTGCAGAAAGCTCTCGAACTGCGCGGCGAGCACGAGGTAGACGATGATCAGGGCCAGTACGAACACCACGCCGAGCCCGCCGGACGTGTCCTTGTATGTCCGCGATTGTCCGTCATAGCCCAGCTTGGCCTCGGCGGGCAGGATCTCGGCGGCGATGGTTTCAAGCCGGGTCAGAACATCGCCCAGCTCCGCGTCGGGGGCGAGCGCGCCTGAAAGCTGGATCGAGGGCAGCCGGTCGAAGCGTTGCAGCGATGGAGCGGCGGCGTTTTCCTTCAGCGTCACCAGCGCGCCGAGGGGCACCAGTGTTTCGCCGTCGGCCGCGCGGATGAAGATGTTCTCGATATCCGTGGGGGTGCGGCGATCCTCGTTCTCGGCCTGCACCG
>Ga0209947_1001865_pt1 | contig 12326 bp, 9 predicted proteins | sample SalPonR2_B_D2_MG_FD_185706 | JGI IMG/M metagenome (GOLD analysis project Ga0209947, IMG submission 185706) | Salt pond soil microbial communities from South San Francisco under conditions of wetland restoration - Salt Pond MetaG R2_B_D2_MG... ... | reverse complement strand
ATTCAAACACAGTTCTACTGCATCACGTTTGAATTCTTCACTGTAGTACCTTCTTTTGCCCATTTGAGCACCTCCTGAGTTTAATTATACACCTTAACTTAGTGTCCGACAAATAGGGGGAGGGTCAAAGTTAATCTATATTCTTGTGAATGTGGTAATCATATCCACGCTGATCTAAATGCAAGTAGAAATATAGCTAATAAATATTTAGGACAACAATCTGCTTAGATGGTAATAGTCTAAGTGCCTAAGTTGGTATATCCATATCTTAGGAGGGCTGATGACACAGCCTAAAATTTGCGTCATACTTGCCTACCAGAAATGGACTGGCATTTAATCAGCAAACAACCTCGTAAGTTTCTTTAAGGAATCCTCGTTCGTGACAATAGGAACGGGCGGGGAGGATGTCAATGCAATTAGAATAGGGGTCTCTCTTCCCTTGGTTGTATTAAGCTCTATATTTCTGGAGAAATATTTTAAAAAAGATGAATATAAGCTACCTAAAGCTGCCGCTTAAATGACTATCATTGCAACTCTACCCCTTGCTTTTTATTATTTTATATGTTAATATATTTTATGTGCCGAAGTGGCGGAATTGGCAGACGCGCCGGATTCAAAATCCGGTGGGGTTAGACTCGTATGGGTTCGAGTCCCATCTTCGGCACCACCTAAATAACAACGATTAAAACCCCTCAAGTGAGAGGGGCTTTTTAGTATTTATATAGAAAAACTGCAAAATAATTTTTATTTGAATTTTTTGAAGGGTTAATTCCTCAAGAAGATATAAATCTAAGAACTAAAGCTGATATGATAGGACAAATGTCCTTAATGTAAAAATTTTAATCAGATTTTAAATATTTGTTCAAACTTATTCCATTATTAGATAATAACATACTAACAAATTATTCAAAATTCATTGGTACAAACTTGTATAGATTTGAATTACAACTTTAGCACCGCCTAAATAACAGCTGTTAAAACTTCTCAATTAAAAGGTTCCTTTAGTAATTATTAATAAATATAGGAATTTTATTTTGTTTAAAAATAGTTTGAATCGTAAGTTCATTAATATCTTATTTTGCGGCCTTGAAAGATTGGTATATATCTATGGTTAGTACAAAAATAAACTCTGATCTATCAAATTCAACAAAATAGAAAAAGTTAATATACTTAAAAAAATACCCCTCATTTTGGGGGGTGAGGGGCTTTAAAAATAGAAATAATATTAAAAATGTCTAAAAGCTCTTAGCTAAAATATTTATATTAAATACAGAATACAATATTTTAACTAATTTATCAAATTTAATAAAAGTGCTCAGCTTGAAAGAAGTTTGCTTGGATAGTTGTGACTTGCTTATATTGCTATATCCTTCATCTCATACCTTTTTTAATATCTGTTTTTTTTATTAGTTATTATTATCGCATCTTATATCGATATTTTTCAATCTTTCATTAATTTTTTTGCAATTTTAAATTCTTCTTCATAATCGATTTTTATTCCAGCCACATTGGAATCTACAGCCGCTTGAGCCACTGCTGCAGCTACAGTAGGTCCCACTCTGGGATCAAAGGGTTTAGGAATAATATAATCGGCTTTTAGTTGATCAACTTCAATTAACTCAGCCAGAGCATGGGCGGCTGCTTTTTTCATCTCTTCGTTTATCTTTTTAGCCCTTACATCAAGCGCCCCGCGAAAAATCCCAGGAAATGCCAGGACATTATTGATTTGATTGGGATAATCAGAACGGCCTGTACCCACAACTCTCGCTCCTCCGGCAAATGCTTTTTCTGGAATTATTTCTGGTTCAGGATTCGCCATAGCAAATATTACTGGATCATTGGCCATAGATTTAACCATTTCTTTGGTCATTATATCAGCCACAGAAACACCTATAAATACATCTGTACCTTTTATTAAATCCTTTAGCTTGCCTTTCTTATTACCCTTATTTGTTAAATAAGAAAGTTTCTTTTTGCTTTGATTTAAATTCTCCCTACCCTCATAGATAGCACCCTTACTATCCAACACGACTATATCTTGAACTGCTTCTAATAAAAGCATATTACTAATACTGAATCCGGCTGCCCCTGCTCCATTAACTACAACCTTAATATCTCTCATGTTTTTATCAACAATTTTTAAAGCATTGATTAAACCAGCCATTGTAATTACTGCGGTCCCATGTTGATCATCATGAAAAACAGGTATATCAAGTTCTTCTTTTAATCTTTTTTCTATATAAAAACATTCGGGTGCTTTAATGTCTTCTAAATTAATACCGCCAAATACTACAGACATTCTCTGGACCGTCTCAATTATTTGATCAGGATCTTGTTCTGCAAGACAGATAGGAAAGGCATCGACTCCAGCAAATTCTTTGAACAAAACCGCCTTCCCTTCCATTACGGGCATCGCAGCCTCAGCACCAATATTCCCTAATCCTAAAACAGCACTCCCATTACTGACAACAGCTACAAAATTAGATTTATTGGTATAATCATATATCATTTCACTATTTTTAAAAATTTCTTTGCAGGGCTCAGCAACCCCGGGTGAATATGCCATTGATAGATCATGTTCATCCTGAACTGATACCTTTGATCTAACCGCCAACTTGCCTAAATTATCTTTATGTAATTTAAGAGCTTCCTTTTTAAGATCCATATTTATCTCCACCTTTATTTTAATATTGGTTTAAACTCCTTATTTAAGTCCATATATACACATTAGCTTTTATATTTAAAATTATTATATCAAAAAATTGGTGTTTATCCTAACAATATTGTAAATTTTATGGATTTAAATCCAGTCATATTTAATATCACTAAGAAAAAATGTTAATTTTTAAAAATATGTTGCCAGTATACATAATTGTATTTTCTAAAAATAATATTATATACTGTATAAAAGTACTATTAACTTCTTATAATTAAATCACAGCTGGAAGGAGAAAATTTAAAATGCGTATTATTATAGATGGAGATGCCTGTCCTGTTATTGAACAAACTGAAAAAATAGCCCGTAAATACAATATAGAACTAATGCTTTTTTGTGATTACAACCATAATATCAAGTTAAAATATGGAAAGGTCATTAAAGTAGATCAGAGTTTTCAATCTGTAGACATGATCATTTTAAACAAATCTAAAAAAGATGATATTATAGTAACTGATGATTATGGACTGGCTTCACTTGTTTTAGCAAAAGAATGTCTAGTATTAAATTCAAAGGGCATGCAGTATACAGAAAATAATATTGATTACTTATTAATGAAAAGACATATTAATAAAAAAATAAGAGATGCCGGGAAACAACACCCAACATCCAAAAAAAGAACAAAAAAAGCTGACCTACTTTTTAAAAATAAATTGAAATTCATCCTTAAAAATAAAAAAGATTTTTAATTATAATATAGTGAAGCTGACAATCAAAATAGACTGCCAGCTTCATAGTTTAATTTTATATTAATTTATACTTATTTTACAGTTTCATATCCTTTATTGGACCATCCATAAGGATTATTAGAAGCAGTTCCCATTCCACCATTTAATGATACGGCATCATAACCTAACATTCTTAAACCTGCTACAGTCTGTCCGGCTGTTTGACCTGTATAACAGTAAACAACCATTTTCTTATCTTGGGGTAATTGACCGAAGTATTGTTCCATTCCTTTACCCCAGGGAACATTGATTGCTCCTTCAATATGACCTTCAGCATAAGCAGAGGTCTGTCTTATAGATACAATCATAAGGTCAGTACCAGAATCTATAGCCATTTTTAACATATCTTCACTAATTTTGTAATTCTTGAACATTGTATCACTTACCTCAGCTAAACCCTCATAATAATCAACAACAGCTGCTTTTATATCAGCATTAATTTCATAAGGAGTTTCTTCGCCTAATTCATTAGCTTCAGTTTCAACTACATCTTCATATCCATCTACTCTAGAAATTCCTAAATTCCAACCAAATTTAATAGATTTTGTTTCAAAACCAGCAAAGTTCAATAAACCAACTGTCTGATTGGCTGTTTGACCTGAATAACAATATACATAAATTGTTTCATCAGCAGGTAATTTATCTAAACTTGCAGGAATTGCTTCAGGACCCCAGGGAAGATTGATAGCACCCATCAGGTGACCTTCATTATAAACATCAGGTTGTCTAATATCTAATATAAAGAGATCTTCGCCTTCTTTAAGCATTTCCACTACATCTGCCTGACCAATCATAGCATTATCTCCAGGTAAATTGGCAAAATAGCCATTGACTGCATCCTCAACTGCGTCAGATACCGCAAAAACTGATGAACTAATTAATACAACAGATAAAGCTACTAATAATAATACTGATAATAGATTTCTTCTTTTTAACATTATTTTTCCCCCTTGAGTTTTGTTTTCTTAATTTTTATTTTTTACATAATTTAAACCTTGCTTACTCATTTGCTAATACATCTGATAAAAAGTTATTTTAGATGGCTTAACTGATTACTGTATTTGATTTCTTAAAACTTTATCATCTAAATTATAATCAATCATTTTACCCTTATTTTTCTTGATTGTTCAATATCTTATACATTTTTTTAATTAAAAATAAATAATTTTATTTTACTATAATAAGAGTAACATAAAAATGATAAAAATATCACTAATAAACAAATCTAACTATGATTTCTCCTTTATTATCCAGTTTATCCCCCCTTAAATCCTTCACAAAGTAGATATTGTTAAATAAAGTACAAAGTTTCTTTAAATATATTATAAGGGATATTCTACCCTTTTTGGTATTAACATTTCCAATATTGTATTTGATTATTTGATGAACAATATTTAACTCCTCATTTTAGCACTTTATCAATATAATTTTTGTGTTATAATAGGAAATAGTAATTAAAAGGACCTGATTTTTATGTTATATACTAAGAAGAGCAAAAATATATATTTAGTTCTCATAATATTTTTTGTTGTGAACCTATTTTTTTTAGTAAATTTCCCTTTTATTCACTCTGATGAAAGCTGGTTGGCCGGACTGTCCAGGACAATAATTAATGAGGGTACATTTGATATTACAGAACCATTTTATGATATCTACCCTCGCACTCCCCATGCTATAAAGATTATTTTTCATAGTATACAGATCATTGTTTTAAAAGTTTTTGGCTATAAGATATTTTCATTTCGCCTTATTTCTTTGCTCTTCGGTACCTTATCAATTTACTTTATATATAAGATTGCAGCAATTTTCACAAAGTCAGAAAAATTGGCCCTTGCCTGCTCTATTTTGTTAGCTGTGGACATTCAATTTATTTATGCTTCTCATTTTGCTAGACAGGAAATTATCCTGTTAGCAATATTTTTATCTGCTTTTTATTATTTTCTGAAAAGGGTTATTGAAAAAAATAAATATTATAATGATTTCTTTTTAGGAATGATCATATTTCTATCGATAGGGATTCATCCCAACAGTTTTATTATTTTCTTACCTTTTGTTTTTATTTATCTATATTATATTTTTATTGAAAAAAAGATTATGTTCTCTAATCTACTTATCTTTATTTTAACTGTTTCAATAGGTGCCTTAATCTTTATATTTTTAAGTTTATTCTTTGATCCCAACTTTTTTTCCAATTACAGCAACTATGGCGGGAACCTGGGTGTTTTAAGTTCATTGAGTGTGAAAGTAGATCGACTTGATTATTTCTATAAAAAATTATTTTATCAGGTTAGCGGTACATATTTTACACCTGCTCTCAAAATACAGTTCTTATTATTTGGTTTTTTAACCATTTTGAGTCTTTTAAAAGCAGTCTTTAAGAAAGATAATTATAATAATATCCTTTTACTATCTATTTTAGCAGTTAACTTAGCCTTTGTTTTAATCGGGCGTTATAATCAAACTTCCATTATTTTTATTTTTCCCCTCTTCTATTTATTGCTGATAAACTCTTTGAAAATATTTAATAAAAAGTACTCTACTCTGATCATAGCATTTTTGATAATAATAATATCTATAAGCAGTATTATTATAGTATTTAATAACAGTTATTTTAACTACGATGATTATTTAGATCAAATTTCTTTGTCTGTAAAATCGAACGAGACGGTTTTAGCTAACCTAAATACACATTTTTACTTTGATTATAAAAAACTCTATGACTATAGAAACTTGGCTTACCTTAAACAAAATAAACTCAACTTTTCTCAATATATTATAAAAAATGACATTGAATATATCATATACCCAGAAGAAATGGACTACATATATAATAGTAGACCACAGTGGAATACTCTTTACGGTAATCTATACCCTTTTTATAGAGAAATGAAAGATTTTATACAAAATGATTGTAAGCTTATTCATCAATTTAGCAATAAAAGTTATGGAATGCGTATTGTCAAATATATGAATGAAAAAGATTGGCAAATAAAGATATATAAAGTGATCAATGATTAAAACCAAATTTAAATCAACTGGTTCAATTTCTGGAATAATTCAATAAAATCATTTTCATACGGTCTGCGTGGTCTGGTTAGGTTATTTGGAATTATCTCTTTAATCTGTCCCTTTTGATCGTCCATTACAATTATCTTATCAGATAATATAACAGCTTCTTTAATATCATGGGTGACAAAGACTACCGTATTTTTTTCCTTATACCAGATTTCTAAAAGAAGATTTTGTAATTCTTGGCGGGTCTGACTATCCAAACTGCCAAAGGGTTCATCCATTAATAATATTGAGGGCTTAGTTACAAGAGACCTTGCTAAGGCTGCTCTCTGCTTCATTCCTCCTGATAACTGATGGGGATAATAATCAAGGTAATTATTTAGATGAACTTCCTTTAAATATTTTTTGGCAACCTCTATTCTTTTTTGTTTAGAGCCAAAAAGATCTTTGGCTTTTAAAGCAAAACATACATTCTCTAAAATAGTCCTCCAGGGGAAAAGTTGATCAAATTCCTGAAATACCATTATACGCTCAAAAGAAGCCCCCTTGATTTTATTGTTATTAATATCTATCTGACCTTCTTCAGGTTCAATAAAACCTGCTATTAACTTTAATAAGGTGGACTTACCACAGCCTGAAGCCCCAATAATAGTAACAAATTCATTTCGATTTATTTTTAATTCTAGGCCATTAATCACCTTTAAATGATCATCTTTAACTTTATATGATTTTTTAATATTCTTGACTTCTAGATAACTACTCAAGTGGACATACCCCATTTTTTAATAGTATGATTTTCAATACTTTGAAAAACAAAGTCCTCTATCAATATTCCAATTATTACAATCACAATAATACCTGCAAAAACACCAGGAAGATCAAAAAAAGATCTTTTTTCAAAGATAAACCATCCCAAACCACCTATGCTATTAGCTGCACCAAATAGCATTTCTGCACTAATTAACGCCCGCCAGGCACGTGCCCAACCTATTTTCATGCCTGCCAAAAAATAGGGTAAAGAAGCGGGGGTTAAAATTTTAATCATAATTTGTAATTTGTTTAACTCGTAATTTTTTCCAATTAATTTATATACTTCAGGAATGGATTGAAAGCCTGTTTTTAAATTCAAAACTAAAGGCCAGAGTACTGAATGAATAATGATAAAAAGAATGGCCTTCCGCCCGGCTCCCATCCACAAAATGACTAAAGGTAATAATGCTATACCCGGCAAAGGATGGGCAATAGCTATTATAGTTTCTAATAAGCTGGTAAAAACTTTAGAAAACAAAGATAAAAAGACTAAGACCATTGCTATAATCAAACTAATAATAATTCCCTGGATGATGATTGACATTGAGAAATATATTTGGGCAAGTAGATCACCTCTGCTTATAGATAGATAAAGGGAATGCAAAATCGAACGTAAAGAAGGTAAAATTAAAGTAGAAAATCTCCCGGTTAAAACTACTAATTCCCAAACAATCGCCAATAATAATATCCAAATTATACGTTCTATAATTTTATTATTTTTCATAAAAATCTACTTCCCAAATCAATTCACCTATATCATCATAATATAAAGAAATATAATTATTTTCATTCATAAAAATAAGAAACTCGTCTAGCCCCTTTATTTCTTGACTGTATTTCATATCAGGGTGAGTAATATACTCATATGTTTTCTTATCAGTTAGATTATAACTTTCTGCTAAAATTGTAGCTGAATCCCTTGGATTTTCATTTATATAATCAATCGCTTCTTTGAGAGATTCAAGGAAAATCTGATAAAGTTGCAGCTTTTTTCCATAAAAATCTTTGCTGCAAACCCCCACTATAAATGTGAATTGACCACCCAGAGCCTCTTCACCACTTAATATTTGATGTAAATTTTCTTGAGCAAGTTCTTTGAAAATATAAGGAGGAGAGGTAAAATGAGCCGTTATTTCACGATCTGTCAGTAGGGCATTCATCCCATCCGGATGTTTCATGGTAACCAGCCTGTTATCAAATTTTTGAGCATCCTGAAACATTTTTTGACTGGCCATAGCCAGCAGAATATGCTGAATACTGCCCGGTTGAGGTAGAGCAATTTTGTCACTTATCTGAAGGTCTTCAAGAGATTTTACAGAATCTTTATAGGTTATTAAACCAAGCGGACTTTGCGATATTCCACTCATAATTTTCCAGTTCATCCCCTTATCCTTTCCAATCAGGAAAGGAGGAATGGCCACAAAACCTATATCTAAATTACCGGCAATTATAGCCTCTCTGATTGCAGTTGTATTACCCAGCTTCTGCCAGTTGATCTCAACATTATCAAGCTTCTTTTCCAGGATAGCTTTTTCTTTCATGATTTGAAGGGGAGCATAACCCAGACCATACTGCTCTGCAATCGATATTTTTTGTGCCTTTAAGTCAGCTTTTTGGTTTATATACATTATATACAAAAATGCGATGGAGAGAATAATTAGTAATATTGTTATGCTTTTTTTCATTGGAAACACTTCCCAAATTCTATAATACTTCTCCGGCTTGCCTTAATACCAGATTTTCTCCTTTTCCGTTTTTGATCAGCAAATTATCATAAACTTCTTTTATATTTTCTTTTAATTGCTGTCTGCTGGCTCCCTTAACAATAAAATATCCAGCTCTGGCCGTGGCATTTTGAATTTTACTTATTGTATCTCCTACCCTATAATTTAACTCTATTTTTATTAAATCATCCATCTTTTTTATTTCATCAATATTTCCTATTGATTGAATTATACCCTGATTAGCGAAAAACAATTGAACAGATAACCAATTATCATTCTTTAAAATATTATAGTTATTAAGCTGCTTAAAATCGATAGTTTGTCCAATGGCAGCTTTGATTGCCATTTCCAAGATGTTAACACCTGTAATCAAAGGTATAAAATCAGCTTCATAAGCCCCACCTATCCGACAGGCTATTTCATTTACTTTAATTCCCTCTTCACCCACCAGGAATTGAAAATATATAGGTCCATTTTTTATATTAAAAAACCGGACTATTTCTTTTGAAATATTTTCAATTTCATGAAAATAATCGTTTAGATATCTAGAAGGAAAGATATGAGCAGTACATATGCCGATATGTCTGGCCTGTTCATATGTTATACGGTCAGTAATTGTTAGAATATTAGTTTTACCTTGTTCAACCCAACCACTAATTGTGATCTCATTACTTTCATAATATTCTTCTATTAAAATCTCATCTTCTCTAGAAAATTTAAGAACATCTTTAAAATATCTTGAGACCTCTTCTGTAGAATTAATCTTAAACACACCTCGTTGGCCCTGACTGTCTAGAGGTTTAATAACAGCTGGAAAATTTATTTCTTTTAAATTTTTTTGTTTAAAATTTTTATCTATTATCTTAAATTTAGCGGTTGGTATTTTATTTTTTTTAAAAATATTTTTCATAACTTTTTTATTCGTAACAGCTTTAGCAGTCTTCTCATCTATAAGAGTATTTAAGTTAAGCTTATCTGCAACAGCAGCAGCGGTGTATACAGGCTGATCAGTTCCAATCGTCATAACACCATCTATGTCATATTTTCGGCCTACCCTGACATTATCTTTTATATCAAAAGTGCTGACCAATTCTGCATGATCGGCTAATGCCCGACCGGGAGCATCTTTTAAATAATCGGAAACTATTACCTGATGTCCTAACTCTTTTGTCTTTTTAATAGCACTTAGCTGTGCTCGGCCCCCGCCCAGTACTAATAACTTCATCTAAAACGTAGCAAGGAAGCTCCCTCTAAATCCTTTCTTTGATTTAGGTGCAGAGACATTGCTACGGTCTTCACCCCTCTTTCCATTTTTTACTATTATTTTTTTATACTTCTAATTATATAATATATTATTAATATAGAGTTGATATACAAGTCAAAAGTACACAATCTACTTACAAGTGAATGATTGAATTAATTGGCATCCATACTATAATTAAATTTTGCTGATTAACTTGTCTGATTCAACTGGCTCTATTCTTGAAGCATACAGTTGTGAGATAGAGCTGGTGTAAATTGTTCACGACTGTACTGAGTGCAGTTTTTAATTTAACAAGCTCCTTTTTAATCTTGTTTCTGATTAGGTGGGAGAAGTTGATTTTGTTTAAACAACTTTATTATTAAAACCCAGTATTTTATCAATTTTAAATTGTGCTTTCTCTTTTCTAAATTGCTTTAAAAATTTTTGTTGAGAGTAATAAATATATAGATTTAAAAAAAGCCTGATAAGCTTAATAATATTATAATTTGAATCCCCATATTTTCGATCCTCGTGCTCTATTTTTATATTAGCTATATTATCTGTCTTATTAAGTATTATAGCAGAAAGATATACAAAAGACCTTTTATCTTTAATAATCTCTTTTAATAGTTTCTTATTTAAAATCCTAAAACTACTCACCCTTATATCTGAGCTTTTGTTGGTTATTAAATTAAAAACCTTATCTGTCAAATAAGAACCCCACCTTCGATAGAATAACTGCTGTCTTCCAGTCGGTATTCCATAGACAATATCATAACCTTTTTTTATTTCAGTAAGTAAATTCAATATATCATGGGGTGAATGCTGCAGATCATCATCAATTGTAACTATATATTTACCCGAACAATAATGAAAGCCACACATTAAAGCATTCTGTTGACCAAAATTTTTAGTCAAACCAATCAGTTTGATTCTCTCATCTTTTTTTCTTAGTTCGAGCATCTTTGCAAAACTATCGTCCTGGCTACCGTCATCGACCATTATAATCTCATAGCTGCTAATTTTTGAATGAAGTGTTTTAGTCAGCCTTTTATATAATTCATCAAGAGAATTATAACTATTATAAACAGGTATGACTACAGATAAATATTGACTCATTGTTACAGCTCCCTGAAAATTTCTTTTACGTTTTTTACAACATAGTTGAGTTCTTGTTCGGTCATGTCTGTATACAAAGGCAGTCTCATGATGTTTTCAGCAATCTTTTCCGTCAAGGGAAGGTCTCCTTTGTTATAACCAATTTTTTTACCCATTTTGGATATATGTAAGGGAATATAGTGAAATGCGGCGGTAATATTTCTTTTTTTCAATTCTCTGATTGCCCTATCTCTGTATTGTTTACCATTAAATATAAAATAAAAGGAATTGAAATTTATCTCCCTATCTTTGGTCAAACCAGACATAGAAGTAATAAAATCATATTCTAAAAAAACATTAAATTCATCTAAATACCTCATATATATTTTTTCTCTTAAATTTTTTATTTCATCCATTTTTTCTAATTGAGCATATAAAAATGCCATCAATAAATCTGATGGCAGATAACTGGATCCGCGGTCCACCCAACTATATTTATCAACTTCACCTCTTAAAAAACTGCTGCGGTTTGTACCTTTCTCCCGCAAAATAGAAGCCCTTTCAATCAATTTTGGATCGTCTTGATTGATTAATAAAGCCCCTCCTTCACCACTAATGTAATTTTTGGTACTGTGAAAGCTAAAACAACCTAACTTTCCTATTGTGCCTAAATACTTACCCTTATATTTGGAATTAACTGCCTGAGCAGCATCTTCAATTATAGTAAGATTATGTTTACGAGCTATTTTTATAATCTGATCCATATTAGCAGCTATTCCGGCATAATGAATCGGCATAATGGCTTTAGTATTTTTTGTAATTTTTGCTTTAATATCTTGGGGATCTATATTTAATGTTTCTCCTTCGATCTCGACAAATATAGGTTCAGCTTGAGAATTTAAGACCGCATTGGCTGTAGATGGAAATGTAAAAGAAGGCATGATTACTTCTGAATAAGGTTTTAAATCAATTAAAGCAGTAGAAAGCTCTAAAGC
>Ga0209947_1001859_pt1 | contig 12341 bp, 10 predicted proteins | sample SalPonR2_B_D2_MG_FD_185706 | JGI IMG/M metagenome (GOLD analysis project Ga0209947, IMG submission 185706) | Salt pond soil microbial communities from South San Francisco under conditions of wetland restoration - Salt Pond MetaG R2_B_D2_MG... ... | reverse complement strand
GATGCCTCTGCCCTCTGCCCTCTGCCCTCTGCCCTCTCCAGCGGTTGCCATGCCTTCGGCTTGTGTTCGATACGTGCTTTGTTTTGCCGTGGCTGCCTGTGGTTGCACTGCGACCGCTCAATCTCTTCAGGACTATGCTTTTCAGGACAACGTTCGGCCCATTTTGCAGCAGCATTGTTATGCCTGCCACGGTGCGGACGACGAGGTGGAAGGTGAGCTGGATCTGACCGCTTTGGCGGATCAGAAAGCGATCGAAAAAGCGTTCGAAACTTGGCAGCGTGTGGTGGAACTGGTCGATGCGGGAGCCATGCCTCCCGACGGCCAGCAGCGACTGACCGAACAGCAGAAGCTTCAACTGCGGCAATGGTACCAACAACGGTTTGTCGATTCGGTAGAAGCGCATCCTGGATTCTTTCGCCCGCGACGTTTGTCGGCCCACGAGTATCGCAACAGCCTGCAATCCTTGTTGGGCTTTCCGCTGCAAGTGGCAGTCGCACAAGCCGAACAGACGGTGGCAGAGGATTCATTGGTGATGAAATTATTGCCCACCGATCCGCCGGGGCCGAGTGGATTCACCAATGACACGTCGGGCAATCCGTTAACGACTGCGATTTGGGATCAGTATTCTTATTTAGTCGACAACGGGCTGCAGAAATTATTCTCGCCGGTACACCGTGAGCAACTCGAAGCGTACACGGGGAAGATCGAAGGCCCCTGGATGACCTCGGAGCAAGCGACCACCCTGCTGCGCCGCTTTGCTCGTCGGGCCTTCCGCAGAGAGGTCTCGGACGATGCGTTGGCTCCCTCTCTGGCGACCCTGAATGGCAAACGTGGCGCGGATTTGCAGGCAGCCTTGCAAGTCGAAATGAAGGCGATCCTGATGTCACCGATGTTCTTGTATCGAGGCTTAGGGATGAATATCCCGACCGATGTCGTGCATCGGGTCGACGATTTCGAATTGGCCGAACGGTTGAGTTATTTCCTCTGGGCCGATCTGCCGGATGATGAACTGTTGGAACTGGCAAGCGAAGGACGGTTGCATGAGCAGGCGGTCTATGAGGCGCAGATCGATCGCCTGCTCGCCGCCCCCAAAGCACGGAATTTGGCGGATGATTTCTGTGCCCAATGGTTTTCACTAAATGAAATCGATCAGGTTTCGAACAACCCACCGGTCGCCGATGCATTGAAGAGTCAGCCGATCGATTTTTTGTACTACCTGTTTACCGCCGATCGTCCGCTGGCGGAACTGATCGATTCGGAAGTCACCTTTATCAACGCGCATACCGCAAAGTTCTATCCGCAATCCCGTCGCCAATTGCAGGCGTCACCGCGGCAACGAGGGATCGAGGTACAAGCCCTTCCGAACCAGCGTGTTTCACTTCAAGAGACTGCCGATCGTGGCGGTCTGTTGACGATGCCGGGTGTCTTGGCAATGAATCGCGGCCCTGTCCTGCGAGGAACGTGGCTGCTGGAACGAGTGCTGGGCGAACGCTTGCCCGAACCTCCCGCGGATGTGGGGCAAGTTCCCGGTAATCAGCGAGGCGAAAATCTTACTTTTCGCGAACGTTTTGAGCAGCATCGTCGTGAGCCGACATGTGCGGTTTGCCATGATAAGATCGATCCTCTCGGTTTTTCCTTGCAAGCGTATGGCAATGATGGCGGAGTGCTCAAATCCAGGCAGCAAGGGGGCCGCGGGGCGGGGCAAAGTTTGGACACCAGTGGTCGCTTGCTGAGTGGGGAATCGTTCGAAGACTTTGATGGTTTAAAGCAAATCTTGATGACGACTCAGCGGGAACGCGTGATTCGTCAGATTGTCAAACAAACCATGGCATTCGCGCTCGCACGTAAGTTAGAAGTATACGATCAGCCAGAGGTTGAACGGATCGTGAAGCAATTGAACGAGAACGCTGGCACGTTCCGAGGTTTGGTGCATCAGGTAGCAAACAGCCTGCCGTTTCGAGAAACCGTGAAACGCAACGAGTAGCCCCAGAAATCGGCTCGTAGCGAAAACCAAGGAGTTCAAATGAGTTGGCACATTAATCGACGCACCTTTCTGCGAAGCGCGGCCGGTCCGCTGCTGCCGTTGCCGTTTTTAAATTTAATGCAGGGTTCGGCGCTCGCTGCGGAGGCGGAGCAACCGCCGGTTCGATTTGTGACTCTCTTCAAACCCAATGGGGTGCACCCACCAAGTTGGAACATCAGCGGTGGACAAGAATTCGACTTTCGTATGTCGCCGTTGATGCAGCCTTTTGCAAAGCACAAAGACGATCTGTTGATCTTGGACAACATGGGCGACTTTGGCTTTTCATCGCATGCCAATTCCACTCGCCGGTTTTTGTCGGGGCACCATCAGAACACCAAGAGTGCTTCGGTGGATCAACTGATTGCGGATCAAATCGGTCGCGACACACCGCTGCGATCCTTGGAGTTGACCACGGAAGGATTGTTTCCCAACCAGATCGGCTGTAGCTATATTTCGTACGACCAGCAAGGCGATCCGATTCCTCGAGAGAGTGATCCGCAATTGATCTTTGATCGGCTGTTTCGGCATCCGATGCGAGACCGGGCAAAGCGTGCCGAGATGACCAGCCTGCTCGATCGTGTGTCTGAGGACGCCAGGTCATTGCAGCGAAAGGCGGGAGTGGAAGACCGCCAGATTCTGGACCACTATTTGACGGTGGTTCGTGAAACGGAAAAGCGTTTGCAGAATATGCGAACCAATGATTTCGGGCCATTGAATGTTGCGACGCTGGAGCGACCCTTGGCACCGGCGGATCTCAATGAGCAGGTCGAGTCGATGATCGATTTGATCTCGCTGGCCCTGTGGACCGATTCGACCCGCTGCGTGACGTACATGCTGGGTAACAGCAACAGTCGCATGATTTTCGATTTCCTGGGAATTCAGGAACAGCATCACTACCTATCGCACTTCTTCCGGAATTTTTCTCGCCAGAATCTCGATGCGCTGCTGAAGATCAGTCTATGGCACATGGAAAAGTTTGACTATCTACTAACCCGAATGAAATCCTTTCGCGATCAAAACGGTTCGTTACTCGACCACAGCGTGGTGCTGTTCGGCTCGGGGATGGGGCACAGCGACAATCACACGGCGACACGCATTCCGGTCGTGTTGGCTGGCGGAGGTGGTGGGATGCTCAAGACAGGGCGTTATGTGCGGTATTCCAAAAACCAGCAGGTTGGTCGGTTGCACCTCGCGCTGTTACAAAAGTTTGGCGTCCCGGTTGACAGCTTTGCCGGTTCATCGGATGTCTTGGGAGGGCTGGATGGTTCGGACTACCAACCGTTTCAGGAACAGGCTTTTGAGAGTTGGGTGCAACACGAGGGTGCAAAGATTGAGGTCCAAGGCCGACTGCGTCTATCGGACAACCTAGACGAAGCGAAAGTCTTTTTCGTCGACGTGGAAGGCTCTCGCCCGATTCGAATCGAAGTCTCTTTCCGTGATTTCCATCATTTCAATCTTGCCTACCACTGCGGTACTCCCATTCGTTTGGAAGGCACCGGCACCGAGAAGAGTGGCCAGTTGCTGATCACCAAAATTTCGTCGCTGCGTTCGCTGTTCGGGAAGCAACCAGGGACCCAGAACGGTTGACGATTCGACGCGTCTCACTAGTCAACGACGACGAATTCATTGCAAGTGCTCGATAAAGAAAGCATGGCGATTGGCTTGTCCGATTAAATCGTGGTCGATTCCCCGCAGGAACAACAGGGATGCATGAAAATCATGGATGGGAACTTTGTCGGTCACGGCTCGGTGGCTGATCTCATCGGTTGCCCTGTAGGCCCGTCCGCCGGGAATGCTGGCTCCCGCCGCCAAAAGCTGTAGCCCCCTGGATTGTGGTCGCGTCCCATGCCTTGCTCGCTCATCGGCATGCTTTCGAACGCGCCTCTCCAAATCACAAGCGTATCTTTCAGCAAGTCGCGGGTCGCGATCGGAGGGCCTGCGCGATCGGAGGGCCTGGGATGAATCATTAAAGAATTGCCTGGACGGCTGGGCGGCGGCCAAACTCCCAGTGAGGCGATGCCTGAGGACGTGAGTGAAGCAGGCTCACGCGTGACGAGGGCCTCGGATCGCGTCTCAGCCTGAAGGTTCATTATGGCCGCGGAGCAGTGCGCCGGGCGGAGATCGCCGTTGGTAGGAAAACGGTCCAGCACGTCTGTGGGCGCAAGAGAAAAGGATGCCAAGGAAAGCGGGGCGTTCCTCAGCATCCTTCGTCTGTGTTTTCCATCGCTCCCGAGGGGGGCGTTGGTTTCCTTTACGCAGCCGCAGGCACTGCCATTGCCTGCCTACCGCTGACGTTGGCGTTCCTGGCGGTCACGGGCACTCGCTTCTCGCTGCTGTTGACGCCAGCGCTGATCACGCTGGGTGTCAGGTTTGATTTGAATGGTCTCGCCATTCACTTGCACCTTCTCGGCGATCAAGGCTTCTTTTCCGCTGATGCTGCCCGTTCGGCCCATGACCTTAATTTGGCCCGCTTCATCAAAGTTGATGTCGCTAAACTTTTCTTTCGGCCCCATATTGATCAACTGTCGTTCGCCTTCCTGCGTGCGGAGTTCACCGACGATGAAGGACCGATCATGCCCGCGAAACTTTGCTTGACGCGTTCGCACCAGCGTCCCTTGGACTTGCTGTGGCTGCCGTTGTTGCGACTGACCACGCTGCATTTTCTGCTTAGGCTGGACGTCGACCATGCTGCCACCCGCACGGACTTGAGAAGCGATGAACATACCTCGGTCGTTGACCGTTCCTCTGCGACCACGCACCATCACTTGGTCCCCTTCGCTGAGGTTCAGGCTCGAAAGACGATCTTCGGTCCCCAGCAACACGCGGGCGGTACGACCGTCGTCGGTGCGGACTCGACCCAAGACAAACGTCTCGTCATGACCACGCATGTTGGTCCGGTTCAGGCTCTGCAATTCTCCCTCGATGCTGGTCGAACGTTGAGCCGTCTGACGCCGTTGCATGTCAGACTGCTGGCCTCGGCGCTGCGATTCGGCTTGACGTTTCTTACTTTGTTGCCGAGCAAGTTGAAGATCGTAGGCGTAGATCGTTTCGATGGCTTCAAAGCGACCGTCACCGTCGTAGTCGACACCGACGCTGATCCAGCCGGCAGGCTGCATTTTCAATTTCGCACCTTGCTGCTGCCGGTCTTGCTGCTGCCGGTCTTGCTGTTGCCGGTCTTGCTGTTGCTGGTCTTGCTGTTGCTGGTCTTGCTGTTGCTGGTCTTGCTGTTGCCGGTCTTGCTGTTGCCGGTCTTGCTGTTGCCGGTCTTGCTGTTGCTGGTCTTGCTGTTGTGCGAAAACGGGCATGGCAAGCCCGCAGGTAAGCAGGCCGCACAGCAGGCGAGTTTGGAAGCCATTTAAAAGCTGACGCATCGTGAGTAACTCCAGTAGAGAAAAAAGGGGTGTCGTATCGTCAGTCCCTTGAGCGTAGTGGCCGTCACCTTCAATGGCTCGGGCTGTCATGCAATTCACCCATCAGATGAATCTGCGTGCCGTGTTGCCTTATGGCCACCAATACCATCGGTCAAAGGCCGTTTCGTCGGCTTCCCAGTCATCGGTGTAATAGCTGTAGTCGTCGTCGTAGTAGTAGTCATCATACGCATCGGACTCATAGTCGATGTCGCGACCGGCTTCGAACCAATCACTAGGGTCATACCATTCTTGTTCGTGGTAACCTTCACCCGGTTCCCATTCGTATTGCTCCGCCTCGGCCTCGACGTCTCCGTCGTCTTCATACTCGTATTCGATGCCTGCGGTGGGATAGTGATGCTCCCATTCGTCCTCCCAGCGGTCGTACTCCCAGTAGTCTTGGGCGGTGGCTTGATTGCCGCTCGAGCAGCAGATCAACGCGACCAATAAAGCTGACAGAAGGGAAACGGGAAAATGAATTTGGTATTTCATGGTTGCTCCAATAGCGTGTGGGACGGAGGTGTGGAGACTCGAGAAGATACGCGCCGACCTCCAAGCGGCCAGAATCTCTGATTTGCTGAAATCAAGTAGCAAACGTTATTCCTCACTTGCCACACAATCTGTTTTTTTTCTTGCCGTTTGAGACGCGATGTTCAAAGCGGCCACAGCGATTGCAAGCTTTTAGGTAGATGACTGCGCACGTGATTGACTTGACCGATCGTGCAGTGGACGGCGAGTAGCTTGAACACCGAGCGAGCTGCTTGTTCAGGAGCCACCGTTGCGGCTCGGCCCATTTCATTCTCGATGCGTCCGAGGAACGCTGATAAACTCTTGTCGGTGCATGGCACTTTGGCAGGATTCCAGCCTTCGTAGTACAGTCCGCGGATGATCAAGGGCAGTTGTGCCGCCAAATCACTGGCTTCTTCAACCGTGAGGCAGTCTCGCAGTGCATGCAAACAGGCACGTAGTGCTTGGTAGCCGTTGTGGTAGTCGCCATCAAAGTCTTCCGCCAATTCTTCGATCCAGACATTGGTCTTTTTGACCGCCCCTTCGAGCGCGGGAATTGTCAACGTTGTCACGGAGAGCTCCTTGGTTTGAGTTTGATCGTTTTTGCAAACGCTAGTCGCACATCGATGCCTCTGGTGCGAATGTGGCCGTGGAAATCTCCCACCTCATCGCACAGATAGCACGCAGGTGCATCGAGATGTAGTCCTGCCAACGCTGTTGCGTTGAACTGCAAGGCCTGCGCCAGTTTGTCTGCGGTGATGTTGGGACGCCGGGTTGCGTCGGCCTGCCGCCCAGATTTGACGGTGCCTAGACACGTTGCCGCACAATGGGAATGCGGATACGACCCGTCAGTCTTACGTGTCGTGCTCAGGTGTCGCGTTCACTGATCGCGTTCACTGATCGCGTTCACTGATCGTGGACGGGGCGTTCCCCAACGGCCTCAAGTTCTCGCTCCGCGTTTTCCTCATCTACACGCCACAGCAGCACTGCACCGATGGCAAAAAAGGTGGCGATCCCCAGCAGGCTCCAACGTGAATCTCCAGTCATTAGACCGATCGCGCCCATCGTGACCGGCCCAAAGATGCCACTGAATCGTCCCAGCAAGTTGAACAGTCCAAAAAATTCGGCTTCTCTTTCAGCCGGAATCAGACGAGCGTAGAGCGAACGGCTGAGCGACTGAGTCCCCCCCTGCGCGATTCCGATCAGGACGGCCAGTCCGTAGAACTCCCACGTCTGTTGCATGAAAAAGCCCCAGGCGACGACGACCAGGTAAATCGCAATCCCGCTGTAAATTCCCGATTTCGCAGAGAAGTACGAGAAAATCTTGCCGTACCCATAGGTCGCCGGAACGCCGACGAATTGCACGATCAGAAGTGCCACCATCAAATCGGAACTTTGGAATCCAATGGCCATCCCGTAATCGATGGCCATTTTCATGGTGGTACTGATGCCGTCGTTGTAAAACAAAAACGCGATCAGAAACAGGAGCAATGTCTTGAGTTGCTTTGCATGTTTGGCCGTTTGCGCGATCTGCTTAAGGCCTTGCTGCACACGTGCCTTAAACGCTGTGTGAGGTTGTGGAGACTTCGCTTTGGCATGCTTTCGATTCTGATAGATCAAAGGCAGTGCAAATACGATCCACCAGATGCCGACGATGACAAACGAGATTTTGACGGCGGCCACTTCACTGGATAGGCCGAACATCGCGGGCCACAGGTACATGCTGATGTTGATCGCAAAGACAATGCCTCCGCCGAGGTATCCAAGTGCGTAACCCAAGGCGGAAACCAAGTCGATGTTTTGGCGTTTGGTGATGGCGGGCAAGATGGAGTCATAGAAAATCAACGAAGCCGATTGAGCGAAGGCCGCCAAGGCATAGATCGCCGCGGCGAGGAACCAGTCGCCACGGCCGACCAACGCCAGACCCGCAGTGAGCAGGGCTCCGCAAACGCTGAAGAAGAGCAAGAAGCGATGTTTGTTTTGCGACTTGTCGGCCATCGCACCGAGCGTCGGTGCGAGTAGGCCCATCAAGACGGCGGCCACGGAGTTTGCTGCTCCAAGTCTCGCCGTGCTGACGGTGGCGGCAGCCGCTTCGCTGTAGTAGCTCTTAAAAAAGATCGGAAAAAATCCCGCCAGCACCGTGGTCGTGAAGGCGGACGCGGCCCAGTCGTAGACCATCCACACAAATACCTCACGCCGGTTTTCGATCTTCGCCGTGTGGCTTTTCATGAGATAACTCTAACGGGACAAAGGGGCCCGTATTCTCCACTGCGCTGTCTGGCGGGCGGACGCTGGGAGAGGCTGGCGGGGGCACGCAGGGAGAAGCGTGAAATAGTCGTGTGTCCGCGGTATCTGTGCGCCGCATGCACCAGCATGCGGCATGCCATCGCTCGCGTGCGATCTCGCAGACCTCGCGCGGCTGGCGCTCGATTTGCAGCAATCCCTGACCAATGCAGCCAAAAAGCATTCTGTGCATCCGCAAACCATCTCAGCAAGTCAACCGGTTACGTCGATTCTGAGCTGCGGATCCGATGGACCATTCCAGGAGAGAGAACATGGACCAGTCGCAGAAAGAAACCTTTCGCGAGCAGTTGCTCCAGCGCCGTAAGCAACTGCTAGAGGAAATTCCGGCCAGAGATGATGCAAGGATCGCGGATGTCCAGCAACCAAGCGATCTGTCTCATGTACCGACACACCCCGCTGACCACGACGCCGAAGGTTTAGGAGTCGAGCTGACCGTTGCCGCGACGCTTCGTGAAGAACTGCGAGCGGTGGAAGAAGCACTTGATCGCATTCGAAAGGATGAGGGCTACGGTCAGTGCCAACGTTGTGGTAAATCGATTGCGATGGAGCGTTTGGAGGCCTTGCCGTTTACCGATTACTGCATCGATTGCGAACGGGAAGAGGAAGCGGAGCAAGCGGCCGAAGCTTTGGAATGAGTCCGTCAGCGAATCAATCACACACCTCTTCAGCGGCCAAGATACAGGAGATAGCGATGCAGTTTTATTGGGAGTACGCAGGTTGCGACATGTCCGAGCAGATGGAGATTGCGTCGGCCTTTCGATCACGGCAGGCGGAACTCGAAGCCAAGGTCGAGCTGGTCGGGGGCGATCAGACCACGCCCGTGGTCATCTCGGTGGAACATCTCAGTGGCACTCCCGCGTGGGCGATGCGCGCGGCTTTGTACTCGCCGCGCGGCACCGCCGCCACGGAGATTCGAGCGGAGGATTGGAAATCGGCCATCGACCAATTGATCGGCGAGTTGTCTCAGCAAATCGATCAGCAAGCCGATCAGCCGATCGTCGTCCGCACGCGGCGCAGTGGGCTGAGCAGCTTTGTGCCTTTCCTGCAATCCTTTCACCACCAAGGCATGAGCCGTGAGTTCATCTCCGTGTTAACTCCGCTGCTGAATTCGCTGAGTCACTACACGATGCGTGAACTGCGAACCCGCCGCGCGTTGGGAGAAATGTCGGCGGGTCAGACGAGTTTGCAGGATGTAAACGGCGAAGTGCTGGTCAAGGCATGGGAACGCTTTCCGAAGCGTTCTGCATCGCAGCCGCTTGACGCGTGGCTGATTGGCCTGATTGAAGAGTCGCTCGACGCGCTGACACAGCCGGTGGGAGAACGGTCTTTGCAGGAGCGTGAGCCCGCTATCTCGAACGAACCTCGCGAATCGCTGAAATTCGAATCGCTGGAGCATGCTGCTGAAACGGAAACGCTGGCCTTGGCGTCGCTGCTAGAATCACGCTCGGATGTCGGGCCCTGGGACCAACTGAATGTGGAAGATCGGCAGGTGCGGCTCGATCATTTGCTGCGCAACTTGCCTCGTTCGCAACGACACGCGTTGATGCTCAGTTCGGTGGAAGGGTTTTCGCATGACGAAATCGCGGACCTTCAGAATCGGTCCTTAAGTGAAGTTGCCAATGACTTGACGGCGGCTACCGAGGAGGTGCGTCGCATGTTCACCGAGCCCGATTATTTGGACATTGAAGAAACACTGGCTCGTGAGGCGCTGGAGCGTCCGCGTCGCTCACACCGTTCGTAGATTGGGCCTTTGAGGCCCAGCGGCCGTTCCACTTGCCGTCGCCAGATCGCCCGGCGGGGTGGTGGCCGGTCCTTGGGGTGCCGGTTTTAACGTTCCCATGATCCATCGCGAGTCCTCAGGCTGAGGTGAAGATCTGCCAGCCTCCGCTAGATCGACTAAGTTGGAGCTTTCAAGCTTTCAATTGATCGTTCCAAAATGGCAGACTGACTTTCGATGGCGACCTATTTTAAAATCCCCTGTCCCGGTTGTGGCAAGTCACTCAAGGTATCGGACAGCCTGTGCGGAAAAAGCCGAGCCTGTCCTTATTGTCGCGACACGGTGCGGATTCCGGAAACGCCGCCGACGGAGCCGAACGAACTGGATCAGGCTTTACTAAATTTGCAGATCGATACTGGGCCGCCGACAGTTGCCTCGCCGGGTCGCTCGGCCGCCACCGTTGCTCCGGTACTGAAGAAACCAGAACAGCCACCGGTCATCCAGCGAAAGCGAGCCAAGAAGAGTTGGTTTCGTTCGTCGAGTGATTCCGCGAGCAGTGACGTGAGTTTGGTCCTGTCCGGTTTGATCGCCGCGGGGATTTCATTCGTGTGGTTCGCCTTGTTGTTTCCCCTGCGAAGCACCTATTTTGGAGCCCTGTTTTGGGAGCGCGGCCCGGTCCCTTTCCCCACCACCTTCCTGATGTTTTGGGCGGCCGCGATCTTGGGACTGAAATGGCTCCGGCTGCGGCAGCAACGCGATGCGATGTTGTTGGATGTGTTGCCGACCGAAGTTTCTCCGGAGATCACGATTGAATCGATCGATGGCTTTATCAGCCACATCAATCAATTGCCAGGAGCAAGCAGCGATAGTTTTTTGATCAATCGAGTGGTTCGCGGGATCGAACATTTTCGCGTTCGCAAGAGTGCCGCGGAAACGGTCACCATGATGGAGTCGCAGTCGGAAATCGATGCCAACAACGTCGCTGGCAGTTACACGATTTTGAAAGTGTTCATTTGGGCGTTGCCGATCCTCGGCTTTATCGGCACCGTGATGGGCGTTAGCGGTGCGGTGGCAAGTTTAGCGGGCAGCTTAAGTAGTGGCGGCAGCATGGATGCCATGAAAGGGGCGCTGCAAGAAGTCTTCGGCGGGCTGGGCACCGCCTTTGACACGACTCTGTTGGCACTGATCATGAGCATGCTGGTCAAAATCCCCGCCTCGGCACTACAGAAAGGCGAAGAGGATGTCATTACCAAAGTGGATGAGTACTGTAATGAAAACCTGCTGCGAAGATTGAACGATGGACGTGAAGGAGGAGCCGAACGAGGCGCAGCAGGCGGCGGAGCCGACACGCAGGTGTTTCGAGAAGCGGTCGAACAAGCGCTGGGAACACAGCACGCAGAGCTGGAACGTTGGCTCGGGAAACTAGATGCCATCGGAGGACGGCTGACGGAGCAGGTCTCCAAAGGTTGGGATCAAGTCAACGATCGCATCGAGCAGCAGCAGCAACAGCATGTCGCCGTGCTGCATAAACAGCAACTTGACCAGCAGGCACGCCTCCAGGCTCAGCTCGATCAGATGGCCAACGCTGCGGATAGAATCCAAGCCAATCTATCCCAGTTGGCGGAGCAGACTGCGACTTTGCAAACGCAGGTCAACGAAACCTTCGAGCAGACCAACGGAGCGCTGACGGAGCATCTATCGGGCATTCACGTCGGCTTGTCGAGCCTCAGCAGTGTGCTGGAAAAGATCGGCGATCAGCAGGTCATTGTGCAGCAGATCGAGTCGCTGCCTGAACCCGCCCGTGGCTGGTTTGGACGGGGGCGCGGGGCAACCTCGAAGTCGAATGGGAGGAAGGCCTGATGAGTCGACGCCGTCGCGATTCGGACGATGAGATTTCGTTGTTTCCTTTTCTCAGCATCATCGCGTGTGTCATCGGAGTGCTCACGATGATGATCGCTACTTTAGCGCTCGCCCAAACCGACACCCCTGACGTTGCTCAAATCGAACAGTACGAGCAACTGCAGAAACAGTTGGAGCAGACGGAGCAAGAAATTGAATCTCTGCGTCGAGAGATTTCGGTTTCCAAGTCATCGACGTTACAACTGCGCGAGCAAAAGAAGTTGCTCGATATCACGGTGCGGGAATTGCAAAAACTGCTAGCCGAACTTGAAGCAGTCGAGAAAGAACTGGCAGAGCAGCAGAAGGTTGAAATTGTCATTCCCCCGATCGATGAGCAGGCACGCGAGACCGCTGCGGACATGCAGGCACAAGCGGAAGCATTGCGGGAAGAACTTGCACAGTTGGAGCTGGAACTCGCTCAGCGGAAGGAACGCAGCGAAGCCAACGTGACGGTCTTGCCGCAAGGGAGTGGCTTGAATTTTAC
>Ga0209947_1001857_pt1 | contig 12347 bp, 11 predicted proteins | sample SalPonR2_B_D2_MG_FD_185706 | JGI IMG/M metagenome (GOLD analysis project Ga0209947, IMG submission 185706) | Salt pond soil microbial communities from South San Francisco under conditions of wetland restoration - Salt Pond MetaG R2_B_D2_MG... ... | reverse complement strand
CGATGGCGGTGCCAGATGTCGGCTGCACCGCCGAGGCGCGGCAAGAGGCGCTGGCGCGGCTGCGGGGCATGGGCCTGCCGCATCGCCGCGATGAATATTGGAAATTCACCCGCCCCGACACGCTGGTGCAGCCGGAGCCGCCGCAGGCGGCGCTGTTTGCCGATGGGGAACCGCCCGTTTTCGACAGTCTCGACCGGCTCAGGATCGTCTTTGTCGACGGGCTCTTCGACCCCGAGCAGTCGGATGATCTGACGCTGGAGGGTGTCGTGATCGACCGGCTGGAAGATGTCTGTTGCAGCACCGAACACTGGGCCGAGGATTTCTACGGCACGCTGGAAGCCGCCGGTCAGGTGCCGGTGGACCGGCCTCTGGCGGCGCTGAACACCGCCTATGCGGGCGACGGCGTGACCATTCGCGTGACCGGACGCCCGAGCAAGCCGATCAACCTGATCTATACTCACGAGGCGACCGACTCGGACGTGTTTCTGCATCACGTGGTGCGGGTCGAGGAGGGTGCCTGCGCGACCATCCTGGAGAACGGGCCGGCGGCGGCGCGCTTCAACAACTGCATGGAGGTCGACGTGGCCGATGGCGGCACCTTGCATGTGGTGCGCGCACAGGGCCGCGACCACGAGCGCCGCGCGGTCACCAATCTCTTTGCCCGTCTGGGCCGGGAAAGCGTGTTCAAATGCTTTACCCTGACCGCCAACGGCGTACTGACGCGCAATGAATGCATGGTCACGCTGACCGGCGATGACGCGGTGGCGCATGTGGCCGGGGCCGCGATGGGAGACGGTGATTTCCATCAGGATGACACGGTGTTCATCACCCATGACGCCGAGCGCTGCGAGAGCCGTCAGGTCTTCAAGAAGGTGCTGAGCAATGGCGCGGTCGGCGTGTTCCAGGGCAAGATTCTGGTCAAGCCCGGCGCGCAGCAGACCGATGGTTACCAGATCAGCCAGTCGATGCTGCTCGATGGCGACAGCGAATTCCTGGTCAAGCCCGAGCTTGAGATCTACGCCGATGACGTGGCCTGCTCGCATGGTTCCACCTCGGGGGCGATCGACGAGGATGCGCTCTATTACCTGCGGGCGCGCGGCGTGCCCAAGGATATCGCCACCGACCTGCTGACCCTCGCCTTCGTTGCCGAAGCGGTCGAGGAGATCGAGGACGAGGCGCTGCGCGAGGAGATCAACGGGCAACTGGCAACCTGGCTGGACTGGCGCAAGGGCTGATGCCGGTCACGCGCGACATCGTCGCCACCTATCGCGGGCCGCGCCGGGTGGTGCGGCGTCTGCTGGATATGGGCGAGCGCGAGGATCGCGCGCTGGTCATGTTGGTTGCGGCCTGCATGGTGGTGTTCGTCGCGCAGTGGCCGCGGCTGGCGCGGGAGGCGCATCTGACCGGGCAGGATCTCAATCCGCTTCTGGGCGGCGCGCTCATGGCTTGGCTCTTCATCGCGCCGCTGCTGCTCTATGCGATTGCGCTGCTCAGCCACGGGATCGCGCGTCTGATCGGCGGGCGTGGCACGGCCTATGGTGCGCGGCTGGCACTGTTCTGGGGGTTTCTGGCGGCAAGCCCGCTGATCCTTCTGCATGGGCTGGTGGCGGGCTTCATCGGCCCCGGGCCCGGTTTGCAGGGCGTCGGGCTGATCTGGTGTGGTGTTTTCGGCTGGTTCTGGCTATCCGGTCTGCGAGAGGCGGAATGGAGCAGCGCATGATACCCGATCACTTCAAGAACCTGCTGCGGCAGACATTGTTTCAGCCGCACGAGGCGGCGCGTGCGCTGATCGAGATGCGGTTGCCCGGGCAATGGCTTTGGATGGCACTCGCGCTCATGTCGATCCTCAACTCCATCGTCTATTCGCTGTCGCTGCAACTCAGCCCGCCAAGCGACCCGTCGGCAGCGCTTATGCCGCCCGCGTTTCATTCGCCGATCCTGTTTGCACTTTTCCTGTTCGGGGCCTTGGCGATCACGGTGATCGCGCTCTATTACGTGGGGCAGGGTCTGGGCGGTGCGCCTGCGTCGATGGATGATATCCTCGTCCTGCTGACGTGGTTGCAGGTGCTGCGGCTGCTGGTTCAGCTTGGTGTGCTGGTTCTGGCCCTTGTGGCCCCGGTGCTGGGGGCGCTCGTTGTCATGGTCGCCGCCGTGTGGGGTATTTACATACTGATATGCTTTGTCGATGCCGCGCACCGCTTCGGCAACATGTTCAAGGCGGCAGGCGTCATTGTCCTGTCGCTGGTGGCGATGGCGATCGGGCTGAGTGCGTTGCTCAGTCTTGTTGGGGTCGCCGTGATGGGAGGGGGCTGAGATGCTCGATGTCGAAAAAATCCGCGCCGATTTCCCTATTCTCGGACGAGAAGTGAACGGCAAGCCCTTGGTTTATCTCGATAACGGGGCCTCGGCGCAAAAGCCGCAGGTAGTGATCGACGCAATCACCACGGCCTATGCCCATGAATACGCCAATGTGCATCGCGGACTGCATTACCTCAGCAACCTCGCCACCGAGAAATACGAGGGCGTGCGCGGCACGATCGCGCGCTTCCTCGGGGTCGCGGATGAGGATGAGATCGTGCTCAATTCCGGCACCACCGAGGGAATCAACATGGTCGCCTATGGCTGGGCCATGCCCCGGATGGAGGCGGGCGACGAGATCCTGCTGTCGGTGATGGAGCATCACGCGAATATCGTACCGTGGCATTTCCTGCGCGAGCGGCAGGGCGTCGCCCTGAAATGGGTGGATGTGGATTCGCGCGGTCATCTTGATCCGCAAAAGATCATCGATGCCATCACACCCAAGACCAAGCTGATCGCAATCACTCATCTTTCCAACGTGTTGGGCACCAAGGTTGATGTGAAGGCGATCTGCGACGCGGCGCGCGAGCGGGGGGTGCCGGTGCTCGTGGACGGGTCTCAGTCGGCAGTGCATATGCCGGTGAATGTCGACGATCTGGGCTGCGATTTCTATGCCATCACCGGGCACAAGCTTTATGGCCCCTCTGGCTCCGGCGCGATCTTCGTGAAGAAAGAGCGGCTCAAGGAAATGCGCCCGTTCATGGGCGGCGGTGACATGATCCGCGAGGTCAGCAAGGACGCCGTAAGCTACAACGACCCGCCGATGAAGTTCGAGGCCGGCACGCCGGGCATCGTGCAGACCATCGGGCTTGGGGTCGCGCTCGACTACATGATGGGTGTCGGGATGGAGAATATCGCGCGGCACGAGGATGATTTGAGTCACTACGCGCAGGAACGGCTGTCGGGGCTCAACTGGCTGAGCGTGCAGGGCACCACGCCCGACAAGGCGGCGATCTTTTCCTTCACCATGGACGGGGCGGCGCATGCGCATGACATCTCGACCATCCTCGACAAGAAAGGGGTGGCCGTGCGCGCGGGCCATCACTGCGCCGGACCGTTGATGGATCACATGGGCGTGACGGCCACCTGCCGGGCGTCTTTCGCGATGTACAACACCCGCGCCGAGGTCGATGCGCTGATCGACGCGCTGGAACTGGCGCACGACCTTTTCGCCTGATTTTGCGATTGCGGGGCCGCCGTGGCCCCGCTATACGGTGGCGTAAGTGGACCCATAGCTCAGCTGGATAGAGCGCTGCCCTCCGAAGGCAGAGGCCTCAGGTTCGAATCCTGATGGGTCCGCCATTTCACTCGTCATTCCCTGTCGATAAAGCGCACCGTACCGATATAGGGCAGGTTGCGGTTGCGTTGCGCGTAGTCGATGCCATAGCCGACGACGAATTCATCGGGGATCTCGAAGCCGATCCAGTCGGCGCGAATGTCGGTCTCGCGGCGCGACGGCTTGTCGAGCAGCGCGATGGTGCGCAGCCGCGCGGGGCGGCGGCTGTTCAGCAGGTGCAGCACATGCGAGAGGGTATGCCCGGTATCGACGATATCCTCGACCACCAGCACGTCCCGCCCTTCAATATCGCCGCGCAAGTCTTTGAGAATGCGCACTTCCCGGCTGCTCTCCATTGTGTTCCCGTACGAGGAGGTTTCGACGAAATCAACCTCGACGGGCAGATCCAGCTCGCGCACCAGATCAGCTATGAAGATGAAAGAGCCGCGCAGGAGCCCCACCACGATCAGCTTCTCGGTGCCGGTGAATTCGGCCTCGATCTCATGTGAGAGGGTCTCGATGCGGGCCGCGATGCTCTTGGCGGAAATCAATTTGTCGATAACATAGGCGCGTTGCGGCATGTGACCCCCTTGAACTTTCCGCCCCAGTCTATGAAAAAGCGCGCCACTGTCACGCGCAAACCGGGGCTGCCATGCCATCACATTCAGAGACGCGAACGCTGCGCTACACGGCGGATCAGATGTATGCGCTGGTGGCGGATGTCGCGCGCTACCCGGAGTTCCTGCCGTGGACAGCGGCGGCCCGGGTGCGCAACGTCACCCCGCGCGAGGATGGATCCGAGCTGATGGAGGCGGATCTCGTGATCAGTTTCAAGGTGTTCCGCGAACGTTTCGGCAGCCGCGTGGAGCTCTATCCGCAAGAGCGCCGCATCGCGACCGAATACCTGGACGGGCCGTTCAAGTACATGCGCTCCAACTGGGCGTTTCGCGATGTTGAGGGCGGGTGCGAGGTGGCGTTCGACGTGGATTTCGCCTTCAAGAACCGCTTGCTGCAATCGGCGGCGGAGTTGTTCTTTTACGAGGCGATGAAACGGGTCGTCCGCGCGTTTGAAGAGCGCGCGCATGCCCTATACGGGACCGCGTGACAACGCAGCGTGCAGCAGGTCGAGCGCGTGATCCCGCGAGAGACGGCGCACCGCGTCCCGGCCCTGTGCGCCGAAGTCCTGCGTTTCGGTGATCGTGCCGTGGCCGGTCTGCGCGAGGCCAAAGCAGACGCGGCCTTCGGGCTTGTGCTCTGACCCGCCGGGACCGGCGATGCCGGTGATCGACACGGCAAGATCAGCGCGACTGTGGCGCAAGGCCCCGTCGGCCATCTCGCGCGCGATCTCCTCGGAGACGGCACCAAAGGCGGAAAGCGTGTCGGTTGATATCCCGAGCATCTCTATTTTCGCCTGATTCGAATAGGTTACAAAGCTGCATTCAACCACCGCGCTGGAGCCGGGAACATCGGTGAGCGCGACCGCAACCATGCCCCCGGTGCAGCTTTCGGCGGTGGCGATCATCACGCCCTGCGCACGGGCGCGGTCGAGGATCTCTGCGACGCTCATAGGCCCAGCACCCCGTGCGAAATCGCCGCGCCCGCCATGACGCAGAGCGCGGCGGCCAGTCCCGCGAGAATGTCATCGAGCATCACGCCGAGCGCGTCGCCGCGCCGGTCGGCCCAGCCGATCGGACCGGGCTTCCAGATGTCGAACAGGCGAAAGGCGAGAAACGCCGTGACCCAGCCTGGCCAGAGCGCGGTGAGCGCCACTCCGGCATGCGCCGCACCGATGGAAACCGGCAGGAAGGCGAGCCATTGTCCGGCCACCTCGTCGATTACGATCTCGGACGGATCATGTTCGTCTTTTCCCTTCGTTTCCAATGACGTTGCCCATATTCCTAATGTGAATACCGCGATCACCCCAAGACCGAGCAGGAGCGGGCCACCCGCCACATGCAGCGCCCAGGCGCAGGGCAAGGACGCCAGCGAGCCCCATGTGCCGGGGGCCGGGCGCAGATGGCCGACATGGAAAAACGTGGCAATCAAATGGGTTACGCGCATGTCTTCACCAATGTCACGGCGGCCTGCGCCGCGATGCCCTCCTCGCGCCCGGTAAAGCCGAGCCGTTCGGACGTGGTGGCCTTGACCGAGACCCGGTCAGTGGCGACACCGGTGATCGCGCTCAGCGCCTCTTGCATGGCCCGCGCGTGGGCCCCGATCTTTGGGCGCTCGCAGACAAGAGTGACGTCTATGTTATTGATAGAAAACCCTTTTGTGAGTGCCAGATCGACCGCATGGCGCAGGAAGATATGGCTCTCGGCGCCTTTCCATTGCGGATCGGACGGCGGGAAATGCCGTCCGATATCGCCCTCGGCCATGGCCCCGTATATGGCATCGGTGAGCGCATGCATGCCCACATCGGCATCGGAATGGCCCTGCAACCCGCGATCATGCGGCACGGCGACGCCACAGAGCATGCAATGATCGCCGGGGCCGAAGCGGTGCACGTCAAACCCGGTGCCGATACGTATATCCATCTTTTGTTCCAGTAGTTTCGAGGCGCGTGCAAAGTCCTCTGGGTGGGTGATCTTGAGATTGTCCTCGTGCCCCGCGACGATCGCCACCTCGATGCCCGCTGCGCGCGCGACGGCGACATCGTCGGCGGCATCGCCTGCATGGGCGCGGTGCGCGGCGAGGATAGTGGCAAAATCAAACCCCTGCGGCGTCTGCGCACGGTAAAGGCCCGCGCGGTCGCGGGTGCCGGTGACATGATCGTCAGCCCCGGTCCAGAGTGCATCGGTCACGGGCAGTGCGGGGGCGGCGGCAACAGCCCCGGCGTGCAACCTGTCGAGCACGGCGGTGATCTGGCCGGGCGGGATGCAGCAGCGGGCGACGTCGTGGATCAACACATGGTCAGGCGGATCAGCAGCGAGGGCTTCCAGGCCATGACGTACCGATGCCGCGCGCGTGTCCCCGCCCGCCGTGACATTGATCCGGGGATGCGGGGCAAGATGCTCCATATCGTCGGCATGCAGCACAACCGTGATCGAGGCGATCCCCGGCACCGCGAGAAACGCGTCGAGCGTCCAGTCGATTACGCGGCGACCGGCGAGGGGCTGCCATTGCTTTGGCAGGTCCCCGCCAGCCCGGCTGCCGCGACCTGCGGCGACGATGAGAGCGGCGTTCGTCATGTCACTTGATTACGGTGCGCCCGGGGGGAGCGCAATGGCTGAGCATGTGATTAATAATTAGGCGAAAACCGAGGTCAGCGCTTTGAATTGCGCCTTAAAGCGTTGTTTCCCGCCTGTGTCAGGGCTACAAGGGCATCACTGCACAAGGATTAGGCACGCAAATGCTCTTACTTGCCGATAGGCGGCGCACCCCGCCCGTGGCCCTCGCCCCTATGGCGGGAATCACCGATCTGCCGTTTCGCTCGCTGGTCTCGCGCTTTGGCGCGGGGCTGGTGGTGAGCGAAATGGTCGCGAGCCAGGAAATGGTGCAGGCCAAGCCCGGCGTGCGCGAAAAGGCAGAGCTTGGGCTGGGGGTGGAGAACACCGTGGTGCAGCTTGCGGGCTGTGATCCGCGGTGGATCGCCGAGGCGGCGCGCATGGTCGCGGATCGCGGCGCGCAGACCATCGATATCAACATGGGCTGCCCCGCCAAGAAGGTCACGAGCGCAAGCGGCGCGGGGGCGTCGGGCTCGGCCTTGATGCGCAGGCCGGATCACGCGCTGCGGCTGATCGAGGCGGTGGTCGGCGCGGTCGATGTGCCGGTGACGCTCAAGACCCGGCTGGGCTGGGATGACGATTGCCTGAACGCGCCCGACATCGCGTACCGCGCCGAGGCGGCGGGCGTCCAGATGATCACCATCCACGGGCGCACGCGCTGTCAATTCTACAAGGGGCACGCCGATTGGGCGGCCATTCGCGCGGTCAAGCAGGCGGTGCGCGTGCCGGTGCTGGCCAATGGCGATATCGTCGACGGGCCGAGCGCGCGTCAGGCCCTCGCGCAATCGGGCGCGGATGGGGTGATGATCGGGCGCGGCGCACAGGGGCGCCCCTGGCTGCTCGCACAGGTGGCGGCAGAGATTTACGGCACGCCCGCCCCAAAGGTGCCGCAAGGCGCAGAATTGGCCGATCTGGTGGCCGGGCATTACGAGGCGATGCTGGGCTTTTACGGGATTGATCTAGGCGGCCGCGCCGCGCGCAAGCATCTGGGCTGGTACATGGATCACGCGGGCACCGGGGCCGATCTGCGCCGCCGGGTTCTGACGGCGAGGCCGGAGACGGTGCTGCACCTGCTGCCCGAGGCAATGCAGGACTGCGTCGAGGAAAGGCACGCGGCATGAGCACCGAAGAGGGGATTTGGACCTCGCTGCCCGTGCCCGCGCTGGTCGTCGACGCCGAGGATCGCATCACGCGGATCAACCCCGCCGCAGAGGGCTTCATGATGAGCTCCGAGCGCGCGCTGACCGGTCAGCCGCTCTGGGACAGGCTTGCAGTGAATGCACCACTGGAAGAGGCGTTCGAGCGCGCACGCGAGAACAACGCGCCCCTCTTCGTCAACGATGTCGACGTGGGCACCGGAGAGCGCGCGCCGATGCAGTGCAATCTTCAGGTGGCCCCGCTGGCGGGTCATCCCGGCCATATGATCATGCTGATCAGCCCGCGTGAACTGGCGGGCCGCATGGTGCAGAACAGCAACGTGAAATCTGCCGCGAAATCGGCGATCGGCATGGCCGAGATGCTGGCGCATGAGATCAAGAACCCGCTGGCCGGTATCACCGGGGCGGCGCAGCTTTTGTCGATGACGATGAGCCAGGAGGATCTGGAACTCACCGACCTGATCGTAAATGAGAGCCGCCGCATCGTGAGCCTGCTCGAGCGGGTGGAGCAGTTCGGAAATATCAGCGCACCGGACCTGAAGCCGGTCAACCTGCACGATGTGCTCGACCGCGCGCGGCGCTCGGCGATGCTGGGCTTTGCCGCGCATATGACGATGATCGAGGATTACGACCCGTCGCTACCGCTGGCGCTTGGCGATGCGGATCAGCTTTTGCAGGTGGTGCTGAACCTCTTGAAGAACGCGGCGGAGGCGGCGCAGGGACGCCCCGGCACGATCCGCCTGCACAGCTATTACGAGCAGTCGCTGCGGGTGCGGCGCGGCGAGGGCAAGGGCAAGGCGCTGCCGCTTCAGATCGAGATCATCGACGACGGGCCGGGCCTGCCGCCGGAGATCGCCGAAGAGGTGTTCGATCCGTTCGTGTCGGGCCGTGAAAACGGCACGGGCCTCGGCCTCGCGCTCGCGGCCAAGATCATTTCGGATCACGACGGCTGGATTTCCGTCAGTTCCGTGCCCGGGCGCACGGTTTTCCGCATTTCATTGCAACGCGCAGAGACGACGACAGGCCAGGGAGGCTAGAACATGGACGGCACGGTATTGGTCGCCGATGATGACCGCACGATCAGGACAGTTCTGACACAGGCGCTGACGCGGGCGGGATGCCGGGTGCACGCCACCTCGAGCCTGACCACCCTGATGCGGTGGGTGGGCGAGGGCAAGGGCGACGTGGTGATCTCGGATGTGGTGATGCCCGATGGCAATGGCCTCGAGATGCTTCCCAAGATCGCGCAGGACCGGCCCGGACTGCCGGTGATCGTGATCTCGGCGCAGAACACGATCATGACGGCGATCAAGGCCGCCGAGGCCGAGGCCTATGACTACCTGCCCAAGCCCTTCGACCTGCCCGATCTGATGAAGCGCACCGCACGGGCGCTGGAGGCGCGCGCCCGGCGCAGCGTGGCGCCCCCCGAAGAGGACCGGCCCGAGGAGTTGCCGCTGATCGGGCGCACGCCCGCGATGCAGACCCTCTACCGTGTCGTGGCGCGGGTCATGCACAGCGATCTGCCGGTGATGATCTGCGGCGAATCGGGCACCGGCAAGTCGCTCATCGCCAAGGCGCTGCACGATTTCTCGGACCGGCGCACGCTGCCCTTCGTGACGGTGACAGCAAGCGATCTGAGCGATCTGGATGGCCCGTCGCGGGTGATGGCGCGGGTCAAGGGCGGCACGCTGGTGCTCGACGAGGTGAGCGATCTGCCGCTCGAGGCGCAGGGCCGCGTGGTGCGGATGATGGATGCGCCGGGCGATCACGTGCCGCGCTTCATGGCCACGAGCCGCGTGCCGCCGGCGCAGGCGCTGGAGGACGGCACGCTGCGCGAGGATCTCTATTACCGGCTGAGCGGGGCGGTGATCGACGTGCCGTCCCTGCGCGAGCGGATCGAGGACATCCCGCTGCTGGCCGCGCATTTTCTGGCCCGGGACGAGCGCGAGGGACAGCCCGCGCGGCACCTGTCGGAGGGCGCGGTGGAGCTGATGCGCGCCTATAGCTGGCCCGGCAACGTGCGGCAACTGGAGAACGCGGTGCGCCGCATCGGCCTCACAGCGCTGGCGCAGGAGATCACCCGCTCCGAGGTCGAGGCGGTCCTTGGCAATCAGCCACGCGCCGAGCCGGTGGTGGGGCAGGTGCGCGGCGAGAGCCTGTCGGCCTCGGTTGCCGGGCATTTGCAGCGCTATTTCGATCTGCACGGGGCCGAATTGCCGCCACCGGGTCTCTATGGGCGCATCCTGCGCGAGGTGGAGACGCCGCTGATCGAGATTGCACTCGATGCCACCGGCGGCAACCAGATGAAATGCGCCGATCTGCTCGGAATCAACCGCAATACGTTGCGCAAGAAGATCACTGATCTGGATATTCACGTGACACGCCGCCGCAAGTTGATGTAAAACTGCAACAGGACTGTGACTTGCGCGGTGTTTCGCGCGCCACAGGGCCAGATGTTGCGGGGCAGGCGCGGCCGCCCCACTAGCCGATGGGGGGCATGCGTGGCAACGCGGACACGCAAAATGCGCGGCAGGCGCCTGTCATGGGAGGGGATCACCCGCCTGAGACGGCTGCGTCAGTTGCAGAACTACGCCACACTGGGCCTCGTGATCCTCGGGCCGGTGCTGGCCTTTGCCACCTATCTTTTGCTCGGGCCGCTCGATCAGGGCACATCGTCGAACGGGCTGCGGCTCGTGCTTCTGGCGGACATGATCTATGTGCTCATGGTCGCGGGGCTGGTGCTGCAACGGGTGGCCCGCATGATCGCGGCGCGGCGCTCGCGTTCGGCGGGCTCGCGACTGCACTTGCGGCTCACGGGCGTTTTCGCGCTGATGGCGCTCTTGCCGACGATCACGGTCGCGGTCTTTGCCACGCTGTCGGTCAACATGGGGCTGGAGGCGTGGTTCTCGGACCGGGTCGGGCGCGTGGTCGACAGTTCCGTGGCCGCAGCGCAAGCCTATGAGGACGAGCACCGCCGCGATCTGGTAACCGATGCACGGGTGCTGGCGCAGGTGATCAACGCCACCAAGCGCGCGACGGTATTCATGAGCGATGGCGACATCCGGCAGGTCCTCTCGTCGGGGCAGCGCGAGATCCAGCGCGGGCTGCGCGAGGCCTTCGTGATCGACGGCACCGGCGAGTTGCGGGCCCGCGGCGAGCGTTCCTACCTCTTCGACTACGAAGAGCCGACGCCCGAACAGATCGCCGAGGCCCGAGAGCAGGGCGTCACGGTGATCCGCGATTGGGACAACAACGAATTCCGCGCGCTGATGCCGCTCGATGCCTTTTCCGACCGGCTGCTCTACATCAGCCGCAATGTCGACGGCGCGATCCTCAACCTGCTCGACGAAACGCAGGAAACCGCACGGTTCTACAAGCAACGTGAGAGCGAGCGCGGGCGGCTTCTGTTCGAATTCGGCCTGCTCTATCTCGGCTTCGCGGTGATCCTGATCCTCGCGGCGATCTGGCTGGGCATGTGGTTCGCCGAGCGCCTGTCGCGCCCCGTCGGGCGGCTCACCTCTGCCGCGCAGCGGGTGGGCGAGGGCGATCTCGATACGCAGGTGCGCGAGGAAGAGGGCGACGACGAGATCGCGCAGCTGAGCACCTATTTCAACCAGATGACCCGGCAGCTGAAGGGCCAGCGCGAACGCCTGCTGGCCAATACCCAACAGATCGAACGCCGTCGCCGCCTGTTCGATTCGGTGCTGGGGTCGGTTTCGTCGGGGGTGGTGGGGCTAGACGCCAAGGGGCGCGTGACCTTCGTGAACCGCGCCGCCGAACGCCTGCTCGACTGGCAGGAGGATCAGCAATCCACGGCGCTGTCGGTGGCGGTGCCCGAATTCGGCCCGCTCTTTGACCGGTTGCGCACGGTGCCGAGCGGTTTCGTGCAGGAAGAGATCAAGGTCAGCCGCGGCACGCGACAGGAAAACCTGCTGGTGCGCATGTCCACCCGGATGGGCGAGGGTGGACGGCGCGAGGGCTACGTGGTGGCGTTCGATGATGTGACCGACCTCGTGACCGCACAGCGCATGGCCGCCTGGGGCGACGTGGCGCGACGCATCGCACACGAGATCAAGAACCCGCTGACGCCGATTCAACTGAGCGCCGAGCGCATCAAGCGCAAGTTCGCCCGGCAGCTGGAGCCGGATCAGGCCGAGAGCCTGGAGCAGTTGACCGACGTGGTGGTGCGCCAGACCACCGACCTGCGCCGAATCGTCGATGAATTCTCGAAATTCGCGCGCATGCCCGAGCCCCAGACCGAACCGCTGAGCCTGAGCCAGGTGCTGCGCGAGGCCGCACTCTTGCAGGAGAGCGGCCAGCCGGACGTGC
>Ga0209947_1001850_pt1 | contig 12377 bp, 10 predicted proteins | sample SalPonR2_B_D2_MG_FD_185706 | JGI IMG/M metagenome (GOLD analysis project Ga0209947, IMG submission 185706) | Salt pond soil microbial communities from South San Francisco under conditions of wetland restoration - Salt Pond MetaG R2_B_D2_MG... ... | reverse complement strand
CTGCCACCTGGGCGACATGGAGACTCTGTTCGACCAAATCCCGCTCGACCAGATGAACACCTCGATGACGATCAACGCCACCGCGCCATGGCTCCTGTCGCTCTACATCGCCGTAGCCGAGCGGCAGGGCGTGGATACCGCCGCGCTGCAAGGCACGGTGCAGAACGACCTGATCAAGGAATATCTCAGCCGCGGCACCTATATCTGCCCGCCCGCGCCCTCGCTGCGGATGATCGGCGACGTGGCGGAGTATTGCTACAAGCACATCCCCAAGTGGAACCCGATGAACGTGTGTTCCTACCACCTGCAGGAGGCAGGTGCCACGCCCGAGCAGGAACTGGCCTTTGCCCTGGCCACCGCCACCGCCGTGCTCGACGAGCTGAAACCGCGCGTGCCCGCAGAGGATTTCCCGGTGCTCGCCGGGCGGATCAGCTTCTTCGTCAACGCCGGCATCCGCTTCGTCACCGAAATGTGCAAGATGCGCGCCTTCGTCGATCTGTGGGACGAGATATTGCAGGAGCGCTACGGCGTCGAGAACGCGAAATACCGCCGCTTCCGCTATGGCGTGCAGGTCAACTCGCTGGGCCTGACCGAACAGCAGCCGGAAAACAACGTCTACCGCATCCTGATCGAGATGCTGGCGGTGACGCTGTCGAAAAAGGCCCGCGCGCGGGCCGTGCAACTGCCCGCCTGGAACGAGGCGCTGGGGCTGCCGCGCCCCTGGGATCAGCAATGGTCGATGCGGATGCAGCAAATCCTCGCCTACGAGACCGACCTGCTGGAATTCGACGACCTCTTCGACGGCAACCCGGCGGTGGACTCGAAGGTCGAAGCGCTCAAGGACGGCGCGCGCCACGAATTGGCGAATATCGACGGGATGGGCGGCGCGGTCTCGGCCATCGAGTACATGAAATCGCGGCTGGTCGAGAGCAACGCCAACCGTATTGGCCGGATCGAGGCGGGCGAGACCGTGGTCGTGGGCGTGAACAAGTGGCAGGAGGCCGAACCCTCGCCGCTGCAATCCGAGGATGGCGGTATCATGGTGGTCGATGCAGGCGTCGAAGCCGACCAGATCGCCCGGCTCGAGGCATGGCGCGCGTCGCGCGACGCCGCGGCGGTCGCGCAGGCGCTGGCCGCCTTGCGCGCCGCGGCACGCGAGGGGCGCAACATCATGCCCGCCTCCATCGCCTGCGCCCGCGCGGGCGTCACCACCGGCGAATGGTCCGCCGAAATGCGCGCCGTGCATGGCGAGTATCGCGGCCCCACCGGCGTCTCGGCCAGCCCGTCCAACCGCACCGAGGGGCTCGACGATCTGCGCGAGGCGGTGGACGCGGTTTCGGGGCGGCTGGGCAAGCGGCTCAAGTTTCTCATGGGCAAGCCGGGGCTCGACGGGCATTCGAACGGGGCCGAGCAGATCTCCTGCCGCGCCCGCGATTGCGGCATGGATATCCGCTACGAGGGTATCCGCCTGACGCCCGAACAGATCGTCGCGGCGGCGATCGAGGATGAGGCCCATGTCGTCGGCCTGTCGATCCTGTCGGGCAGCCACATGCCGCTGATGGAAGAATTGATGGAACGGATGCGCGCCGCCGGTCTCGGCCACGTGCCGGTGATCGTCGGCGGAATCATCCCCGAGGAGGACGCCACTCGGCTGCGCGGAATGGGGGTGGCGCGGGTCTACACGCCCAAGGATTTCGAGCTCAACACCATCATGATGGACATCGTCACGCTCGCAGACCCGAAAGCGGTGGCGGCGGAATGATCCGCCGCCCCGCGGGGCACCTGGAGCTTACTGCTCGCGGACCTCGGTGATGCGCGCGATGATCCGCTTGTTGAGCGTTTCGCTCTGGCCGGCGGCATTGGCGATGGCCACGTAGCTGTCGACATCAATGTTCTCGACCCCCTCGACGGCGGCCGCGGCGGCAGTGTTGGCCTCTTCGGCGAGGGCCTGCTGTCGCGCCTCGTCGTCGGCGGCGTCGATCCGCGGGCCGTAATCCTTGCGCACCTCTTCCACCGCGAGGATGGCATCGACAAAGGCCACCACCTGCGCATCGCTCACGTCCTCGGCGGCGATCTGCGGCGGCGGAGTCTGCTGCGCCGCGAGCGGCGTGGCGAGGGCGAGCGCGGCAGCGCTCAGGACGGTGGCTATCCGGGTTCTGAAGGTCAAGATCGTCTCCTGTCTGTTATCACTGCCGCCACCCCGTACGCGGGTGACACCGCGTGTGACGTGGACGCTCGCACGCCGCGCGGCAACCCGCCCGGCAAAAAAATGCCGAAAGGCGCGGCGATTTCCGGCTGGCACGGTGCGGACGGGCGGTGCAGGATGGCGGTGCCCGCGCAAGGAGCCGCCATGACCCTGACGATCCGCCCGCTCGAGACCGGCGACAAGCCCGCCTGGGCACCGCTCTGGCGGGCCTATCTCGAATACTACGAGACCACCCTGCCCGACGCGGTGTATGACGTGACCTTCGCGCGGCTCTCCTCACCGGACCACCCCGATCAGAACGGCTTCATGGCGCTGGAGGACGGACACGCCGTGGGGATCGTGCATTTCATCTACCACCCGCATCACTGGCGGTTGGAGAAGGTGTGCTACCTGCAAGATCTCTATGCCGCGCCTGAGGCGCGCGGGCGTGGCGTGGGACGGGCGCTGATCGAGGCGGTCTATTCCCGCGCCGACGCCGACGGCTGCCCCGCAGTCTACTGGCTGACGCAGGATTTCAACACTCGCGCGCGCCAGCTCTACGACCGGATCGGACGGCTCACGCCGTTTATCAAGTACAGCCGCTGAGACGCGCGACGCCACACGGCAGGGGGCCTTCAAAAGTCGATGGCAAGGCCCTTCTTCTCCCAATCGCCGTAGCGCACGGGCTCCAGCCCCTCGCGCCGCCCGCCAAGCTCGGGCGGCAGGTCGGGATCGGCGGCCATGCGGCGGCGCTCCTCGGCCTCGGCCAGCGCGCGCTGCGCGGCGGGGGGCAGGTTGCCCGGGGCTGTGTCGTCGGTGCTCATGCTCGGCCTTTCCCATCTGAGACAGGGTTGATATATCGCACCACCCGCCAAAGGCCAAGGATCAGACCATGCCCCCCGCCCTTCGTTCTGCCCGTGCCGCCGCCGCGCGCCTGCTCGACGATGTGACAGGCGAGGGGCGGCTGATGTCCGAGGCCCAGGGCACGCTCGATGCGCTGCCGCCCGCCGACCGGGCCCGCGCACAGCGGCTCGCGCTGGAGGCGCTGCGGGGACTGGAGCGTGCCGACCGGCTGATCGCGCGCCACACGCGCAAGGTGCCCCCCCTGCCGGTGCGCAATGTGCTGCGGCTGGCGGTGGCGGAACTGGCGCAGGGCGGCGAGGCACATGGCGTGGTGAGCGAGGCGGTGGCCATCGTCAATGCCAGCCCCCGCCACAAGCGGCTGTCGGGCATGGTCAACGCGGTGCTGCGCAAGCTGGCTGACGAGGCACCACGCGTCTGGAGCGACCTGCGGGTGCCGCGCCTGCCCGAGTGGCTGCGCGCGCCGCTGGTGACCGCCTGGGGCAAGGGCGCGGTCGCGGCGATGGAGCGCGCGCATCTCGCGGGCGCGCCGCTCGACCTGACGGTCAGGGAGGATGCGACAGGCTGGGCCGCGCGGCTGGGCGGCGAGGTGCTGCCCACCGGCTCGGTGCGGCTGCGCGAGCCGGGCCAGGTTTCGTTGCTGCCGGGCTACGACGCGGGTGCGTGGTGGGTGCAGGACGCAAGCGCGGCGCTGGCGGCCCGGGTGCTGGCCCCGCAGCCCGGCGAGCGCGTGCTCGACACGTGCGCAGCCCCCGGCGGCAAGACGCTGCAACTGGCGGCAAGCGGCGCGGATGTGACGGCGCTCGATATCTCGGAACGGCGGATGGAGCGGGTGGCCGAGAACCTCGCCCGCACGGGGCTGCGCGCGACATGCGTCGTTGGCGACGCGATGACGCATGAAGGGCAATACGACGCGATCCTGCTGGATGCGCCCTGTTCGGCGACGGGCACGATCCGCCGCCACCCCGACCTGCCCCACGCCCGCGACGGGGCCGGGATCGGCGAATTGATCGGGATGCAGGCGACGATGCTCGATCATGCGCTGAAGCTGCTCAGGCCCGGCGGGCGGCTGGTCTTCTGCACCTGCTCGCTCTTGCCCGACGAGGGAGAATGCCAGGTAGAGGCGGCGTTTGCCCGGCACACGGGGCTGGCCGCCGACCGCGAGGCGCTCGCCCTGCCGGGGATCGGGCCGGGATGGATCACCGGGGAAGGCGGGCTGCGCCTGCGCCCGGATTACTGGCCGGAGCACGGCGGCATGGACGGCTTCTACATCGCCTGCCTGCGGCGCGGATAGAAGAGTGTTGGTGGGGATAGGGCTAGCTCACCTGCCATATCCCGGAGGATTGTCCGGTCGTTTCCTGAACAGTTCAGGGGTCCGGCGCTGCCGACCCTTGAGCAGCGGTTGCGGGAGCTGATGAGGCAGACGCAGCGCAGGATCGATCTTGCCATGCAAATCGCAGAGCGGCGAAGGTCTGTGCAATCGTCCGGGAGGGAACAAATAACCAAGCGGAGTTCGTAATGTACGAAAATTCCCGATACCGCAGACAGCTTTCGTAGCGAGCGGTCCGGGCGGGTGGATCCTGCGAAATCCGATACTACCGGCATCTGACCAAAGCTTGTACACTAGTGGCGTGCAAAGGGGAAATTATGCGGCCCCGGAATGCTTGCACGGCCGATGGCCAACCCAACCAAGAGAGATTTGAGATGACGACCGAGAACAAAGCGGTATTTACCAGTGGCAGCATCATGCGTCACGTGTCGGTTTCATCCTTTACGGCCAGCATCGGCCTGATGGCGATCTACGCGGTCGATCTGATCGACCTGATATTCATTTCGATGCTCGGGTACGAAGTGCTCGCCGCCGCAGCAGGCTATGCCAGCGCCCTGATGTTCTTTGCCAGCGCAATCAATATCGGGGTGTCTGTTGCCGCCGGGGTCCTGGCCTCGCGGTCGATCGGGTCCGGCGACAAGCTGGAGGCTCGGGAATACGCCACCAGCACGGCGATGTTTTCGGTGCTGACCGGTATCATAATACCTCTGATTCTCTTGTCCAATGTAAAGTTCTTCCTCGGGCTGCTGGGGGCCGAGGGCGAGGTGGCCGACCTGGCCGCGACCTATCTCTGGATCATCATCCCGTTCACCTGGGTCTCGGGGCTGTCCATGGTCACCGTATCGGTCCTGCGCGGCTACGGCGAGAACCGGATGGCAATGTACCCGTCGCTTTTCGGGGCGGCGACCAACGCCGTGCTCGACCCGATCCTGATCTTCGGCCTGAGCATGGGCATGGAGGGCGCGGCATGGGCGACGGTGGCGGCACGGTTCGTGACGCTCGGCTTCGCGCTCTATCCGGCGATCCGTCGCCACAACGCCTTTGTCCGCCCCAAGTTCAGGCTGCTCTTGCGGGATTACCAGCCGGTCTCATTCTTCGCCGTCCGGGCCGTTCTGACCAATGTGGCCACACCGATCGGCACCGCGATCGTCACCCGCGAGATGTCGAAATTCGGTGCCGAGGCGGTCGCCGGCATGGCGGTGATCGGGCGGCTCACGCCGGTTGCCTTTTCGGTGATCTGGGCGCTTGCGGGTGCCATCGGGCCGATACTCGGCCAGAATTTCGGTGCCGGCGACATGGAGAGGGTCAAGAGAACTTATATCGACGCGCTCAAGTTCGTAGGGATCTACGTGCTGTTCATCACCCTGGTCCTGCTGGTGTTCCGCAGCCCCATCGCCGCGCTGTTCGGTGCCGAGAACCTGACCAAGTCGCTGATTTTCCTCTTCTGCTTCCCGTTGGCGCTGGCCTCCTTCTTCAACGGTGCGATTTTCGTCGCCAGCGCCTCGTTCAACACGCTGGGCCGCCCGTCCTATTCGACCTGGCTGAGCTGGGGGCAGAACACGCTGGGCACCTGGCCGTTCGTCGTGGTTGGCGGCATGCTCCTTGGCGCGCAGGGCGTGCTGATCGGGCACGCCCTCGGGAGCGTGGTCTTCGCATCGATCGCGATCTGGATGGGCTGGCGGCTGATCAACAACCCGCCCGACGATCGCGGCGTGCTCCGCCACCACCACCCCCTGTTTGGCCATGGCAGCCTCATCGCGCATACCCTGCACAAGCACGCGGGACACCGGTGATCCTGACGGGGGCACGCGCGCGGGGCGTGCAGGCTTGGTCAAACAATTCCTTGCGGCGGTCCATGTTCCCCAAGCGTTCGGACTGCCGCGCCTCCGGCCTGCTGACCTGTCACTGAACTCTCCGCCACTCGGGACCGGATCAAAAGAATTTGCCCCGCTTCGCAACCGGATACGACAGGGCCCCGAAGGTCTTTATCTCCGCAATCGCCCTGACCGCAACCGTCATCTATTGGCTATGAGTCCTGCCCCTTGACCTGTATATTCCCGCACGAAAGCGGCAACAGCGCGGCATTGCCCTACCTATTTCATGAACCGGGCCCGGGCTCGACGGGCTCGTTAGGAGAAAACGCCAATGGATTCAATCACTACACACCATATCATTCAGGCCGTTGGCTGGCTCGCTGTCGTATTGAAATTAGCCACCTTCGCAACGCATTCGATGATCCCGCTTCGGGTCCTCGCGATGGCATCGTCCGTGTGCTTCATCATCTATAGCGGCGTGTTTCACGTCTGGCCGCTTCTGGTGATCGAACTCATCTTGCTACCCATGAACGCCTATCGCCTGTACGAGATCATCGCACTGCGCAGGTTGGTGACGCATATGACGGACGAGTCGGAACCTGATTTCTCCGCCGCCATGGCGTACGGCAAGAAACGCGTCATCGAGGCGGGCGATGTCATTTTTACGAAGGGCGATCCGGTCGACTGCCTCTATTACCTGGCCGAGGGTCGCGTTGAGATCGAGGACCAGAATGTAACCGTGGCCGCGGGCAAGATTTTCGGCGAGATGGCTTTCTTCAATTCCAGTGCCGAGCGATCGGCGACGGTTCGGTGCCTGGAGGATACGGTTGTCTACGAACTCGACGAGAAACGCTTTACGCGATTGCAATATGAAGACCCCAAATTCGCCATGTCAGTGATGCGCACGGTCACCAAGAGGCTCGTGGCGAACGCCGCGCAAACGCAGGAGGCTCAACCCGAGTAATTGCCACTTCCCGGAGGATTGTCCGGGCGTTTCCTGAAAAGTTCAGGGGTCCGGCGCTGCCGGCCCTTGAGCAGCGGTTGCGAGGGCGGATGAGACGGACGTGGCACAGTATCGTCCGCCCTGTATTCTCGCCACCGCGGGAATGGTGGCTTTGCAGCACGTCTTCGATCCGACCGTTGAAGCGGTGGGCCATGCCGTTCGTCTGCGGCAGCATCGGCTGTGCGAGACGGTGCTCAATGCACAGGCAGCCCGGAACGCGAGACGCTCGGACTCAGGACCTCGCGCACCACGGCCAGCAGATCGAAGACCGCCGGTTCAGTACCGGGCAGCCCGCTCTTGGGGAAGGCCAAGAAAGCCGGGTATCAGAGCCGCACTCCGCCCGCCGGGGATCGACCCGGGATGGATCACCGGGGAAGGCGGGCTGCGCCCGGATTACTGGCCCGAGCGCGGCGGCATGGACGGCTTCTACATCGCCTGCCTGCGGCGCGCGTAGAGGCCCGTTGGCAAAAGACGCAGTGACGCGCCGCACACCGCGACGCTGCCAGCAGCGGACCATTCATTCATCGCCGCGGCTGGCCCCCCGTCAAATCCGCAGACGCTCTATTGGCCCGTATCCTATCAACTCCCGTCCTTGCCGGCAAAAATCGACGTCCGCCCGCGAATCTGGAGCGCCTTGCGGGACGCCTCGATCCGTCCGTTTTTCGAGACGAGCGATGTGGGGGGCTCTTTTTGCCGCAGCTTTTCGATGGCGACGATCGAATCGTAGAACCGCACCGAGTTGATTTCTTTCGCCATCTCCTGAAACGGAAACAGGGCGTCCTGATCCGTGTACCAGGAGTGCATCGTATCGACGAGCCTTTTGGAATACTCGATGAAACTCGCCTCGTTGCGATACCCGCCTCCGAAGCCGGGCCAGTAGCTCGTGTGACAATCCTCGACGATATACAGCCCTTCATTCGCGAGATGCTGCCAGAGGATCTCGAAACTGGCGATCTGGTGAGCGCAGACATGGCTGCCGTCGTCCAGCACGACATCGAAGGGACCGAATTCCTCGGCCAACGAGGTTAGAAACGCCGCATCGGCCTGGTTGCCGATGCGGACGTTGCTGCCCTCGATCTCGAATGCCTTGCACGCCGGATCGATGTCTATGAACGTAAGGGTGCTGCCATCGGGAAAATAGTCCTTCCACATCGGAAGCGAGCCGCCCTTGTAGATGCCAATTTCAAGAAAGGACACCGGCCGTTTAAGAAATCGCCCAAGCTCGCGCTCGTAGATGGGAAAGTAATGGTGCCACTTGGTAAGAGCGCGGTCGTCCGTCTTTTTGAGGTGATCGATCAGCATGGGAGATCCTGCGTGCTTCTGACCGGGAGGATAGCACCTGTGCAGGCGCGGCACGAAGGGAAAATCCCCATTCAGCGCGGATCGCCGCAGGACTTCCGGCTTTCCATGGCCACCGCACCCGCCCGGAGCCGCACAGCCCGTTTCGAGGCCGCCCGCTCACCGGGCAGGACATATCGGCGTATCATCAGGATCGCATTCCGGCGGTGACTTGGGCGCTCGGCCTCAGTATAGTGCAGCCACGAGCGCCGCAAGAAGCGTGCAGAGGCACATGTCGCAATCACAATCCTTGGCCGCGCGCTGGACGCGCCTGAGAAACCGGCTGGCCGCGCGGCGGGCCGGACGGGGGCAGCCCGTGACCGCGATCATCTCGCAGCCCGAGCCGCGCAGCATCGGCTACCTGGCGCGCGGCAGGCAGCTCTGTGCCGGGAATTTCGTGTTTGCGGGCCACCTCGTCGAGGCACCCGACACGATGATCTGGGATATTCCCGTCCCGGACGCGGATTTCGCCGCCGAGATGCACGGGTTCGGCTGGCTCGACGATCTCGCGGCGGCGGGCGATGCCGAGGCGCGCACGAAGGCGCAGGCCTGGCTGATGGAATGGATCGCGCGCTACGGGCGCGGGCGCGGGCCGGGGTGGACGCCGGATCTCGCCGGGCGGCGGCTCATCCGCTGGATCAGCCACGCGCTCTTTCTCATGCGCGGGCAGTCGGCAGAACAGTCCGGGGCGTTCCTGCGTACCCTGGCACGGCAGGCGCGGTTCCTGTCATGGCGCTGGCAGACGGCGACGCCGGGGCTCAAGCGTCTCGAGGCGCTCACCGGGCTGGTCTATGCCGGGGTCTCGCTGGAAGGGATGGCGGCGCTGGCCGACGAGGCATACGCAGCGCTGGCGCGCGAATGCGCGGCCTGCGTCGACGCGGAGGGCGGCATCCCGGGGCGCAACCCCGAGGCGCTGCTGGAGGTGTTCACGCTGCTGACATGGGCGGCGCTGGTGCTGAGCGAGAACGGCCGCACGGCGGCGGACGCGCATTGGCGCGCGGTCGAGCGGATCGCCCCCTGCCTACGCGCGCTGCGCCATGCCGATGGCGGGCTCGCCCGCTTTCACGGCGGCGGGCGCGGACTCGACGGGCGGCTCGACGCGGCGCTGGCGGCGAGCGGCGTCAAGGGGCAGGCGCGGGGCGGGCGCGCGATGGGCTATGCGCGGCTGGCGCGCGCCCGCACCAGCGTGATCGTCGACGCCTCTCCGCCCCCCACCGGGGCCGCCGCCGACGAGGCCCATGCCTCGACGCTCGCGTTCGAGCTGACCTCCGGGCGGCGACCGCTGATCGTGAATTGCGGCTCGGGGGCCAGCTTCGGCCCCGAATGGCGGCGCGCGGGGCGCGCGACGCCCTCGCATTCGGCGCTGGTGCTGGCGGGCGGGTCGAGCGCCCGGCTCGGGCGCGACCGCCGTCACCCCGGGCGGCTGGACGAGGCCCCGCGCGACGTACCGGCAGAGGTGTCGCGCGCCCCCGACGGGCTGCGATTCGAGGGCGGGCATGACGGCTACCTGCGCAGCCACGGGCTGATGCATGTGCGCAAGCTCGACCTGTCGGGCGATGGTCGCGCGCTGGTGGGCGAGGACCTGCTGCTGTCGCTGGACGAGGATCACAAGGCGCGATTCGACCGCGCACTCGATGCCACGCGGCTGCACGGCGTGCCCTACGACATCCGCTTTCACCTGCACCCGGATGTCGAGGCATCGCTCGACATGGGCGGCGCGGCGGTGTCGCTGGTGCTGCGCAGCGGCGAAATCTGGGTGTTTCGCGGCGACGGCGCGGCCGCTTTGGCCTTGAACCCGAGTGTCTATCTTGAAAAAACGCGGCTGAAGCCGCGCGCGACCCGGCAGATCGTTCTCTCGGGGCGCGCGACGGGCTATGCGACCCGTATCCGCTGGTCACTGGCCAAGGCGCAGGACACCCCCGTCGGCATCCGCGATGTCACGGAGGAGGCGCCCGACCCGGTAACCGAGGAGTGATCCGCCGGGCCTCCGCCCGGCCTCCATTGTGACAGGACCGACAGCCGATGACCGATCTCGCGCCCGTGACCCGCGCCCTCCTCTCCGTTTCCGACAAGACCGGCCTGGTCGATCTCGGCCGCGCGCTGGCGGAGCACGGGGTGGAACTCGTCTCCACCGGCGGCACCGCGCGCGCCCTGCGCGCGGCGGGGCTCGCGGTGCGCGACGTGGCCGAGATCACCGGCTTTCCCGAGATGATGGACGGCCGCGTCAAGACGCTGCACCCGATGGTGCATGGCGGCCTGCTGGCGCTGCGCGACAATGCGGATCACCTCGGCGCGATGGCGGCGCACGGAATCGCGCCCATCGACCTGCTGGTGGTCAACCTCTACCCGTTCGAAGAGACCGTGGCCAAGGGGGCCGATTACGCAACCTGCGTGGAGAATATCGACATCGGCGGCCCGGCGATGATCCGGGCTGCGGCCAAGAACCACGATTTCGTGTCCGTGGTGGTGGATGTCGAGGATTACGGCGGCGTTCTGGCCGAGCTCGACACCAATGACGGCCAGACCTCGCGCGCCTTCCGGCAGCAGCTGGCGCAACGCGCCTATGCCCGCACGGCGGCCTACGACACGGCGGTGAGCACGTGGATGGCCGATGCGCTGGACGAGCCCGCCCCGCGCCGCCGTGCCTTTGCCGGGACGCTCGCGCAGACCCTGCGCTATGGCGAGAACCCGCATCAGGCCGCGGCCTTCTACGTGGACGGTTCGGACCGCCCCGGTGTCGCCACGGCGCGTCAGGTGCAGGGCAAGGCGCTGAGCTACAACAACATCAACGACACCGACGCGGCGTTCGAGCTGGTCAGCGAGTTCGCCCCCGAAGACGGCCCCGCCTGCGCCATCATCAAGCACGCCAACCCCTGCGGCGTGGCGCGGGGTGCGACGCTGCCCGACGCCTACAAGAGCGCCTTCGACTGCGACCGCACCAGCGCCTTCGGCGGGATCATCGCCCTCAATCAGCCGCTGGATGCGGCGACGGCGGAAGAGATCGCCGGCATCTTCACCGAGGTTGTGATCGCGCCCGGAGCAGATGACGCCGCCATGGGTATTTTCGCCAGGAAGAAGAATCTGCGGCTCTTGCTGACCGGCGGGCTGGCCGACCCCGCGGCACCGGGGCGGATGATCCGGCAGGTCGCGGGCGGCTATCTCGTGCAGGACAAGGATTCGGGGCGCATCGGCGCGGCGGATCTGCGCGTGGTGACCAAACGCGCACCGACCGACACCGAGATGGCGGACATGCTGTTCGCCTGGCGGGTGGCCAAGCACGTCAAATCCAACGCCATCGTCTACGCGCGCGACGGGGCGACGGTGGGCATCGGCGCGGGCCAGATGAGCCGCGTCGACAGCTGCCGGATCGCCGCGCAGAAGGCGCGCGACATGGCCGGGACGTTGGGCCTGCCCGCACCGCTCACGCAGGGCAGCGTGGTGGCCTCGGACGCGTTCTTTCCCTTCGCCGACGGGCTGATGACGGCGGCAGAGGCGGGGGCGACGGCGGTGATCCAGCCCGGCGGCTCGATGCGCGACGACGAGGTGATCGCCGCCGCCGACGCGGCAGGGCTCGCCATGGTGCTGACCGGCCAGCGCCATTTCCGGCACTGAGGGCGGTTCGATGCGCGGCGTCTTCTGGGTGGCCTTCTGGGTCTTTCTGCTCGACCAGGCCACGAAATACCTGGTGGTCCACATGCTCGATTTGCGCCGCGTGGGCTGGATCGAGGTCTGGCCCCCCTATCTCAACCTGCGCATGGCGTGGAACACGGGAATCAATTTCGGGATTGGCGCCAATGACGGTGCGCTCATGCGCTGGGTGCTCATCGCCGTAGCGCTCGCGATCTC
>Ga0209947_1001849_pt1 | contig 12378 bp, 10 predicted proteins | sample SalPonR2_B_D2_MG_FD_185706 | JGI IMG/M metagenome (GOLD analysis project Ga0209947, IMG submission 185706) | Salt pond soil microbial communities from South San Francisco under conditions of wetland restoration - Salt Pond MetaG R2_B_D2_MG... ... | reverse complement strand
TCAGGACATAAAGGCTGTTTACCTTTAAAATATCCATGCTCATCACAAACAGAAAATGTAGGAGATATAGTATAATAAGGTAAAGAATAATTATAAGCAACTTTCTTAACAAGACTTTTTGTCGCCTCTCTATCTGGACCATCTTCTCCAAGAAATATATGAAGCACAGTTCCGCCATTATATTTCGTTTGAATATTATCCTGATTTTCAAGAACTTCAAAAATATCTTCGCTGTAATTAACAGGCAGTTGAGAAGAATTAGTGTAATATGGTTCTTCTTCACCCTGTGTAATTATATCTTCAAATTTTTTCTTATCCATTTTAGCTAATCTATAAGAAGTTCCTTCTGCAGGGCTCGCTTCTAAATTATAAATATGCCCTGTTTCTTCCTGATAATCTGAAATTTTATTTCTCATAAATGTAAGCACTTCAAGTGCAAATTGCTTTCCTTCTTCAGAACCAATATTTTCTCCCATATAATTCAATACTGCTTCATTCATACCAACAAGTCCAATAGTATTAAAATGTCCATCTAAAGATCCCAGATATCTCTTTGAATAAGGAAGCAAACCATTTTCCATATTTCTTGTTACAACTTTTCTTTTAACTTCAAGTGACTGTTTCGCCAGATCCATTAAATATTCCAATCTCCCAAAAAATTCATTCTTTGTAGATGAAAGATATCCTATTCTTGGAAGATTAATTGTAACAACTCCTATGCTACCTGTCTTTTCACCACTTCCAAACAATCCCCCTGTTCTGCTTTTTAATTCTCTTAAATCAAGTTGTAATCTACAGCACATTGAACGAACATCACTTGGATTTAAAGAACTATTCACAAAATTCTGAAAATAAGGAATCCCATATTTAGAAGTCATGTCAAATAAGAGATTTGCATTTTCTGAATCCCAGTTAAAATCCTCTGTAATGTTATAAGTTGGAATTGGAAATGTAAAAATTCTTCCTGTAGAATCGCCTTCAAGCATTACTTCCAGAAAAGCCTTATTAATTATATCCATTTCTTTCTGATAATCTCCATATTTGTCATCAATTACTTTACCACCAAAAACTACATTTTGATCTTTCATATCTTCTGGAACTGTCCAATCAAGTGTAATATTTGTAAAAGGAGTCTGACCTCCCCATCTTGACGCAACATTTAAATTAAATACAAACATCTGTATTGCCTGTTTTACATCCTCATAGTTAAGATTATCTTTTCTAACAAATGGAGCTAGATAAGTATCAAATGATGAAAAAGCTTGAGCACCTGCCCATTCATTCTGTAAAGTTCCTAAAAAATTTACCATCTGCATTAAAGCAGTAGATAAATGTTTAGGTGGATTTGATTCTACTTTTCCGGAAACTCCGTTGAATCCTTCATATAAAAGTTCTTTCAACGACCATCCAGCACAATAGCCTGCTATTCCCATTGACAAATCATGAATGTGAAAATCTCCTTCTCTATGAGAATCTGATACTTCTCTTGAATAAACTTTTTTTAGAGTATAGTTAGCAAGAACGCTTCCCGCTGTATGCATGAGCAATCCTGAAAATGAATATCCGGAATTAGAGTTCTCATTAACTCTCCAATCATCCATGTCAACATATCCATCGATTGTTTTTTCTACATCAAGCATTAACTTTTTAGTATCACGTATTACTTCTCTCTCTTTTCTATATAGAATATAAGCTTTAGCTGTTTTAGCATGTCCTCTTTCAATAAGAATTTTCTCTACATAATCCTGTACATCTTCTACCGAAGGAATATCTTTTTTAAAATCATTAACAAGCTCTTCAACCACTTTTTCTGTTAATGACTTAGTTAAAGTCCTGTTACTACCACCCACTGATTTTGCAGCCTTAAATATTGCTTCTTCAATTTTATTCTGATCAAATTCAACTACATCCCCATTTCTTTTTCTAATTTTTTCAATCACGGGCTCCTCCTTCCATTTTTTCAACCCACTATATATTGTTTACTTTATCCCTACCCCTACAATATATTGTATATTTTATAAAAAGTCAAGTCTAAATTTATAGTTTCCCGAAAAATATTTGATTTTTTTCTGACCATTAATCTAACTTCTGGAATAATAATTAGATATAAAAGTGATTAATTATTTTCTTTAAATAAAAATCTTTTTACCTTGTTAGTAGAAGTTTTCGGTAATTCCTCATAGCTAATCTCAACATCTTGAGGTTTTTTATAATAAGGTAATTTTTCTATTAATTTATTTATCTCATCTGAAATTAATTTTTCAATATCTTTATTTGAAAGAGTTTTGTCTTTCTCAGCTTCAAGTACAGAAATTGCCTCCATATTGGGATGCACAACAGCATGTGGATATTCATCATTATTTTTATCTTTTTTCCCAACAACTATTATTTCATCAATATACTCACTTTTAATAATTTTATTTTCTATTTCTTCAGGGTAAATATTTTTTCCACTTTTATTAACAATTACATTTTTTAATCTTCCAGTAATAAATAGATATCCATCTTCATCAATATATCCAATATCGCCAGTATGAAACCAACCATCTTCATCAAAAACTTCTTCAGTTTTATAGGGAAGTTTATAATATCCTTTCATAACCGGATCACCTTTAACAAGAACTTCTCCATTACCATTTTCATCAGGATTCTCTATTTTAATCTGAACATTAACAAGAGGGAGTCCAACTGACCCTACTCTATGATGAACAGGGTTGCCTGTAGCAACTACAGGTGATGTTTCTGTTAAACCATATCCCTCATATATATTAATTCCAAGTGTAGCCATCCCATCAATTATATCAGGAGATATTTTCCCCCCTCCACAGATAAAAAAACGAAAATGTGTCATTCCAAGCTTTTCATGTATAGATTTAAATAAATATTTCCCAATTTTGATATCAAATTTTTTATAAAAAAATGAAGAGATCATATACATTATATGAAAAATTGTTCTTACAAAAATAGATTTAAGTTTCACATTTGAAATTATTTTTTTATACATTTTTTCAACCAGTAATGGAACAGTAGGGAAAAGAGTAACTTTTGTATCTTTCATCATTTTTAACATCACATCAGATCTTAAAGTTGCACTTGTTGTCATACATGCATTAGTTAATATAGGAACAAATATTCCAGCAATTGCAGGAAAAGTATGATGTAGAGGAAGAATAATGAACCAGTTATCACTCTTATAAGTTTCTGTAGTTTGTTGTATAGCATCTCCATCAGATACTAAATTATAATGTGTTAACATTACTCCTTTGGGTAAGCCAGTAGTTCCAGATGTAAATATAATGGCAGCGATATCATTTTTGTTTACTTCAACATCCCTGTATAAAAGTTCATTTCTTCTAAGCATTATTTCACCCATATACAACATTGCATAAAAATATAAATATTTATTTTCTGCAAATGGCTTTTCTCTCTTATATTCTTTTTTTGTTATTTTTTTCCAGTCATCTGTAAAATTAATATTATTCTTTTTCTTTAAAACTTTTTTTAATAAAGAAGTCTTTTGTCTTTTGTTTAATATTTCATTTTTATCAAATAATATTATTTTTTCAATATTTTTATTATGCTGTGTAGCCCTGTTGATTTTTTCAAAATATCTATTGGAAGTTATCATCATTTTTGAATCACTATTTCTTATTATATGTGAAAGTTCATCTGAATGCAGCTCTTTATCAAGGGGAACTATTACACCGCCTATATATGTAACTGCAAGATATGAAATTATCCATTCATTTCTATTCTCAGCAACTAAACCTATATGATCACCTTTTTTAACTCCAATTTTTAATAAAGAATCTCCAAAATACCGAATCATTTCCTGCATTTCCTTGTATGATACTGTCCAGTAATCATCACCTTTTTGCATTGATAAAGCTGGATAATTTAATTTAGAATCCTCTAACTTATCTATCATTTCTCTAATAGTTGATAGATTTTTTGCAGGAACAACTTTATTTTTAAGCATAATTCTCCTTCTTTTAATAAATGATATTATAAATCATATTTCTATCTTTTAAAAGAAATATTCTTATAATATTTCTTTTTATATTTTATTTTTTTTTAATTTATGCAATTGTTATTTTATTATTTTTATATATATCCTGTATGGAATTTAATATTTTAACACCTTCTTTCATTGGTTTTTGAAAAGATTTTCTCCCTGTAATTAACCCCATACCACCAGCTCTTTTATTAATAACTGCTGTTCTAATAACCTGCTGCAAATCATTCTTACCTGATGCACCACCAGAATTTATTAATCCGACTCTACCCATATAGCAGTTTGCTACCTGATATCTTGTTAGGTCAATTGGATGCTCAGTTGTTAAATTCTCATAAACTTTTTCATCAGTATATCCAAAATTTAATGCTTTAAACCCACCATTATTTTCAGCCTGTTTCTGTTTAATAATATCTGCTTCAATAGTTGCAGCTAAATAATTAGCCTGTCCTGTCAAATCTGCAGATTTATGATAATCAACATCATCCTTTTTGAATGATTTATTCCTTAAATATGCCCACAAAACTGTTACAAGACCCAGCTCATGAGCATATTCAAAAGCTCTGGAAATTTCCTGAATCTGTCTATTACTTTCTTCAGAACCATAGTAGATTGTTGCACCAACTGCAACGGCTCCAAGATTAAATGCTCTATCAATAGAGCTAAATAATATTTGATCATAATGATTTGGATAGCTGAGCATTTCATTATGATTGATTTTCACCAAAAAAGGAATTTTGTGTGCATATTTTCTTGATACTGAACCAAGTATTCCAAGTGAAGATGCAACAGCGTTACACCCACCCTCAATGGCAAGTTTAATAATATTTTCCGGATCAAAATAAATTGGATTTGGAGAAAAAGATGCTCCTGCTGAATGTTCAATACCCTGATCCACAGGTAATATAGAAAGATAACCTGTTCCACTCAGTCTTCCATGATTAAAAATAGTTTGCAAATTTCTTAAAACTGCTGGTGACCGATCACTTTTTTTCATAATCCTGTCGATATAATCCGGACCAGGTAAATGCAAATTTTCTTTATTTATTGTTTTGCATTTGTGATCCAGCAAATATTCCTTTTCATTACCGAGTAAATCCAATAATTCATTTCCCATAACACAACACCTCCTGCGTAACTATCTTATACTAAATTATAATACTTTGATTTAAGTAATCAAGATTTGATACAAAAAAAAAGGGGGTCACACATTAAACCTTTAATGTATGACCCCTTATATTAGATTTTAACTTTGACTATAGAAAGGGATGGAAAATCCATCCCTTTTATTTTTATTTTGAATATTTTACAATAGATCTTTGAAAAGTGTCAAGAAAACACCAGCAGCTATCGCTGATCCAATAACCCCACTTACATTTGGTGCCATTGCATGCATTAAAAGATGATTATCTTTATCATGTTTTCTGGCAAAATGCTGAACTACCCTTGCTGAATCTGGAACAGCAGACACACCAGCTGCTCCAATTAGAGGATTAATTTTATCTTTTAATAATAAATTCATTAATTTTGCAAAAAGAAGACCACAAATTGTTGCTATGGAAAATGCAACAACTCCAAGTCCAAATATTTTTAAAGAAGTTACTCTTAAAAACTTACTTGCCTGAGTACTTGCCCCTACAGCAAATCCCAGTAATATTGTAGCTATATCCATTAATGCATTTGCAGCAGTTTTAGCTAATCTATCAGTTACTCCTGATTCCTTTAATAAATTACCAAACATGAGCATTCCAACAAGTGGTAATGCTCCAGGAGCAATCAAAGTAGCAATTAAAACTGCAAGAATTGGAAAAGCAATTCTTTCTGTTTTTGAAACCTTACGTGGGGGTTTCATTCTTATTAATCTCTCTTTTTTTGTTGTTAATAATTTCATAAAAGGTGGTTGTATAACTGGTACAAGTGCCATGTATGAATAAGCTGCAATGGCAATTGGCCCAAGTAAATTTGGCGCCAGTTGAGAAGAAAGAAATATGGAAGTAGGACCATCAGCACCACCAATTATACCAATTGAAGCTGCCTGGGGATTATTAAATCCAAGCATAATTGCTCCAAGATATGTCAAAAATATTCCTACCTGAGCAGCAGCTCCAAGTAAAACAGATTTTGGATTGGAAATCAAAGTTGAGAAATCGGTCATTGCTCCAATACCGAGAAATATTAAAGGTGGTAAAACACCTTTTCTAACCAGCATATATATAATCTGGAACACACTTCCTTCATCATACACACCTAAAGGAAGTCCTGCCGGATATGCAATATTACCAAGAATTATTCCAAATCCTATTGGTAATAAAAGCAACGGTTCATATTTTTTGACTATTGCAAGATAAATCGCAATTAAGCCAACAGCTACCATAATAATATTTCCCCATTGCATTTCTGCAAATCCAGTTCTATTTATAACATCTAAAATAATATCCATTATCTATTCCCTCCAATTATTCAAGTTCGATTAAAATGTCTCCTTCATAAACAGACTCACCTTTTTCTACTTTTATTTCTTTGACAGTTCCACTTGATGTAGCCTGAATTTCATTTTCCATTTTCATAGCTTCCATTACAAGAATATCCTGACCTGCTTCAATTTCATCTCCTACCTTTACCTGTATTTCAAGAATTAATCCCGGTAAAGGTGCTTTTATAACATTTTTTATTGATTTTTTCTTTTTGGGTTTTGCTTTTTTTGGTTTCGCTCTTTTTTGAGTTTTGTTATCCACATCAGGTATTTCTCTTACTCCAAGGTCTTTCAATCCAACTACATAATCTTTTCCGTTTACGTTTACTTCTGCATTCTCAGAACCAAAAGAATTTACCTTCACTTTATATTCTTTGCCTTTTATTTCTAAAACTATTTCTTTCATGTTTCCTCCTCAGTATCAATTTCTATGACCGAATTTATAGCCCATTTTCCAGTTAGATTTCTGCTTACCCTTTTTAAAAGTAATCTTGCTTTGAAGGGTTTCTACATGAAGTCTTTGATATAACTCCAGAGCCGTAGCAATAGCAATAAGTGTTTCATCATCAACCTTTTTTCTTGTTTTAAGAAATGCATTTTCAATTTCCTGTCCCAGACTTTTTCCTGATTCGGTTTTATCTTTTTTTCCTTCACCTGTGTTTGCAAGATATTTAAAAATCAAATTAAAAATCACAATCGAAAGTGCAATTAATATTAGCCCCAAAAAAACAGTAACAATTCCACTAATTGCTACTTTTATTCCATTGGGTTCTAAATTATTTATATTTTGAATCATTTCCAATAACATTAATAACTCCTTTTAAAGGGGTATATTCCCATGTTTTTTACTTGGATTTTCATCTCTTTTATTTTCTAACATTTTTAAAGATTTAATTAATTTATATCTGGTTAATTTTGGTTCAATTACTTCATCAATATAACCTTTAGATGCTCCAACATAAGGATTAGCAAATTTTTCTCTATAGTCTTCAATTTTTTCTTGAAGTTTAGCCTCTGAATCCTCTGCATTCTTAATTTCTTTTCTGAAGATAATCTGACTGGCACCTTTAGGTCCCATAACTGCAATTTCTGCAGAAGGCCATGCAAATATTAAATCTCCCCTTAATTCTTTAGAATTCATAACACAATAAGCACCACCATAAGCTTTTCTTGTTATTACAGTAATTTTAGGAATTGTTGCTTCTGCGTAAGCATACATTAATTTGGCACCATGTCTAATAATACCCCCATATTCCTGCTTGGTTCCAGGCATAAATCCCGGAACATCTTCAAAAGTAATAACCGGAATATTAAAACTATCACAAAATCTTATAAATCTTGCAGCTTTGACCGAAGCATTAATATCTAAAACTCCAGCAAGATGCTTGGGTTGATTGGCAACTATACCAACACTTTTTCCACCAAGACGTCCAAAACCTATGACAATATTGGGAGCATATAATTTCTGAACTTCAAAAAAATCTCCATCATCAAGAATCATTTTTAAAATATCTTTAGCTTCATAAGGTTTATTTGGATTATCAGGAACTATATAATTCAAATCTTCTTCTATTCTATCTACTGGATCTTCAGTAGAAATTTCTGGGGGTTCTTCCATGTTGTTTTGAGGTACATAAGAAATTAATTTTCTTATACCATCCAATAATTCTTTTTCATCATCATAAGTAAAATGTGTTACTCCACTTTTTGTAGCATGAACCACGGCACCACCTAATTCTTCATGACTAACATCTTCCTGGGTTACACTTTTTACAACTCTTGGACCTGTAATATACATAAAAGAGGTATCTTTTTTTTGAAATATAAAATCAGTTAATGCAGGAGAATAAACTGCTCCACCAGCACAAGGTCCAACTATTCCTGTTATTTGTGGTACAACACCTGAATACATTACATTTTTTTGAAATATAGAAGCATATCCACTTAATGCATCAATACCTTCCTGGATTCTGGCTCCCCCTGAATCATTTAAACCAATTATTGGAGCTCCCATTTTTTCAGACATCTCCATTACTTTAACTATTTTATTTGCAACTGTTTTTGATAATGAACCCCCAATAACAGTAAAATCAAATGCATAAATATACACCAATCTACCGTCAATAGTTCCATAACCTACTACAACTCCATCTCCCAACATCTTTTTATTTTCCATCCCAAATTCGTTACATTGATGTTCTCTAAACATGTCAATTTCTTCAAAACTACCCTCATCTAAAAGATAATTAATTCTTTCACGGGCGGTTAATTTTCCCTTATTATGCTGTTTCTCAATTCTTTTTTCTCCGCCACCTATCTTGGCTTTTTCAATTTTTTCTTTTAATTCCAGGATTTTTCTCTCCATTGTCATAATATACCCTCCTAATCATTGATTTCACATATTTCGGTTAGAACTCTTCCAGATGATTTTGGATGAATAAAAGCAATCTTAGTTCCATGAGCTCCATCCCTCGGTTTTTTGTCTATCATCCTAATATCATTTTCTTTCAACTTATTGATTTCACCTGAAATATCATCGGTTTGATAAGCTATATGATGAATCCCTTCGCCTCTTTTTTGAATAAATTTATAAATAGGACTCTCTTCAGATGTCGGTTCAAGTAATTCTATTTTAACTTTCCCAACCTTTATCATTGCTACTTTAACCATTTGTTCTTCAACTTCTTCTTTTCCCGTCAGTTCAAGCCCAAGTATCTCTGTATAAAAAGGTAGATGATTTGCCAATTTGTTTACTGCAATTCCAATATGATTTATTTTTTCAATCATAAAACTTCACTCTCCTTTATAAAATTATTTATTTTTTTATTAATTAATGAATAAGGCGTTTCTTCTTTTTGATAAATCTTATCAACCCACTTGTGAATATTTTCTGAAAAATTTATATGTAAATCCAAAAGTTTTTGTAATTTTTTTGAAAATATTTTATTCAATTCTTTCTCAATTCTTTCTTTTCTTTTAATTTCCCACTTATTCTCTTTTTTTAGCTTTTTCATATAATCATATATTGTACCAACCAGACTTTTTATACCTTCATTATTCAACGCTGATACTTTTTTTATGGGGTTTTTATCTTCGGGATTATCATGATATTTTATATTTAAAACATAATCAATTTCCATTTTAACCTTGTCGGCCCCATCCTTATCTTTCTTATTTACAACAAAAATATCACCTATTTCCATTATACCAGCTTTCATAGCCTGAATATCATCCCCCATCCCTGGTGCAAGTACCAGTAACACAATGTCAGCTAATTCAACAATCTCAACTTCTGTTTGCCCCACTCCAATGGTTTCAATAATTATAGTATCATATCCTGCTGCATCAAGTATTTTTACAGCATCAGAAGTAGCTACAGCTATCCCACCTAAATGCCCCCTTGATGCCATTGATCTAATAAAAACATCAGGGTTAGAAGAATGTTTTTGCATTCTTATTCTATCTCCAAGTAAAGCGCCCCCGGAAAAAGGTGAACTTGGATCGATAGCTAAAACTGCTACTTTTTTATCCTTATTTAATTCCTGATCAATAATTTTATCTACTAATGTACTTTTCCCTGATCCGGGAGATCCGGTTACACCTATTACTAAAGCATTGCCTGTATGTTTATAAATCTCATCGATCAGATCTTCATTTTCCTGGATATTATTCTCAATTTGAGAAATAGCCCTGGCAATATCTCTATGGCTACCATTTTTTATTTTTTTAATGTAAAACGATTTCTTATTATTTTCCAATCTTGTCCCTTTTCGATTCAATAAATTCAACAACTTCTTTAATTGGTGTTCCCGGAGTAAAAATAGCCTGTACACCTTTCTCTTTTAAAAAAGGGATATCATCTTCAGGGATAACACCACCACCAAACACAATTATATCTTCTGCATCATTTTTTTTCAATAAATCAAGAACCTTAGGAAATAATGAATTATGAGCACCTGATAATAGACTTAGTCCTACAAAATCCACATCTTCTTGAATAGCAGTATTCGCTATAGATTGAGGTGTCTGCCGAAGACCTGTATAAATAACCTCATATCCCTCATCCTTTAAAGCTCTTGCAATATATTTTGCACCGCGATCATGACCATCCAATCCCGGTTTTCCTATTAAAATACGTATTTTTTTCTCAGACATCTTTCCTCCTTATTTATAATACAATTGATTCCTGGTATTCGCCAAAAACATCTCTAAGCGTATCTGATATTTCTCCCAAAGTTGCATATTCCTTAACTGCATCCAATATATAAGGCATTAAATTTTCATCTGTTTCTGCAGCATTTTTTAATTTTTTCAGTTTATTACTTACCTCTTCGTTATCTCTTTCTTCTTTTACTTTATCTATTCTATCTATTTGAATTTCTCTTAATTTTGGATTAACTTTTAGAAGGTCTTTTGGAGGTTTCTCATCAATCTGAAATTTATTTACTCCAACTACTATTCTATCATTATTTTCAATTTCTTTTTGATACCTATAAGCTGAATCCTGAATTTCTTTTTGCACATAACCTTTCTCAATAGCCCTGGTCATCCCACCAAGTTCTTCAATTTTATTTATATATTCCCAAACCTGTTCTTCAATCTCATCAGTTAACTTTTCTACATAAAATGATCCTGCAAGTGGATCTATTGTTTTTGTAACACCCGATTCATGAGCAACTATTTGTTGGGTTCTTAAAGCAACTCTTACTGAATCTTCTGTAGGTAGTGACAATGCTTCATCCCTGGAATTTGTATGTAAACTCTGCGTTCCACCCATTACTGCCGCAAGTGTTTGAATAGCCACCCGAACAATATTATTATCAGGTTGTTGAGCTGTAAGTGTTGACCCACCTGTTTGTGTATGAAAACGCATTCTCATAGATTTTTCATTTTTGGCATCAAATTTTTCTTTTATTACTTTAGCCCATATTCTTCTCGCAGCTCTAAATTTAGCAACTTCTTCAAGTAAATCATTATGTGCATTAAAGAAGAAGGATAATCTTCTCGCAAATTTATCAATATCCAATCCTGTTTCAATTGCTTTTTTTACATATTCTATCCCATCAGCTATTGTAAATGCAACTTCCTGAACAGCATTAGAACCTGCTTCTCTAATATGGTAACCAGAAATACTGATTGTATTCCATTTTGGAACCTCTTCAGAACAATATTCAAAAATATCAGTAATCAATCTCATAGAAGGTTCAGGAGGATAAATATAAGTTCCTCTTGCAATATATTCTTTTAAAACATCATTTTGAATTGTACCTCTAAGTTTATCTTTACTAACCCCCTGTTTTTCACCTACAGCAATATACATGGCAAGAAGAACCGCAGCAGGAGCATTAATTGTCATGGAAGTAGAAACTTTATCAAGTGGAATCCCATCAAATAATATTTCCATATCTTTAAGCGTATCTATCGCTACGCCAACTTTTCCAACTTCTCCAATACTCATTTCACTATCAGAATCATAACCAATTTGAGTTGGTAAATCAAATGCAACTGAAAGACCGGTTTGACCGTTTTCAAGTAGATATTTGTATCTTTTATTTGATTCTTCAGCAGTTCCAAATCCTGCATACTGTCTCATTGTCCACAATCTACCACGATACATAGTAGGATAAACTCCTCTTGTAAACGGATATTTACCTGGAAATCCTATTTGGCCGATATATTTTTCTTCAATCTCTTCTTCTGGTGTATATAATCTTTCAACTTCACCTGTTGAATTTTTGAATTCTTCTTTTCTTTCAGGAGCTCTTTCAAGAAACTTTTTTAGTTTTCCATTTTCCCATTCTTTTTTCTTTTTATCAATTTTTTTATAATCAGACATAATAACTCCTTTAACTATTTTTTATAATATTTTTTGTTTCCTTGGCTATCATTA
>Ga0209947_1001846_pt1 | contig 12385 bp, 11 predicted proteins | sample SalPonR2_B_D2_MG_FD_185706 | JGI IMG/M metagenome (GOLD analysis project Ga0209947, IMG submission 185706) | Salt pond soil microbial communities from South San Francisco under conditions of wetland restoration - Salt Pond MetaG R2_B_D2_MG... ... | reverse complement strand
CTCCCTCTCCGCGCCGCCAAGTCCTTACATAAGGCATCGGGGCAGGAATTGCTATTATCGTAGGATTTACGACAAAAGCGGCACGGCGGATCATTCTTATCCCGTTGATTTCGCTTTATCCGCTCGCATCGAGCGCGCGGGTGAGATCATCGATCAGATCGCCCGCATCCTCCAGCCCCACGCTGAGCCGCACCAGACCGGGCGTGATCCCAAGCTGTGCCTTGGTCGCGTCGGGCAGGCGCTGATGGGTCGTGGTGGCGGGATGGGTCGCGATGGACTTGGCATCGCCTAGGTTGTTCGAGATCAGCACGATGTCGAGCGCATTGAGAAACCGGAACGCGGCCTCTTGTCCGCCGGCGAGATCGAGCGCCAGAACGGTGCCGCCCTGCCCCATCTGCGCGGTCACAAGATCGTGCTGCGCGTGGCTGGGATGGCCCGGATAGATCACGCGGGCCAGACGGGCATCGTCCTGCAACGCCCCGGCGATCTGCAACGCGGTCGCGGCCTGCGCGCGCACCCGCAGATCAATCGTCTCCAGGCCCTTGAGCATGATCCAGGCGGTAAACGGCGACATCGAGCCGCCGGTATGTTTCATGTAAGGCTCGACCGTGCCGCGAATGAACTCGCGCGTGCCGAGGATCACGCCGCCCAGCGCACGCCCCTGCCCGTCGATATGCTTGGTCGCGGAATAGATCACCACATCCGCCCCCTGCTCGACCGCGCGGGAGAAGACCGGCGTGGCAAAGACGTTGTCGACGAGGACCATCGCGCCGACAGCATGGGCCAGGTCGGCCACGGCGCGGATATCGACCACGTCGAGCGTCGGGTTGGAAATTGTTTCGAAGAAGACTGCCTTGGTGCCGGGGCGAATCGCCGCGCGCCACTGGTCGATATCGGTGCCATCGACAAACGTGACCTCGACGCCGAAGCGCGTCAGCACCTCTTCCAGCACATAGAGACACGAGCCGAAGAGCGCCCGCGCGGAGACCACGTGATCGCCCGCCCGCAACATCGAGGTCAGCGCGCCGGAGACCGCCGCCATGCCGCTTGCGGTGGCAAAGCCGTCCTCGGTACCTTCCAGACCGGCGATGCGGTCCTCGAACATGGCGACGGTGGGGTTGCCGTAGCGGGCATAGATGAACTCGTCCTCGCCCGCCTTGAGGAACCGCGCCTCGGCCGCCTCGGCGCTGTCGTAGACAAAGCCCTGCGTGAGAAAGATCGCCTCGCTCACCTCGTTATACTGGCTGCGCCGCGTGCCGCCATGCACCAGCCGGGTGCGTTTCTGCCAATTGTCGCTCATGTTCCGTCCTCCGGGCGCGTTCGCCCACAAAAAAAGCCCCGACGCGGCCAAGCGAAAGGGGGCTTTCTCCTGACCTTTTAGCGGATGTGTTTAACGTGGCCCGCAATCCGGTAACAAATCGCCACGGGGATCGATTACTCCTGCGGGCCGGTTTCGTCAACACTGTCACGCAGGTTTAACGGAAACGTCACCATGCCTTCGTATGTCGCCCCTACATCCCATCTACAAGATATAGTGGGGGTCAGGGATATGCCGCTCATTCATGTCAATGCCGGTAGAGATAGCCCCGATCTGCATGACCGGCCGGGTGTGCTCGGTCAGTATTTGCCGGACTTGTTGGCCGGGAACGGCCCCGTCATCCTCATGCTGCATGGCTATAAATACGCCCCCGGCCATGTGCGCGAATGCCCGCATCGGCACATTCTCTCGCTCACGCCCGAGCGCGACTGCTTCAAGGTGGTGAGTTGGCCGCGCGGTCTGGGGTTCGGCGGTGACCGGGCCGATGAGGGGCTTGGGATCGGGTTCGGCTGGAATGCGCGCGGCACGCTTTGGCAGGCCTATGCCGAGGCGGCGCGGGCGGGCGAACGGCTGGCGCAGCTGGTTCGTTTGATCCGCGAGCACGCGCCCCACCGCCCGGTTCACGCGGTCGCCCATTCGCTCGGCGCACGCGTGGTGCTGAGCGCATTGCCGCACTTGCCCGAGGGCGCGTTCGGGCGGCTGATCCTGCTGGCGGGGGCGGAATTCGCGGGCCGCGCCGCCGAGGCACTCGCCACGCCCGCCGGGTGCCGCGCCGAGGTGATCAATGTCACCAGCCGCGAGAACGATTTTTACGACTTCCTGCTCGAATGCCTGATCCCCGCGCCCGCGCGCGGCGACCGCAGCCTCGGGCTGGCGCTGTCGGGCGGGCCCAAGGTGCTCAACCTGCAAATGGACCATCCCGAGACGCTGAGCGTGCTGCGCCGCGCGGGGTTCGAGGTCGCCAACCCCACCGCGCGCATCTGCCATTGGTCGCCCTACACGCGCGCCGGCGTGTTCCCGATGTATCGCAGGCTCTTGCGTGAGGCGGGCACGCTTCCGCTCGCACAACTGCGCGCCGCTCTGCCCGAACATCCCGCGCCGCGCTGGTCGCGCCTGTTGCCGCTGCCGGAGGTTCGCCTGCCCTTGCCATCGGGGCGAAAACTGTCATCCTGAATGGCTGACAGCCCCGGCAGGAGGACGCCATGCAGGCCCCGATCGACCTTTACTACTGGCCCACACCCAACGGCTGGAAGGCCTCCATCGCGCTCGAGGAGATAGGTCTGCCCTATCGGTGTCACCTGATCAATATCGGCGCAGGCGAGCAGCATGCCACCGAGTTTCTGGCGGTTTCACCCAACAACCGCATTCCGGCGATCACCGATCCCGAGGGGCCGGGTGGCGGGCCGATCCACATCTTCGAGTCCGGCGCGATCCTGCAATATCTTGCGCGCAAGACCGGGCGCTTTTACGGCGAGACCGAGCGTGAGCGCATCGCGGTCGAGGAATGGCTGATGTGGCAGATGGGCGGTGTCGGGCCGATGGCCGGACAGGCGCATCATTTTCTGAAATTCGCCAAGGAAGATATTCCCTATGCCAAGGACCGCTATCGCGCCGAGGTGGGACGGCTCTATGGCGTGCTGGATCGGCGGCTGGCGAACAACGAGTATGTGGCGGGCGATTTCTATTCCATCGCCGACATGGCGCTCTGGGGGTGGTGTTCGCTCTGGGAAGGGCAGCAGCAGACGCTCGACGACAAGCCGCACTTCGCCCGCTGGCTGGAGGTCGTGGGCGCGCGTGAGGGCGTTCAGCGGGGCCGCGCGCTGCATGCCGACAAGCGACGCGATCCGACGGCGAAGAAGTGAGGGGGCGGGGCATCATTGACATGGAGCGGCGATTGGACTGATGCACCCGCGCGATACGCGGTCGAAGACCGCCGCGCATCGCCGGGCCGCCCCCCGGCACGGCGATTTGGCTGCAACCCGCGCATCGCGTGGATGATTTCCTGACTTGGCAGATATAAAGCTCTGCCGAAGAGACGTTGGATCGCCGCACCGCGGCCCGTCGATGCGCGGCTCACTTCAATATCCATGTCAGGCGAGCGCTCTTACGCGCCCTTGTCGTCCTCCTCCGTGCCATGATCGCGAAACAGGCTGCCTTGCGTCATGAAGAACACGAAAATCGCCGCCGTCAGGCCGAAGGTCTTGAAGTAGACCCAGATTTCCTCGGTCTGCGTGCGCCAGATCACCTCGTTCAACACGGCCAGACCGAAGAAGAACAGCATCAACCGGCGCGTGAGGATCATCCAGCCCCGATCTGTCAGGGGCATCACCCCCTCCATCACGACCTGCAACCAGGATTGCCCGCGCAAGAGGCCGATGCCCAGAACCCCGCCGAACAGCAGGTAGATCATCGTCGGCTTCATCTTGAAAAAGCGCGGATCGTTGAACCACACGCTCAGCCCGCCGAAGACGACGATCAGAACGCCGGTGACGACCTGCATCCGCGACAGGTGGCCCGTCAGCTTCCACAACAGTGCCATCGAGATCAGAAAGATCGGGATGAACCCGGCGGTGACGACGATGAAGCCGTCATAGTCGATCCCGCCAATCGTGAATACGCGGTCCTTGAGCCATAGATAGGCGGCGAAAAAGACCAGAAGGGGCCCGAACTCCAGAACCGGCTTGGCCCATTTGGGCGGGGTTTTTTCGGTCATCGCACTCGCCTTGCCTGTTGTCGAACCCGCTTGTCGCGCGTTCATCCGCCGAATTCAACTATGACCGCCCCGGTGGCAATCAACCCCATGAGCGCGATCCGGCGCGGCCCCACGGTTTCCTTGAGCACCAGCCAGCCGATGAGGGCGGCAAAGACCGTCGAGGTTTCGCGCAGCACCGCCGCCTCGCCCACCTTGTCGAGCCGCGTGGCCAGCATGATCGAGCCAAACGAAAAGAACGCCACCAGCCCACCGGATACACCGCGCAGTGCGAGCGGGCCGATCGCGGGACGGGCCACCATGTTACGCCAGCGCAGCCCGGCAATCGGCAGGATGCTCATCCCGTCGAGGAAAAAGAACCATGCCAGAAAGGTGAAGGGATCGGCCGCCGCACGGATGCCGTAGGCGTCATAGGTGGTGTAGAGCGCGACGAAGAGCCCCGTCGCCACGGCAAGGCCAAGTGCCAGCGGCATGGTCTCGCGATCCAGCGTCAGCGTGCGCAGGTTGTAGACCGCAAGCCCGTAAATGCCACTGAGCAGCACCGCCACGCCCGCCCATTGCACCGGCGTGAAAAGCTCGCCGAAAATGAGCCACGCCCCGATCACGGTAAAGAGCGGCCCGGTGCCGCGCACGACCGGATAGACGACCGTGTATGCGCCCTTGGTGTAGGCCATCGCCTGCAGGATCTTGTAGCCGATGTGAATCACCACTGCGCCTGCAAAGATCGGCCACATATGTACCTCGGGCCAGGGCACCACAAAAAGGGCGAAGGGGGCCGCCATGATGCAGTAACTGAGGTCGATCGCCCCCCGGCTCAGCCACGGATCGTGCCGCCCCTTTTGCAGCGCACCGAACACTGCGTGCAGGAAGGCGGCGGCGAGCGCCAGCACCATGGCAAGGTGACGGCCCGCCTCGGTGCCCTCGAGCGAGATCAGCCAGTCGCTCATGCAGAGCGCCTCGCATGACCGCGACAGGTCGTGCTACGTTGGCTGCCAGCACGAAGGAAAGGCGGCATGGACCAACATATGATAGAGACCATCACCGATGAGCTTTCAGGCACGTTCAGCGCCGTGCCACCACTCGTTGCCGCCACCCGGCTGGTCGCGGCGCTCACCCTCGGGGCCGTGATCGGAGCCGAGCGTGAAAGCAAGCAGAAACCAGCGGGCCTGCGCACGCATATGCTGGTGTCGATGGCGGCCTGCCTGTTCATTCTGGTCAGCCAGCAACTCGCTGCCCTGCCCTTCGGGGCCGAGGATGCGATGCGCGTCGATCCGCTGCGCCTGATCGAGGCCGTGACCGCAGGCGTCGCCTTTCTGGCCGCCGGGATCATATTTTCCTCGGGCGGCGAAGTCCACAACATCACCACCGGCGCCTCGATGTGGCTGGCAGGGGCCATCGGGCTGGCCTGCGGCTCGGGACAGATGCCGCTTGCGGTCATGGCGACCGGGATCGTGCTCGTGGTGCTGTATGTCCTGCGGCGGGTAGAGCGAGAATAGCGAGGCGCACGTCGCAGGGACGTGGCCGGTTTGAGTGTCATTGCACATCAAGCCCCGTGAGCGCGGCGGCAAACTCCTCAGGATCAAAAGGGGCAAGATCGTCGATCTGCTCGCCGACGCCGATGGCGTGGATGGGCAAGCCGAACTTGTCGGCCAAGGCGACGAGCACGCCGCCCCGCGCCGTGCCGTCGAGCTTGGTCATCACAAGGCCCGAAACATCGGCGAGTTTCTGGAAAATCTCCACCTGGCTCAATGCGTTCTGGCCGGTCGTGGCATCGAGCACCAGAAGCGTGTTATGCGGCGCGTCGGGGTCCTTCTTGCGGATAACGCGCACGATCTTGGAGAGTTCCTCCATCAGGTCTGCCCGATTCTGGAGCCGTCCCGCCGTGTCGATCATCAAAAGGTCGGCGCCATCAGCCTCGGCCTTGGTCATGGCATCAAAGGCGAGGCTCGCCGGATCCGAGCCCTCGGGTGCCGTCAGCACCGGCACGCCCGCGCGGTCACCCCAGATCTGCAATTGCTCGACGGCGGCGGCGCGGAACGTATCGCCCGCCGCGATCACCACGGATTTTCCGGCGGCCTTGAACTGGCTGGCCAGCTTGCCGATGGTCGTGGTCTTGCCCGATCCGTTGACGCCCACCACCAGCACCACCTGCGGGCGCTTGGCATAGATCGGCATGGGGCGGGCCACCGGCTCCATGATGCGGGCGATCTCGTGGGCCAGCAACTCCTTGATTTCCTGTGACGAGAGCCGCTTGCCCATCCGGCCCTCGGCCATGTTGGCGGTCACGCGCATCGCGGTCTCGACACCCATGTCGGCGGTGATGAGCAGTTCTTCCAGGCTCTCGAGCATGTCATCGTCGAGCGCCCGGCGGGTGACGACCCGCTCTTCGCCGCGCCCCAGTAGCCGACCGAGAAAACCCGCGCGCGGGGCAGCGGCGGGCAGATCATCCGGGATTTCCATGGGGGCCGGGGTGGCGATCGCCTCGGGGGGTGGTTCCGGCACCTCTTGCGGCCGCTCCACGGGCTGCTCCACCGGTGTCGGCGGCGGGGTCTCATCGGGTTGCGGCGGAATGACGGGGGGATCGGGCTGCGGGTCGGGCCGTGGCTCCGGCTCGGGCCGGGGCTCCGGCTCGGGCCCGGGGTCAGGCCGGGGCGGTGTCTCGGGTTCGCCGCCATCTTCGACAATGGCCTCCAGCCCCTCGTCCAGCTTGGACGAGGATTTGAACAGCCGTTCCTTGAGTTTCGAGAAAAACGCCATGCGCCCTCCGATCCGCTTGTTACCTCTGACCTAATGCGAATGGGCGGGATATGGAAGACTGCGCCTGCCTCAGATTTCGTCGGCGAAGTGCTGCATCGTCAGGCGAATCGGGTTCGGCGCGGCCTGACCGAGACCACAGATCGACGCGTCGGCCATCGCCGTGCACAGCTCTGCCAGCAGCGGCTGATCCCAGGTGTCGGCCTGCATCAGCTTGACTGCCTTTTCACAGCCGACCCGGCAGGGCGTGCACTGCCCGCAGCTTTCATCCTCGAAGAACCGCAGCATGTTGAGCGCCGCATCGCGGGCGCGGTCATGATCCGACAGGACCACCACGGCGGCCGAGCCGATAAAGGTGCCATGCGGCTGCAACGTGTCGAAATCGAGCGGCACGTCATCCATCGACGCAGGCAACAGACCCGAGGACGGCCCGCCCGGCTGATAGGCCTTGAACGTGTGGCCGTCGAGCATGCCACCTGCCGCCTCGATGATGTCGGTGATGGTCGAGCCTGCGGGCAGCAGATGCACGCCGGGGGCCTTCACGCGGCCCGAAACCGAGTAGGAGCGCAGCCCCTTGCGCCCGTTCTTTTCCACGCCGGACAGGATCTCGCCGCCCTCGCGCAGCACGCGCGTCACCCAATGGAGCGTTTCCACATTGTTGACGAGCGTAGGGCGGTTGTAGACCCCGACCTGTGCGACGAAAGGCGGGCGGTGGCGCGGCAACCCGCGCTTGCCCTCGATCGATTCGATCATCGCCGATTCTTCGCCGCAGATATAGGCGCCCGCGCCGCGACGCAGTTCGATATAGCCCTCCGCCACAATAGCTTCGTCTTCCAAAGCTTTGATCTCACGCCGCAAAATCTCCAACACCGCAGGGTACTCGTCGCGCATGTAGATAAAGCAGCGCTCGGCCTCCACCGCCCATGCGGCGATCAGCATCCCTTCGAGAAAGACATGCGGTTCGCGTTCGAGGTAATAGCGATCCTTGAACGTCCCAGGCTCACCCTCGTCGCCGTTCACGGCCAGATAGCGCGGCCCTTTCTCGGCGCGCACGAAGCCCCATTTCTTGCCCGACGGAAAGCCCGCCCCGCCAAGACCGCGCAGACCCGAATCGAGCAGGGTCTGCTGCACCGTCTCGAAATCGCCGCCCGCGCGCAGGTCTGCAAGGGTGGTGTAGCCGCCGGATGAAGTATAGGCCGCAAAGTCTTGATATTCCGGGACATGTGCGTGGGTGTCGCCCGCCGCAATAGCCGCCTGCACCTTTTCCGGTGTCGCGTTGTCGATGTGGTTGTGGCCCAGTTCCAGCACCGGCGCGGTATCGCAGCGGCCCATGCAGGGCGCGCGCAGCACGCGCACCTGCGTCGGGTCCATGCCGTCCTCCAGCGCAGTCTTGAGCGCCTGCGCCCCGGCCAGCTCACAGCTGAGCGAATCGCAGACCCGGATGGTCAGCGCGGGCGGCGGTGTCTCGCCTTCCTTGACCACGTCAAAATGCGCGTAGAAGGTTGCCACCTCGTAGACCTCGGCCTGCGCGATGCGCAATTCCTCGGCCAATGCCCTCAGGTGCGCCGCCGAAAGATGGCCGTATTCATCCTGAATGAGATGCAGATACTCGATCAGCAGATCGCGCCGCCGTGGCCCGTCGCCCAACAGCGCGCGCACGTCGTCCCATGCCTGATCTTCGAGTTGGCGGCCCTTGGGCGTGTGCCGCCCCTTGCCCTTGCCCGATTTCCAGACGCCTTTGCGCTCATCCAGTGCCATGCGGTCATCCTCGCTTTGTCTTGCGCGATATCTAACGCCCGCTGGCGCACCCTGCGGGATCAAAAACGACATTTGCCCCGCCAGATGCGTTCCGGCGTCCGAATATCACGAAATCCCGCCGGTCTTGCCCTCTGCGCGCCGCAAATGTGAGGCAACCATCGCAGACCGCACCCGCATGACAACCGAGCCAAGAGTATGCCTGTCTTCGCCCTCGCCACCTGCCTGCCGATACTGCTCGTCGGCCTCGCCGCTTTGGCCGGGGGGGTCTGGGGCTGGCTCGCGGTGGGCTATGTGACCGTGCTGGTTTTCCTGTTCGACCGGCTGGCTGCTGCACAGCGGCCGAATTCGGACCCGGAGATGGAATTTCCCGCCGCTGATCCGCTGTTGCTCGGGCTGGGGCTGGCGCATTTCGCGGTGCTGATCCTCGCGCTCTGGGGTGTCGCGGGCCAGAGCGGGCTCACCCTGACGGAGCGCGGAGTGCTTGCCCTTGCCGCCGGTCTTGTGACGGGCCAGATTTCGCACCCGGTCGCGCATGAGCTGATCCACCGCACAGGGCGGGGCAAGCGGCGATTGGGGCGGCTGATCTACACCTCTTTGCTTTTCGGGCATCACGCGAGCGCGCATCTGCATGTGCATCACACCCATGTGGCCAGCGCCGACGACCCGAGCAGCGCACGCCCCGGAGAGGGATTTTATCGTTACATGACAAGGGCCTGGCCCGGTGCGTTTCGCGCCGGGCTGCGGGCCGAGACACGGCGGTACGCGGGGCGGCCCGTGTGGCATCATCCCTATACGCTCTATGTCGGCGGCGCGGCCATGGCCGTGCTGCTCAGTGGGGCAATCTTCGGCTGGCGCGGTCCGGCGGCGCTTTGCTTCATTGCAGGCTATGCGCAAATTCAGATCCTGCTGTCGGATTACGTGCAGCATTACGTGCAGCATTACGGGCTGCGCCGGGCCATTGGGCCGGATGGCCGCAACGAGCCTGTCGGCCCGCAGCATTCGTGGAACGCGCCGCATCGGTGGTCTTCGACGATGACCCTGAACGCGCCGCGGCATTCCGATCATCATGTGACGCCGCAGCGCCCTTATCCCGCGCTGCAACTGGAGCCTGACCATATGCCCGTGCTGCCGCAGTCGCTACCTGTGATGGCGGTGACAGCACTTGTGCCGCCGCTCTGGCGCAAGATCATGGACCCGCGCGCCGCAGACTGGCGCAGGCAGGTTCCCTCTGGCGAGGCGCCGCGCGATCTGGCAAGCTGACGGTATGCGAGCCCTGATCCTCATTGCCGCCCTCGGCACCCCGGCCCATGCGCAGATGAGCGCCGAAGACTTCGACGCCTACACGCGCGGCCATACCTTCTATTACGGCGCGGGCGGAGAGGCCTATGGCGGTGAGGAATATCTCGACAATCGCCGCGTGCGCTGGTCGTTCCTCGATGGTGAATGCCAGGAGGGGTATTGGTACGAGCAGGACGACCTGATCTGTTTCGTCTACGAGAATCGGCCCGATCCGCAATGCTGGAGCTTCGAGCGTACGGGCAGCGGATTGGTCGCACGATTTGCCGGGGACACCGCCATGTCAGAGCTTTACGAGGTCGAGAAATCCAGTGAGCCGCTGATGTGCCTGGGGCCAAAGATCGGCGTATAAATTTAGATTTATATTTCAAAATCGTGATTTATGCAGACATTTCCCGCATATAATTTACATAATAGAACATTTCATGATTGCTTCGGAAAACTCGCCCGTAAACGTGTTTTGCTTGCCCGAATGACTTTGCAAACCTATCCTGTGGCCTAGCTAATCTGCAAAAATCGGGGCGATCATGGCCACTCAGAAACTCTATGCCGGGGCCAAGCTGCGCGAGACGCGGCAACGGCTCAACCTCACGCAAAAGGACTTCGCGGCCAAGCTGGGCGTGTCCCTGCCCTATCTCAACCAGATGGAGAACAACAACCGACCCGTCTCGACCACCGTGGTTCTGGCGCTGGCGCAGGAGTTCGGCTTTGACGTCACCGAACTCAGCACCGGTGATGCCGAACGGCTGGTCAGCGACATGCGCGAGGCGCTGGCCGATCCGGTGTTCGGCGATCCGCCCCCGCTGGCCGATCTGCGGCTGACCGCCTCGAATGCCCCGGCACTCGCCCGCGCCTTTCTGGAACTGCACAGCGCCTATCGCCAGACGCATGAGCGGCTGGCCTCGCTCGACGAGGCCCTTGGGCGCGAGGATGCACGCGGCCAGACCAGCGCCTGGGACGAGGTGCGCGATTTCTTTCACTATTGCGACAACTATATCGACGCGGTCGATCATGCCGCCGAACGTTTTGCCGAGGGTGGCGCGCGCGCCGAGATCGAGACAGTGGCCCTGCGCCGCCTCAAGGAGATCGGCGTCACCGTGACAGAGGCCGACACCCCCACCCTGCGGCATTACGACCGGTCCACCGGGCTGCTGACGCTCTCGACGCGGGCCGCGCCCGAGACCCGGCGCTTTCAGCTTTTGCTGCAACTCGCGCTCCTGACACAGGATCAACTGCTGGAGGCAACGCTCGATTTCGCCCGGTTTCAGTCCGATGGCGCGCGGTCCATCGCCAAGATCGGACTCGCCAATTATTTCGCGGGGGCGGCGCTCATGCCCTACGGGCGGTTTCTCGCCGCCGCGCAAGAGGTGCGGCACGATCTCGAAATCCTCGCCATGCGGTTTGGCGCCTCGGTCGAACAGGTCTGTCACCGCCTCTCGACCCTGCAACGCCCCGGGGCCAAGGGCATTCCGTTCTTCTTTGTTCGCGTCGATCAGGCGGGCACGATCACCAAGCGTCATTCCGCCACGCGGCTGCAATTCGCGCGGTTCGGCGGGGCCTGCCCCTTATGGAACGTGCATCGTGCGTTCGAGACACCGGGCCGTTTCCTGCGGCAACTGGCCGAGACACCGGACGGGGTGCGCTATATCAGCCTTGCCTGCGATGTCAGCAAACCGGGGGGCAGTTTCGGCGCACCGGTGCGCCGCTTTGCCATTGCCTTGGGCTGCGAGGTCAAGCATGCGGGCGATCTGGTCTATGCCGACGATCTCGACGTGACCAATGCCCGGGCGTTCGAGCCGATAGGGATTTCCTGCCGCATCTGCGAGCGCACGGAATGTCACCAACGCTCGGTGCCCCCCTTGGAACGGCGGCTTCAGGTGACACCGGACGAGCGCGGGGTGCTGCCCTACCGCGTCGGTTAGCCGACCGAGGCTTGCAGATCGAAGATCGGCAGCAGGATCGCCAGCACGATCACCAGCACAAGCCCGCCCACCACCATCATCAGGAGCGGGTCAATGAGCGCCGAGACGCGCTTGCGCTCATTCGTCAGCCATGTCTCGACCAGCACCGCCGCGCGTTCGGTCATTCGCCCCAGACGCGCGGATTTCTCACCTGCATCAACGAGTTGACGGCAGACGGGGGGAATGAGGCTCATCCGCACCAGCCCCTGGCTCAGGCTCTCGCCCGAGCGCACGGCCTCTGCGAGATCGAGCGCCTCGTCGCGGAAGCGGCGGATCACCAGCACGTCGCTTGCCGAGGTGACGGCATCGACCACCGTCTGACGGCTGGAAATCACCAGCGCCAGTGTGCGCAGGTATTGCGCGGCCGCAGACAGTCGCAACAGCCGCCCGATCACCGGCAGGCGCAGCGCCATGCCGTGCCAGCGGTCGCGCACCGACGGGATGCGCAGTGCCAGGATCAGGCCGAAAATGCCGCCCGCCACGCCAACGCCAAGCGCGATCCAATGCGCCTGTACCCAATCGCTCACCCCCATGACGAATTGTGTGAGGGGTGGCAATTCACGCCCCGTCACGGCGAACATCGCGGCA
>Ga0209947_1001841_pt1 | contig 12402 bp, 10 predicted proteins | sample SalPonR2_B_D2_MG_FD_185706 | JGI IMG/M metagenome (GOLD analysis project Ga0209947, IMG submission 185706) | Salt pond soil microbial communities from South San Francisco under conditions of wetland restoration - Salt Pond MetaG R2_B_D2_MG... ... | reverse complement strand
AGTACTGGAAAGTTCCCGTTATCTATGCGGGCTTTGCCACTTTTGCATATTTTATAAGGTATAATAACCGTTTGTATATCAAATACCGTAATTTATATCAACAAAAAGTTGCTTTTGATGAAGGAGAAGGTGAGATCGATCCCATATATGAGAATGTAGATAAATCCATTTTTCGCGATAAACGAGAATACTGGCGCCGAAACCGCGATTTAAACTACATTGGACTGGGCGCACTCTATTTGCTGCAAATTATTGATGCCAATGTCGATGCACATTTGTATAAATACGACATTAGCGACGATTTAACTTTGCGATATGAACCCACATATAACCAATTGGTTTACAATCCTGCATTGTCAAAAACTTCCAATGCCATGGGCATTAAACTCACTTTAAATTTTTAATTTTGTTTCAGGGAATCGTGCTTCAGATTTGGATATGTATGATGCATAAATGATTGTACGGTTTTTGTAAGCGAATAAAAAGACATAATCCCTAACAGAAAATATTGAATTAATGAGAACACTAATAGTTAGCCTCTGCATTTTTTTTAGCCTATCTGTTCAGGCTACCACCTCAGATTACCTAACCGACACCAGCCGGGTAAACGATAAAGTTGCACTACTTCAGTTATCAGAAGATTACGACAGTCTTTTGCATTCCTGGTATGTGAGCAGATCTCTGAATCAAAATAACGATGACACAATCGCGATGGAGGATATCGCTAACCGATCAATGAGCATGCCCCACGATTCAGTGATCAGAAAGAATATGGCAGAAATGCCTGTTTTTTTCGATATGACCTATAACCGCATCGTAAAAAGCTATTTTAAGGTTTACCTGAAAGATAAGCGCGAACTGACTGAAACTGTACTTGGCCTATCGGAGTATTATTTTCCGTATTTTGAATCAATTCTCGATGCACATAACCTTCCGCTCGAGCTGAAATATTTACCCGTTATTGAATCGGCACTGAACCCCCGGGCTGTTTCAAGAGTTGGCGCTACTGGTTTATGGCAGTTTATGTATGCCACAGGACGTTTCCTGGACATGGAAATTACTTCGTTTGTTGATGAACGAAGAGATCCGGTCGCTTCAACCTATGCTGCTGCCGATTACCTGAACTCCTTACATGAAATTTTTGGAGACTGGACGCTTGCCCTTGCTGCCTATAACTGCGGTCCGGGTAATGTCAATAAAGCCATCAGGAGAAGCGGAGGTAAAACCAATTTTTGGGATTTGTACTACTACCTGCCCCGGGAAACACGTGGATATGTGCCAGGTTTTATAGCTGTTTTATACATTTTTCACCACCAGGAAGATCTTAACCTGAATGCAAAGGATATTGAAATGCCTTTACTTACAGATACCGTTAAGCTTACGCAAAAGCTTCATTTAAAGCAGGTAGCAGAGGTTATGCAGCTTCCACTTGGGCAATTACAGGATTTAAATCCACAATACCGCAGAAACATAATCCCCGGAGGAAAGGAGTATGCATTGCGTTTACCCTATAAACGGGCTACCGACTTTATCGCCTTGCAGGATTCTATTCTGAATTACAAAGATTCAGTTTACTTTAATACTAAGGCCCTGGCAAGCAAACCAAGTAAGCAGCGTTACTATGGCGAAGCGCCATCGGGTAATTATACCAGGTTATATTACCGGGTAAAACCCGGAGATAATTTAGGGTTCATAGCAGACTGGTATGATGTTAGAATTCGCGACTTGCGCTACTGGAATGGTATAAGAGGAAGCATGATTCGCACTGGCCAGCGTTTGAATGTGTACATTCCAAAATCAAGGGCTGCCAATTACAAAAATATTGATAAACTCAGTTTTGCAGAAAAACAAAAGCGTGAAGGAAATCCTGTGTCAAATACCCAATCAAAAAAGGTATCAAAGAAATATCCCGACGACGGAAAATATGAATATTATACCCTTAAAAAAGGGGAAACACTTTGGGAAGTTGCCAAGCGTTACGAGGGTGTCAGCGATCGTGATATTTTACGAATGAACAACCTCACTACAGGCCGATATTTAAAAGCAGGCCAACGCATTAAAGTCAAACGCATTAACTAAATTATGAACATAAAACCCGTAAAACCTATAGAAATTGTGCTGTTTTTTGCACTTGTGCTGGTTTTACTGGCTTTGCTTTCATGGGTTTTTCCCTCTGATGGAATAAAGTTGACAGATGATGTAAAAGTTCGCTTTCTGAGTTTTGACCAAATAACTGCAGAAGAGCCGCAATATGCCAATTTGGATAGCATTGTTGCTGCAGCTAAAATTACGGACAGTCTGCAGCAAAAGCAAATGCAAAATGGAGCTGTAAAAGATACTTCGGCTAAAAAACAACCGGATATTGATACCGTTCGCGCCAGCGCTTCAACTTTACGGGAAAGAATTCAACGTATAGAGTTCCCCAGGGACAATACCCTGATGTTCGAGCCCTTTTTTGAGGAATTGCGCTCAGGGAATGTTAAAAAAAGCCTTATTCGTATTTTACATTATGGCGACTCGCAAATTGAAGGCGATCGCATCACACGTTATTTGCGCAACCGTTTTCAAAAGAATTACAGCGGAAGCGGTCCAGGTTTGCTGCCCACTTACAAGCCCGTAAGTGAAAATTCGAGTATGCAAATTAGTACCGAGGGGCCATGGGAGAAACATACGGTAATGCTGCAAAGCGATTCAACTTTTGATTATCGAAATTATGGTATTCTTGGTTCTTGTTCAGTGCTCGAAGGAGACGACTCCACTTTGAATGGTAAATTGAACTATAAAATATCAAATTACAGCTACATGTCAAGCCGCCACTTTAGATGGGCACGTTTGTTTTTCGGAAGGGGAGGTGGCGATTTTAATCTTTCTATTTACGAAAAAGACTCCCTTTTACTTAAAGATATTGTAAGTGGTGCCGGTCCGCTAAATTACTTCGGACTTCAACTTAATCACACGCCCGAAGACTTAACTTTTGAGGTTTCAGGAGATAGTTTACCAGTTTTTTATGCTGTTTCATTTGATCAGCCTTCTGGCATAGCTGTTGATAATATCGCCTGGCGTGGTAGCAGAGGAGCGGAGTTTTACAAAATGCGAACCGATATACTTTCACGTTTTTTCAGACAATTAAATGTAAAACTCATTGTTTTTCAGTTTGGTGTGAATGTGGTACCACACATTGTGAATAGTTACGGGTTTTATGAACGCCAATTGGTGCGTCAGTTAACTCATTTAAAGAAGGCCGCAGGAGAAATTCCTGTACTTGTTGTAGGTGTGAGTGATATGTCGCGCAAGAAACATGGTTGGTACGAATCTTATCCCAATATTACTAAAATCAGGAATGCGCAGCGAAATGCAGCCTTTAAGAGTAATTGTGCTTTCTGGGATATGTATGAAGCAATGGGAGGACACAATTCAATGCCGGCATGGGTTTTTGCTCAGCCGCCACTGGCACGAAAAGATTTTACTCATTTCAATTTTCGTGGTGCGCGCATTATTGCACGCATGATGTATAATGCAATTATGTACGAATACAATCAGTATAGTACCCAAAATATTGATTCCACTAAAGTAGAACAATCAGATATATAAAATTTTAACCTCATGACGCTCCGAGTAGCCGGCCTTTGTGTTTTATTGTTTTTAATACCCGGATATATATGCTCACAGGATTATCCATACGATATCCCACAATACGATTTTATAAAGTACGATGAGAACAAGCTCGAGGGCGATTTGTCGCAATTACCCGGATTTGATAAGTTTTTTAAAAAGTGGCAGGAGTTGATATTGAACGGCGATTCGAAAATTGAAATTTTACATTTGGGCGACTCTCACATACAGGCTGATTTCTTTACAGGTCAGGTTCGACAACGTATGCAACGGTTTTTCCCTGGTTCCGAAGGTGCACGAGGCGTAGTTTTTCCATACAATCTTGCTGCAACAAATAATCCCGGGAATTATTTAATTCGTTCCTCTAACAAATGGGAGGTAGTAAACGGCGTAAAACAGGAGAATGTACATACCGGCCTTATCCCGGCAAAAGTATATTCAACTGATTCAGTAATCGATTTAAGTATTAATCAATACGACACCTTACCATTCTCAGGGTTTAATGAGATTGAGATGTGGTATGCCTCAAAAGATAAAGTCATATTAGAAACACCATCAGGCAATTGTATAGATGTACTTCCCGGGCAGGGAAAACTTAACATTGCTTTAAGGCATCTGGTGAAAAAAGTGGAGATTAAAATACTGGGAGCCGACTCATTGCATCCCTTTGAATTGTATGGAATTGGACTGAAAAATGAGTTGCCCGGTATTACCTATCATGCCCTTGGCCTCAATGGTGCACAGGCCGAGGATTTTGCGCAATGTGAGAACTTCGAAAGTTTTCTGAACTTTACTAATCCGGACTTAATTGTGATCTCTCTCGGAACCAATGACATTTATGACAGATATGCAAAAATGAGTGATTTTACTTTGTATTACGGTTCATTAATTCAGCAAATAAGAGCAGTTTTTCCCGATAAAGCGTTAATTTTAACTACCCCGGGTGATCATTTTATTCGTGGGTATTTACCCAATAAGAAAGTAAAAAAGGCGGCAACGGTTATTCAGGACCTTGCAGTTAAATTTCAATCGGCTGTATGGGATTTCTATGCCATTATGGGTGGTGAAGGCTCAATGCGAATGTGGGATATGTATGGATTGAGTGCCCGCGACAGGGTGCATCTTTCGAAAAAGGGTTATCATTTGCAGGGCGATTTGTTTTTTAATGCTTTGTTGCATAGTTTTGAGCACGCGGCAATGCCAGAAAAATGAAAACAGAATAATATTTCTGGGAGTGCCATTTGATTCGATTTTAAATGCAGGACTTATTAAGTAAGATATTTACCTACCAGGAAAGTGTTCCAATGATATTTACGCATTGGAGCTTTTGGGTATTCTTTCTTGCCGTGCTTGCCGGATTTTCTGCACTTCAGAAGCGCATGCAGCTTCGTAATATTTGGTTGTTTGTTGTTAGTCTGTTTTTCTATTATAAATGTGGAGGTTACTATTTCTTCCTGCTCATATTTAGTACCATTGTCGATTATTTTATCGGATGGGGAATTTATAACAGCACAACGCCCAACAAACGTAAGTTTTTAGTCGGCTTAAGTGTGTTTGTGAACCTTTTTGTATTGTCGTATTTCAAATACGCTTATTTCTATACCGACCTTATTAATACCATACTGGGCACCGACATCAAGGTGGTAAATTATTTAGCGTTGGGAATGAATGAAATTGTCAATACCTCACTTGATATTTATACCATTATTCTTCCTGTTGGGATATCGTTTTATACTTTTCAAACCATCAGTTACTCCATTGATATTTACCGGTATAAGGTGAAGCCAGTGAAGAATATTCTGGATTTTGGCTTTTACGTTTCGTTTTTTCCGCAATTGGTTGCAGGGCCTATTGTGCGTGCAGCAGAATTTGTTCCTCAAATTTACAGGAAATTCAAGCTCAGTGCTTATGAATTTGGATATGCAACTTTTTTGATCCTGAACGGGTTGGTGAAAAAAATTGTAATAAGCGATTATATTTCGGTTAATTTCGTCGACAGGGTATTTGAGCAGCCTCTGTTGTACTCCGGCTTCGAAAACTTAATGGCTGTTTACGGGTATGGAATACAAATATATTGCGATTTCAGTGGTTATACCGATATTGCAATTGGCGTGGCATTGCTATTAGGTTTCAGGCTGCCTGTGAACTTTCGTTCTCCATACAAAGCAACCAGCATAACCGATTTTTGGCGCAGGTGGCACATTTCTTTATCATCGTGGTTAAAAGACTACCTGTACATTCCACTTGGTGGTAATCGCAGGGGAACCGTACGTACCTACACCAACTTAATGATTACCATGATACTTGGTGGTTTGTGGCACGGAGCCAACATGCGCTTTATTATTTGGGGTGCTATTCATGGCCTGGCACTGGCTTTTGATAAATTTATAAAATCGGTTACAAGTTTCAGATTTTCAGGACAATGGGGCAGGGCATTGTCCATATTTATTACCTTTCACATTGTATCATTTGCATGGATATTTTTCAGGGCACAAAGCACTGAAGTTGTTGGAAATATGTTACAGCAAATAGGTACCGATTGGCAATGGGGACAAACATTTGAGTATTTGGCAGGCTATAAATGGATATTTTTGTTAATGTTGGTTGGGTTTGTATTTCATTGGTTGCCTTCGCGGGTTAAAGAGAGCTACATTCGTTGGTATATTGTAGTGCCATGGTACTTAAAAATACCCATTATCGTTATCGTGGTATTCTTTATTTTCCAGATACAGTCTGCAGATATACAGCCATTTATTTATTTCCAGTTTTAAAGCTCTGTTTCCTGCTGAAATCGGGTAAAACAACCCTTTCACCAACGGGTTATATCTGATAAATTTCAAAATAAAAAATATGGCTAAAAAGATACTTTTGTTTGCAGCATTTTTCCTTTTCATAACGCTTTTTGCAAATGCTCAATATCATGAGCGCGACTGGAAATGGCAGCCCTATGCATCATTAACCAAAGGTGGTAAAGTTTTTATTGTACTCTATTACGGGACTTTAATTGAAGGGTACAATGGTAAGGTGCGCTGGAAAATAGTTAACAGAGCTGCCCAGCCGCTTTTCGGGGTTGATTTGGGGGCTCAGACCTATGTGCTCAAAAACGGAGAAGAAGTTCAGCGCGATGAACGCGATTTTAAGGCCAGGAGGATTAATCCGGGCGAAAATGCAATGACTTTACCAGTGGTAATTGAACAGCAAGCCTTTTCAGGTGTTAAACGTGTAAAAGTATCGACTCCTGAAATAATTCTGGATTTTGGAAAAGACCGGATTTATGAATGGGGCAAACTGGGAAAAATAGAATTAGCTGTTCAATGATCAACAAAAAAGAAGTACCATCATGTATACTTACAGCCGTATCAAAAGCGGCCTGGCTTCACAGGTATCAGCGGCGTAAGGGTAGTCAGAAAATACCATATATAAATCATCCGGTAAAAGTTGCGCTTATGCTTGCAGAATGTGGCCACCGCGACATTGAACTTTTGCAGGCGGCCGTATTGCACGACGTGATAGAAGATACGGAATATACTTTAGAACAATTGGCAGAGGAGTTTTCAGAAAAGGTAGCCGGAATCGTATCGGAGATGACCGATGATATGTCTTTACCCTCAAAGAAGCGAAAACAACTACAGGTTGTGCACGCCCCAGAATTGTCTGCTGATGCAGCCAAAATTAAAATTGCCGATAAAGCTTGCAATATCAACGATATTCTGGAGTATGATTTATCATGGACCCAAAAGCGTAAATTAGATTATGTAATGTGGGCAAACGAGGTAGTAGACAATATTAAATCGCCAGACAGATGTCTTTTAAAAGAATTTAGAGCAATAAGTGAGCGTGCAATGGATGCATTTAGTTAGTCCTCATTAATGATGAGGTTGACAGGGATATCCATACGCTCAGCATAAATTTCACCGGCTTCCTCCATGTCTTCATCTTCATCCTGGAAAACCCAGTCTATTTTAACGTCGTGCCCGCCTTTGTAGATTTCCTGAAGCAAAATCATAATTTCCCACAGGAGTTTTGATGATGCTGTATTGAAATAGTTTAAGTGAAAGGTAACATGTGTTTTTGGGTTGGGATTTTCGGCGTATGCTTTTAACCAATCAATAATTGGCATATAAAATCCTACGGCATCTTCCGACATTGAGGTACCTTTAATGTAAAATATTCCTTCTTTCGGGTTGAGTTCAACTTCCGGGCTCACTTTGGTTCCATCTATATGAAGTGTCTGCATGTTTACTGTTTTTTGGTTGTACTCAAAGGGTGCGCAAAAGATTTTACATCTTTACCCGTTATTTGCTCATTGCTTAAAATAATGAGCCGTTCAATTACATTTCTGAATTCCCGAATATTGCCTGTCCATTGCAGCTTTTGAAGTTCTTCTATTGCATCATCGGTAAATTTTACCGGTTTAATTTTGTATTCATCACAAATCTGTTCAGTAAAGAAGCTGGCTAGTTCAGGTATATCTTCTATGCGTTCTCTCAGGGGTGGTACATTAATCAGGATTACACTAATCCGGTGGTAGAGGTCTTCGCGAAAACGGTTTGCCTCAATCTCTTCATCCATGTTTTTATTGGTAGCTGCCACAATCCGCACATTTACATCAATATCTTTATCGCCACCTACACGGGTTATTTTGTTCTCCTGCAAAGCTCTGAGCACTTTTGATTGGGCAGAGAGGCTCATGTCTCCAATTTCGTCCAGAAATAGTGTTCCGCCATTGGCTTGCTCAAATTTACCTTTCCGTTGTTTATTGGCTGAGGTAAACGCTCCTTTCTCATGGCCAAATAGTTCACTTTCTATGAGCTCAGATGGTATTGCAGCGCAATTTACTTCTATGAAAGATGAGCTTTTACGTTGGCTCATTTCGTGCAATTGACGTGCTACAAGCTCTTTACCTGTTCCGTTTTCGCCAGTAATCAGCACTCTTGCTTCTGTTGGGCCAACTCTTTCGATCATTTGTCTTACCTGTGTTAGCGAAGCGCTACTACCTACCATTTGAAAGTTTTTCGAAACCTTTTGTTTAAGTCTTTTGGTTTCTTCCACCAATGTGGATTTGTCCTGTGCATTTTTTATGGTGATAAGCAACCTGTTCAGATCGAGCGGTTTTTCTATAAAATCGTATGCCCCTTTTTTGATCGACTCTACGGCTGTATCGATGTTTCCGTGACCCGATATCATGATCACAGGGGTGTCGGGCTGCAGTCTTGTAACGCGCTCCAGCACATCAATACCATCCATTTTGGGCATTTTAATATCGCAAAGAATTACATTGTAGTCGTTTTTTTTGACCAGTTCCAGCCCTTGCTCTCCGTCTTCAGATAGATCAACGGAATATTTTTCGTATTCGAGTATCTCCTGAAGCGTGTTTCTAATGCTCTCTTCGTCGTCTATTACTAGAATTCTCGCCATAATCTATTCCTGTTCAAGTGCTTCTGTCAATAGGCCTTCCTTTAATGCAAAAGCAGAAAAGAAGACTTTCTCAAAGTTAAACTTTTTAATAATATGATGCACAAATACCATGGCTATAGACATAAGATCTACTCTGATCATATCCATGCCTTTTACTTCACGTCTTTTACTTTCAGGCATAAATACAAGGTCGTCGTGTAATTCCTTGATGCGAGCCCTTGAAAGTTTATAGGCGGCTGTATCTATTTTCTTTAAAGGCCGGCCTTTTTGTACCTCTACCAGCTTGCTAATGGTTTCAAAACTACCGCTTGTGCCTATAAGTACTTCTGGTTTATATTTTTTTACGGTTATATCCAATTCTTTAAATTCCTCATCAAAAAATTGAATAATGCGGTCTTTTTCTTCCTGGTTTAAGGGATCTGGTAATTTTAGCTTTTCCATAACCCTTCGCATACCAAGATCGTAGCTTTTCTGGAATAATAATTCATTCTTGTTGGCAATAATAATTTCAAGGCTGCCACCTCCGATGTCCATAATGAGTACGGGTGATTTTCCCAGTTTGTAGCCTTTTTGTACTCCTTTATGGATCAATTCAGCCTCTCGCTGTCCGCTGATTATCTCAACGTCGAGATGGAATCGTTCCTTGATTTCATTTACCAAAAGCTGACCATTTTGTGCATCTCTAAAGGCTGATGTGCCTGTGCATTTTATGGTCCTGCATTTATAGTTTTCGGCTGTTACCTTAAAAGATGCTATAGCCTCAAGCGCTCTCAAACGTGCATCTTCTGTAATAACTTTTTTAGTGATTCCTTTACTTGCCAGTTTTACACCTGATTGTTCTTTATGAATTATTTTAAACCCTTCTGGTGTGTCTGCTTGCTCGGCAATTAACAATTTGAAAGCGTTTGACCCCAAATCGAAAATGGCTATACGTTTGTTCATATCTGGTTTTTTGATATGGCTGTTGTTTTTTTACCTAATTATTCTGCTAAGGTATAATTTGTCTTAATATTTTCCTATATGATTTGTAACCTGCTTACTTACTAATCTATATTTATTTGACTAACAGTGTTTTTTGATTTATTAAATATATTCAATTTAGAATTTATCTAATTTAATTATTTTAACCAGACATGAACGCCTACAGCCTCAATCTTTTATTCTGATCCATTTCCAAAGTTCTTTATATGAAACTTTTGATCCAAACATGAGTATTCCGGTTTTGTAAATACGCGAGGCCAGCCAAATCGTTAATATAAAGGTAATTACAAGCAAGCCCATTGATAATGCTAATTCCCAAACGGGTACCCCGAAAGGTATTCGAACCAACATTACAATTGGGGACGTTAGCGGTATTATCGAAAACCAGAAAGTAAGTGCGCTTTCCGGGTTATTTATTGTATTTATCATTACAAACAAGGCCAGAATCAGTGGTATGGTAATGGGCGCCATGAATTGTTGCGTATCGGTTTCGTTATCTACAGCTGAACCAACGGCTGCAAAAAGCGCTGAATACAGCATGTAACCACCAATAAAAAAGAAAAGGAATGTGCCCAGAATTAATGGCCAGTTTACACTGGTGATGGAGGCTATGATTTCCTGAATTTGGCCCATATTGCCTTCTACTACAGGAGCCATATTTTGCATGCCGCCGTTTCCTACAAAATCGGTGGCTTGTTGCTGCAGCTGAGTAACATCAGAAGGTACAAGGAAAGTAAATGCTCCAAAAGTGAGCAGCCCTGTCATTATGATCCATATCAGGTATTGTGTCAGCCCTACGAGCCCCACACCAAGTACTTTACCCATTAGTAGCTGCATTGGTTTAACTGAGCTTAGTATAACTTCTACAATCCGGCTGGTTTTTTCTTCAATTACACCTCGCATAACCTGTGAACCAAACATAAAAATGGAGATGTAAATAAGGAACCCGGCCACATAACCAATGATCATGGCTATTTCCGGCCGCGCCTCTTTTTCTTCCCCATCTTCAGTAATTTTTATGCTTGCAACATTAATGCTGGTTTTCATGTTTTTGAGCGTTTCCTGATCAATACCCTCATTGCGTAGCTTTTGGTTCTCTATTTCGCGCTCTATGGAATTTTTAATATGACTTCTCAGACCCATAGAAAGCGATTTTTGTGCATAGGTCTGAATTTTAAGCGAAGAGAGTACATTTGACGGAATAAATATCGCCCCATAATAATCACCGTTGCGAATGGCCTCTTTTGAGGTTTTATAATCGAAATTTTTAAAATGAAATTTTGCACTGGATGTGTTGCTTATTCTGCCTTTTACATCGTTTAACCGTTGATTAATAAGTGGTAAAAGGTTTGCATACTTCGTTGCCAGTGAATCAAATGGTTGCTGTGGTAAGTTATGTGCTTTTTTGATCTTTCGTGCCTCGTTGATAAAACCCAGTTTAAGGTTCTTTCCCATAAGCGTGTCTCTGTTATTGGCTATCAGGTGGAGTTTATCATTGAGGTTTTTCATTTCGCTCCCGATTGGAGGCAAATTTTTCTGATATTTATCTAACTCTGATTGAAATCTTCGGCTATTTAGTGTAATGCTCTCTTTCAGCACCTTCGTATAGTCGAAAATGCCTGATGAGTCAATTATGGCAATGTGCTTGGTTTCGCTGTCTTCCATGGTTGCAAACCATACTGGTGCAGCCAGCAGACCGGCAAAGAGTACCGGGCCGATTAAGGTCATTAAGAGGAAGGTTTTTTTCTTAACCCTTGAAATATATTCTCTTTTTACAATGTATTTAGCTTTATTCATGGTAGTGGGTCTTTAGTTTTTGTTTTGGTATTGGTTAACAACTTCAATAAAAACATCGTTCATCGAAGGAATTACTTCTTTAAATGCATGAATAGTAGCATGCGGCATAACCTCCTTCAGCAACTCATTGGGTGATGAACCGTCCATAATTTTGATGCGGGCAAATTGTTCTCCCTTTTTATTTTCATCGTTAATTACCTGGTACTGGTTGGGTAGCTTGGTGCTGAGCTTGTCTGCTCCATTGTAATGAAATTCATATTCGTATGTACGGAAGCGTTTTTTAACTTCATCAACATTACCTTCCAGTATTTTTTCTGATTGGTTGATAAGTGCAATTTCATCGCAAATTTCTTCTACACTACCCATATTGTGTGTAGAGAAAATTACTGTAGCGCCTTTTTCCCGCATACCCAGAATTTCATTTTTTAACAGATTGGCATTAATGGGGTCAAAACCACTAAAGGGTTCATCAAAGATTAGTAGTTTGGGTTCATGAATTATGGTAACTATGAACTGCACCTTTTGGGCCATTCCTTTAGAGAGTTCCTCTACTTTTTTGCCCCACCAGGCTTCTATTTCAAATTTTTCGAACCA
>Ga0209947_1001839_pt1 | contig 12417 bp, 9 predicted proteins | sample SalPonR2_B_D2_MG_FD_185706 | JGI IMG/M metagenome (GOLD analysis project Ga0209947, IMG submission 185706) | Salt pond soil microbial communities from South San Francisco under conditions of wetland restoration - Salt Pond MetaG R2_B_D2_MG... ... | reverse complement strand
GCGATGAGCCCGGGCAGGCCGGCGGCGAATCGCCACTCGTCGATCACGCCTTGCTGCCGGCAGAGCTGCTCGTAGCGCGCCACCCATTCGCGAAACTGCCGGCTGTCCTCGGAAAGCAGCGGCTCGGCCCAGTCGTGAGGTGGCTGCAATCGGAATTCATGAATGGTGCGCCAGGCGCGCTCGGCCAGTGCATGAACCCGCGGCTCGCCGACGAAGACATCGGTGTCGATGACCTGCTGCCAGAGCATCCGGGCCTGCGAGGCCGAAATCGGCAACCGGTCGATCGCCCCGGCCATCAGCGCCTCGCCGCGCAGCTTGCCCAGCCATGCTGAAAACGAAACCACTTCCGGCGCACGCCAGGCGGTCGCGCCTTCGGCCAGTAGTTCCTCGGACAGCCGGCGCTTTTCCGCCCGCGCCAGGCGGGCGGTGGGGGTCAGGATGATCTTCGTCTCAGGTGATTGCTGCTCGGGCATGCGGCCATTATGACGATATCGTTCTCAAAAGCTGAGAGTCGCGGCGTGTTTGCATCGACCGCGCCGACCGGGCACAAATCAGGCCGGCGCGAGAAAAGGACGGCGCACCAGCCGAGCAACAAGTGGTGATGCGCTGGGCGCAACGGCTTGGACCGGCCTGATTCACCACCCGCTCTGCTGCGGCGTCCCCAGGTACTGCGTCCGCACAGCCATGGCACATGGATACGCCGCACGATGAGCCGGTCAGCGCGCTGGAGGAGCTGGAGGATGGAACACGGGGTGGCTTTGTGCGGTATGGGGAGATCAAGGGGGAGTTGGAGTTGCAGGGCCAGGCTGGAACCGTTGCAGATTGAACTTCTGAATCGTGAAGATTCCACGCAGCTCGAATTTCCGCGCATTAGTTCCAGATCATGAATCATCGCGATTCAACGCATCAAACAGCCAGATGCGTGCGGCGGCCCATTCGCGCTTAATGGTGGCCTCGGACAGCGCCAATGCGCTTCCGATTTCGCGAGTGGTGAGGCCGCCGAAAAATTTCAGCGTGACAATATCGGCCTGGCGCTGGTCAAGCCGCTCCAGCTCCGATAGCGCCTGTTCGAGCTGATCCAGCTCCAGCGGCGACTTGCCCTGGTCGGACTGTTCTGTATCCAGTGTCAACAGCGTGATGTCGCCCCCGCGGCGGGCGGCCTTTCGACGTCGATAACGTTCCACCAGTACACGGCGCATGATGCGTGCCGCCAGTGAATAAAAATGTACCCGCCCGCGCCAGTCCACGGAATCGATATCGACCAGCCGCAGATAGGCTTCTGCCACCAGTTCGGTGGGCTGGATGGTGGCGCCGGCATCGCGGCGCAGTTGCGCTGCCGCCAGCCGCTGCAACTTCTGATACACCACCGGCAGCATGTCCTCCAGCGCCTCGCCGTCGCCATGCTGCCAGCGTTGCAGCAGCATGGTGATATGGGCAGCGTTGGTCATGGCATCATTCTGCAATTCATGGTGCGCTGCCGGCGCAGTTGTCCAGCAAGCGGTGCTGTGCACACAGCTTCAGAAACTCGGGCCGCTGCCATCCGGCGGCAATCAGCTTCCGTGCCCATGGGCGCGCTTCATCGAGCCGGGCCAGCAGGGTCAGGGCGGTGACATGATTGTGCATGAGCAAATGATCGTTGGAATCGACAACAAGCGGCCGGGTGATGTCGAGCACAGCCTCCAGTTCGGTCTGCATCGGGTCAGTCTGCTGCAGTTTTGCATAAGTTTTGGCCCGGCCCAGAAGCGTCACTGCCAGCAAGTTCTTGTTGCGCACTTGCGCCGGATCGCGCTCGATCAGTTGTCTGGCAATGCCTTCACCCTGCTGAAAATATGGCAGCGCAGCGACCGCATTGCCGGTTTTGCGGTGTGCCTCACCCATCAGCCACAATGAGTTGGCCAGGTTGTAGGCGCTGCGCGCATCCTCTGGCTGATTGCGGGCAGCGGCCTGGTCCAGTTCCAGCGCCTGCTTGCAGGCAGCGATCAGACCGTCGGGCTGGCTGCGGTCCAGATAGGCCAGGCAGCGGGTCCAGATCAGATCGCCCAGCTGCTGGCGCAGCGCGGGGTATTCCAGCACCGCTGGTTGCGCCTGGGCAATGGCCTGCTCCAGCGTGGCGATGGCCGCTTCATGTTGACCGGCGCGTAGCTGGCTGTCGCCCAGCGAATAGCTCGCATTGAGCAAGGTCTGCCAGATGCTTTCGGTGCTCACATCCGCGGATGCCTGGTGCTGGCTGGCGGCAGCACCAACATCGTGCAGCAGTCGTTGGCTGGCATCGGCGGCTCCGTGTGCCTGTGCTTGCGCTTCCTGATAACGGCCGGCCGAGCTGAGTTTGCGGCTGAGTTCCGCCCGTGCATACGCTAATCGGTAGCTGACTTTCAGGTTGCCGGTCGGCTCGTCCGCCAGCACTTGCAGCAGATCGACCGCCTGGCCGGCGACAGCTATGGCCTCGTCCAGTCGGCCCCGATACTCAAGCACCCGCGCGGCGCGAATCAGCGCGAACCCGCTTTCAGCGCTGTATCCGGCCTTTGCGCTAACTGGCTTGCCAGGTTCCGGCAGGAAATATGCCACCGCCTGGTCGGCCACCGGCTCCAGCAGATCCAGTCGCCCCACACCAAGCAGGCCGGTATACAGATCCTCCAGCATGAAGCCGGCCAGGTTCTCCGCTTGCTGTCGCGCGGCATCGGCTGCAGCACGCGCCGCCACCGCCTGGTTGCGCTCATGACGCAAATCCAGCGTATAGCGCACACCGATGCCGATCAGCAACAACGTCACGGCAGCGACGGCGGCATAGCGCAGTCGCCTGCTTCGGCGCTGGCGAATGGACGCGAGCCGAAGCAGCAGTTCGCGGGCGCTGGGTCGCTGGGCGGGCTGTGTCCGCAGCAGGTCTCGCAACAGTCTGGTCTCTGCGCACGGGAGTCCTGCAGGCGGCCTGTTTCGAGCGGGCGGCACCTGGTCCGGCGGCGATCGCTCGGCGGTTGTCGGTTCGGTCGGCGCTTTACCGGTGAGCAACTCGGACAGCAACGCACCAAAGCCCCACAGATCACTGGCCATGGTTGCTGCTTCACCGCGGGCCTGCTCCGGCGCCATGTAACCCGGGGTGCCGCCTGCCTGGGTGGGAGGATGCAGAGCGTTGTCTTGCCCGTCGGCGCCCGGGATCGCTCGCTCTGATGACACCTGCAGACTGCGCGCCAGGCCGAAGTCCAGTACCTTGACCACCCCGGCTTCGGTCAGCATGACGTTCTCGGGCTTGAGATCGCGGTGGGCAATGCCGTGCTCGTGGGCGCAGACCAATGCTCTGGCGATCTGCAGGGCAATGTCCAGCCTGGCGTGATAGCGCGATTGATTGGTCGCCTGCAGCAGCTCCCGCAATGTCTTGCCATGGATCAGCTCCAGCACCAGCACGTCGCGATCGCCAGCGGCGAAATAATCATGCACCTGGCAGATGTTCGGGTGCTGCAGTGCCGACAGTGCCCGCGCCTCGGTTAGGAAAGATTCCCGCCGTTGCGGCGAAAGCTGCCACTGCTGACGGATGAGTTTGACTGCCACCTCACGCTGCAGCAGTTCATCAACGCCGGCAAACACCTCGCCCATGCCGCCACGGGCAAGCAGTCGGCGGATGCGTATGCGCCCGATGGTCTGGCCAATCAGTGCGTCGGCCTGATCCTGTTCATCAAGCCGCAAGGCATTGTCGGTGAGAAAGCCGTCATCGACCTCATGCTGCAGCAGCCGCAGCAGCTGCGCCTGCATGGCAGCATCGTCGGCATGTAGGCGCACGAATTCGGCGCGCTCGCCTGCTGGCAGTTCCAGCGCCTGCAACAGCAGTGATTTCAGGCGTTGATAGCTTGGTGCATCCATGGCCCGAGTATATCCGCCCTGTTGACTGTCACCGCCGCGACGAACTGGCCTGTGCCTGCCCCGTATCGTGTTCCCCGCCAGCATCTGGGGTTTCCGCCTGGTCCGCTGAATGATCCTTTTTGCCAGCGGTTTGCACAAACATCAATAGAGAGTCCTTTTCCAACCGAGTGAGCGAGAACACGATGATCCATGCATTCAACCAACGCGAGCGCTTGATGTTGCTGTTGTTCCTGTTGCTGCTGGCTGGCAGCGAAACGGGACTGGCCCAGCTGAAATCGGCAGCAGCCCCGCAGCCGCTGGCCAATTCGGCCAGCAGCCAACCGGCCACTGCGGGTGGGCTGACCCAACTTTCGACACCGGTGGCCGATTACCAGTTTGCCGGCGATCTGGGCAGCCGCGTGGCCGGCGCGCCCGATCTGACCGACACGGCTACCGGCAGCCAGTTCGACACCGCCACGGTCAATGGTGTCGTGCGTCCGGTCCGTGCATTCGATGCCGGAAATGGGCTGCGGCTCGCTGGCGCCGACGCCCTGATCAGCGACAGTGTCTACAGCATCCAGATGACGGTGTTCCTGAATGATCTGACGGGTGGCGGTACCAATTTTGTCAAGCTGCTTGATTTTGGCGATCTGGGCGATGATTTCGGCTTGTATGCAGTGAACAGTAATGGCAATCCGACCATAACCTTTTTCGACAGCGCCGGTCAGCCATTCGGAGTCTCTGGTGCATTCCCCGAGCAGGACTGGGTGCAGGTGGTGATAACCCGCGATAGCAACAACACCATTACCGTTTATCTGGACGGCATTCAGCAGTTCACGCACGCAGCCGCCGCTGCCGACACCGATGTGGCCGGCCCGCTGGTGTTTCTCGATGACGACAGTGCCACCGGCGGCAGCGAGATTTCGTCCGGTGCCATCGCCTGTCTGCGCCTCTATCCGACCGCGCTCGATCCGACCACCGTGGCCACGCTGGACTGCGCGCGGGTGATGCGGGTGGGCATCAATGGCCAGGCCTGTGCCTTTACCACCATCGGCTCAGCCGTGCTTGCAGCACAAAGCGGGGACAACATCCTCATCGAGGCCGGTAGCTATAACGAGCGCATCGGCGCCGTAATCAGCAAGGACCTGCAGTTGCTGGCAGCGCGGGCAGGCAGCAACTGCATGCAGGCAGAACCATTCCCCGGTGACCGTGCGCTGATCGACGGCACCGGCTTTACCGGCTTCAATGGTGCCGGCGGCATACTTGACCTGATTGCCAGCAACGTCAGCCTGACCCAGGTCGATCTGGCCAACGGTTCGACCGGCCAGGGCGGGCTGGTCGCGGTCCGGGAGGAAGGTTCCCTGCTGACCTTCGGCAGCACGTTCAGCAACGGCACGGCATCGGCCGACCTGGTCAACGTCGGCCTTGGGCTCGATACCGACGAACCCGCCGGCGGCTGTGTCTATGCCGAGACTGCCAGCCTGGATTTTGAGGAAACGACATTCTTCAACTGCCGTGTCATTGGTCCGAACAACGGTGCCGACCCGGCCAACGGCGACGGCGGCGCGGTTCATGCCCGGCTGGAAAGTGTAGTCGAGGCCGACTTTGCCATTTTTACGAATAATTCGGCGCGCAATGGCGGTGCCGTTGCCCTGATCGATGCCGCTGACATTACACCCTTCAGTGTGATCAATTTCAGCAACAACACGGCAGCCAACTTCGGCGGCGCCATTGCCGCCGACAACTCGGGGGTTCGGCTTGGCTTCAATTCCGGGTTCGTCGGCAACATGGCCGGCAATCGCGGCGGAGCGCTGGATATTTCCGGTGGATCACTGGAGATCGTCGACCTGGCCGTGTTTGAAAACAACTCTGCCGTCGGTCGAGGTGGCGCCATCCATGTATTGGGTGCTGACCTGGCCATACGTCCCAGCAGTATTCCCGATGTTCCCACCCGCGTTACCGGCAACAGCGCTGTTTTCGGCGGTGCCATCTTCATCGAGGGCGGCACCACGGGCGCGCTTACAAACCCGACCATCGAGGGCGCGCTGTTCGATGGCAATACGGCGGGAGTGTCCGGCGGTGCCATGCTGCTGGCGAACGCTGCTGACGTAGAGATCGTCGATACCATCTTCAGCAACAACTCGGCCAGCGAAGGCGGTGCGATCTACTCGCAGGTTTCCAGCTCGGTCGTCCGCTCTTCCAGCGGCTGCAAGGCGTTCGAGTTTACCGATCCGGATCGCTACTGCTCGGAATTTCGCAACAACAACGCAGGCGATGGATCGGCCATTATGTATATCGGCCCCAGTAACGGCCGGATCCTGACCACCGCCTTCGTCGGCAACTCCGGACCGAATGCAGTGCTGCTTTCCGATATTGGCAACGGCAACGACGTTTCAATGGAGAGCGTGTGGATGTTCGACAATCAGGGCGATGCGGTGCAGGCTGCAGGCGACAGCTTTATTCAGGTGAACCACGGCACTTTCCACAACAATGTCGGCAGCGCCTTTGTCGGCCTGGAGCAGTCGTCGCTGTTCATGTTCAACAGCATCGCCTTCGGCAATGGTGCCGGTGGTGTCAGCAGCCTGGGCACAGGTGGGGTGTCGTTTGGCTGCAATTTCGATCAGTCCACTCAGGTGGGTGTGAACACCGATCCCTTGCTGGTGACCAACGCCGACGGCCAGAGCCATCTGGATCCAGCCTCCCCCGCGATTGACGCCTGTTTCGTCCCCGCCACATTGCCGGTAGACCTGGACGGACGCGACCGTGTGTTCGGCCCGGCACCCGATGCCGGCGCGTTCGAGGCCAACGACATTCTGTTCGAAAACGGTTTCGAGTGATTGTGGCGCACCGCTCGATGCTGCGACCAAGGTACCGCAGAAACGGTACTCACGCCGATCCGGTGACGAACGATCCCCGTCTGCTGTGCGGCTGGCCGGCTTCCACGTTGGCCCAATAGCCGCTCTACCGGTCCCGGTTGAGCCGGATGAACGGTTCTTTGATGTCGCGTTCGGCCAGTTCCTCGGCCACCGCCTGGTGGTCGACTTCGCGGATGTACTGGATGCGGCAACTCGAGTCGCCGGCGCTGACGGTGTCGCGCTCGCTGCCGCCGCCTGCGCCGCCGCTGGCGGCACAGTCGCCGAGCAGTGCGGCCGAGACGATCAGCGCGATTGCGGACACGATCTGCCCGGTGATCACTTTCATTGCTGGATCCTCTTGATATTGCGGCCTATGGTCGAACCTACGGACTGGATGTCGCGGTTTCAAGTGCCTGCGGGTTCGGCAGGTGCTACCGTCGCACGATCCTGGGCGCCGGTGGTGACAGGCGGTCTTTCGCCAGCGATCACTCGCGCTCCGGTTCGCCAAACATGGGGATATGAAGCGAGGCGCCATTTTCGCCGATACTGACCTGCCGGGTCGCGCTCTTGAACGCCTCGGGCCGTTGCTCCAGCAGCTCCTCCAGCCGATCGGACCGATCGGCGTTCTCGCGCAGCCAGGCCAGCGTGGCAAGCAGTTCGAGGCGCGCACCGAAGTCCTGCATCCGCAAGCGGTAGCGGCTGTAGGCCGGCGCGGTATTGATGCTCATGAAACAGCCGGCGAGATTGCCGAGGCAGGCGAACCGCGAGCCATCGCGCGTCTCGGTTGGCTCGATTTCGGGCCGATCGGCGGCGATGCGTTCGAGTTCGTGCTGGGCGCACATCGGTGCAAAATTCTGCGCCTGCGCAGCTTCGGTTGCCCGGGCATCGTAGAGAAGAGAGAAATGCAGAGGCGACCACCAGTTCTGCTCATTGATCTCTTTGAGCATGGGGCCGGTCGTGGCAGTCATCAGCGCGAACTCTCCGCGCATCGCCGTACATATCGAAAGCTCCTCGGGTGTCGGCGGCGCGAGCGCCGGCCCGCAGGCGGCAGGCAACGCATGATCGACCGGGAGCTCGGCCAGCATTTCGGCAAGGACCTCACCGTGATGCTCGACTGCAAACGCGTTGGCGATCAGGCGCAGGATCAGCGTGTCGCCCGACGCGCCCAGCCGGCGCCAGGTGTCGATGCTGCGGCACGAGGCGGCCAGCGCGTCGTCGATGCGACCCTCGGCAAACCACAGCGCATTGCGGGTGGTCGATAGATAGGCTCGCCCAGGCACCAGGAGCGAAACGCTCATGTTCCAGGGCAATTGCTGGCGGACAAAATCGTAATCGGCCAGGGCGTCGATTCGGTCGAGCAATGCGCGGTTGCGCTCGACCAGCGCGCGATAGGTCGAAGGGTCTGCAGCGACCTTCTCCAGGCAGTTCTCGCGCTCGGAATTGCAGAACAGGTCACGATCGCCCGAAGAGGGTGCGAGGTCCGGATACTGCTCGGCGGCGGACACGAATTCGGTCGAACCGGCATCGGTCTGTTCCGGAAACTGCGGCAGTTCGGCGATGCGGGCCGCGTCGATTTCGATGACCTGAGGCATGTCGTCCGGCGGCACGGCCCGGTCCAGCGTCCAGAGCGCGGCGAACGCGTTGTCGCCGTCGGGTGGGGCAGGCATCTGCATGATCGCCAGCGCTTCCAGCTGTTCGTCGGTCGGATACAGCGCGCGCGAGATACTCCAGAGCATGGCCATGACTGCGACCACTGCGAGCAGTCCCATGCCAAGCCGCTTCGCGAACTTTCGGAAATTCGCCATGATTCTGTCGTCGCCTGCAAGCCCGCATTTACTGTACCAGAACGTTCCCAGGGGCGACGATGGTGTCATCTTGGCACGCCGTCGACCTTGCGCGCCGATAATGACGAGATTGCTTCAACCGGGATTCAGACCATGAACAAGGTGCTTGCAGCCGGCGCGCTGCTGGGTTTTCTGTCCGTCGCGATCGGGGCGTCGATCGAGCACGTGCTGCGCGGCAGTGCCGACGCGGAGGTGTTGCGATGGACCATGACCGCGATTCGTTATCACCAGGTCGGCGCGCTGGTCGTCACGATGATCGGCCTGGCGCTGCTGGTTCGTCCGGACGTTGCGGCGGCCGGGCTGGCGCGATCGGGCTGGCTGTTCGTAGCCGGCACGCTGCTGTTTTCCTTCAGCATCTATGCCGCGGCCGTGACCGGCGTAGAAGCGCTGACCTACCTCACGCCGGTGGGTGGCATCACGCTCATGGTCGCCTGGCTGTCGCTGGCCTGGACCGCAATCAGGGCGGGGCGGCGCGACGGTGCCTGAAGGGCCGGAGATGTACCGGGTCGCCTCGCGCATTCGAAAGGCGCTGGGCGATTCGCCGCTTGCCGAGGTCTGGTTCGCGTTCGAGGATCTTCAGCCCTGGTCCGGCCGGCTCGAAGGGCAGCCGCTGGCGGCCGTGGAGACGCTGGGCAAGGCGTTGCTGCTGAAATTTCCCGACGGCACGGTCATCTACACCCACAACCAGCTTTACGGCCGCTGGATGTTCTCGACCCCCGACCGCAGGCCCGATACCGGCCGGCAGCTGCGGCTGGCGCTCAGTACGGAGAAGAAGTCGGCGCTGCTCTACAGCGCGTCGGAAATCGACGTATTGCCGGCCGACCAGCTGAACGCGCATCCGTTCATCCGGCGCGCCGGGCTGGATATCCTGTCTTCCGGCGCCGATTGGCAGCGGGTGGCCGACTGGATTTCCCGGCCCGAATTCGCACGCCGGGCGCTGGGACACCTGCTGCTGGATCAGTCGTTTCTGGCCGGCGTGGGTAACTACCTGCGATCGGAAATCCTGTTTCGGGCCGGTCTCGGCGCGCAGCGCAGGATCGGCGACCTGGACGTACAGGCCGTCGAACACCTGGCCGATGCGGCCTGCGAAATGATGCGGCGTTCGGCGCAAACCGGCGGCATCACCAACGATCCCGAGCGGGCCGAACGGCTCAAGGCAGCCGGCTGGCGGCGCCGCGACTACCGGCACTACGTGTTCGGCCGGGAAGGGCAGGCCTGCTTCGATTGCGACGGGCCGATCGACAAGACCGCCGTCGGCACCCGCCGGCTGTATTTCTGTTCGCGCTGCCAGGACGGTTGATTCCCCCTTTTGCGTTTCGCGTGCGGCGGGATTACGATCGATGCTGTTCGGAAGCTGCGCCGGTCCCGGTCGCGATTCTGTTTAACGGTGGTCCGGTGCCCCAGGTCCACGAAAAGGGAGTTGCCGTCATGTCGATTCGAATACTCAAGATCGTGCTGGTCGTCTGCGTCGGTCTTCAGGCGCTGATCTACGCGATCCAGAACGTTGTGAACCTGGACGCCGCGTTCGGCGCGGTCGCCTACGTCTTCTCGATGGCCGACCACGCCGCCTACCCGGATCACCTCGGGCCGCCGGTGACCTGGGCGCCGCTGGTCTGGCTGGCCTTGTGCGCCATCATTGCCGGCGAGACGCTGGTGGGCGTGCTTTGCTTCAAAGGTGCTTTCGACATGTGGCGCGCGCGGCGCGACGCGGTGGCCGCATTCGTCCGGGCCAAGACCAGCGCGATCCTGGGCTGCGGTCTCGCCATGGTGGTGTGGATCGGGCTGTTCATGGCCCTGGGCGGGGCGTGGTTCCAGATGTGGCAGACCGAGATCGGCATCGGCTCGCTGGAAGGCGCGTTCATGTACGCCATGTCGTCGGCCGCGGTGCTGATATTCGTCAATCAGATCGAGCATGAGTAGGCGGCGTGCCGCCGGCGGTCAGCGCTCGCCAACGGCGGCAATGACGGCGATGAAGGCTTTTTCGTCCGCGGCGCTGCTGCTGCTCGCGGCCTGCTCCGATCCCGCTCCGACACCGAAGCTGGATCACCTGGTGTCGCTCGATCCGCCGCGCGACGTGGCCGCGTTCGAATTGACCGACCAGCACGGCCAGCCTTTCACCGCCGCGGACCTTCGGGATCGGTGGACGGTGTTGTTTGTCGGCTTCACGCACTGCCCCGATATCTGCCCGACCACGCTGGGATTGCTGGCGAGCGTCGACAACAGGCTGCCGGAAGCCCGGCGACCGCTGCAGTTCGTCTTCGTCAGTGCCGACCCCGAGCGCGATACGCCTGCCAGGTTGCGCGACTACGTCGGCCTGTTCAACGCCGACTGGACCGCGCTGACCGGTCCGTTCGACCAGCTCGACCGGTTGCTGGACAGTCTGCAACTGGCGTACGTGAAGGTGCCGGTGGGCAATGGCGATTACACCATCGACCATTCGACCGCGCTGGTGCTGATCGATCCGCAGGCGCGCATGGCCGGCTTTTACCCGGCGCCGCACGAGCCCGCCGAGCTTCTGGCGGATTGGGTGAACCTCTGAATCAACGCTGTCCGGCTTGTCTGCCCTGGTCGCCAGGACTGCGGCGATGATGGACTGCTGGACGATCCCCGAAATTGAAGATTGTGTAGGGTGGATAAGCGCCAGCGCATCCACCAATCCAGGCCGGAAATGGTGGATGCGCTGGCGCTTATCCACCCTACCGGGATACGACGCCCGCCAGGAGCGTTTTTACAGCCGCGATGCGGTCAGTTCGAAATCAGCGTGTTGCCAGGCAACCGCGAAACGTTGGGCGACCTGGTCGGCTTCCTCGTTCCTGCCCTGTGCGCGCAGCGCCTGCTCCAGGCCGAACAGCGACCAGCCGTTGTCCGGGTTGCGTCTGAGCTCGGCGCGGTAGGCGGCCTCGGCCAGTTCCGGCCGGCCGTTTTCCAGGTGCACGAAGCCCAGGGTCTGGCGTACCGGGGCGTGCCATCCCGGCGGCTCGTCGTAGGGCAGTTCGTCTTCGATCGCGACGCCCTGCTCGAGAAACTCGACCGCTTCGTCGCCGCGACCGGCGGCAAATGCGCGCTCGGCGGCCAGGGTGCGTTCGGCCACGCGTACGCCGTGGATCAGCGAATACCGGCCCCAGGTCATCATCGCCTCGATCGCCGGATCGGCGGTCGCAGCAGCCAGGGCCTGGTAGTGGCGATCCGATGCCTCGTCGTCGCCCAGCCGCAACGCGGCCATGCCGCGGGCGTAGTGCCACATTGCGGTGATGTAGGGCAGGTCCGGGGCCGGGTTGTCGGTCGCCTGTATGGCCGCCCACCGGCCGAAGCGCACGTCTGCGAACAATGGCGTGAGCGAAAAGTTCTGCATCGCCTCGAAACCGGGCGTGCGCATCAGTTCCGGGATGCTGGTGCGCGCATGCGTCTGCCCGGCAGACGCCAGCGCGATCTCGCGCTGGCCGCCCATGGTCGCGGCGAACCACAGGAAATGATGGTTGTGCGGCACGTAGCCCAGCGGGTAGACGTTGGGCCCCGGACGGCAGGCGGCCAGGTAGACGTTGTCGGCCTCGATCGCCTTCTGGTTGGCGATCACCGCGTCGTGATAGCGGCCGACCCGGGCGTAGATATGGGCCGGCATATGCACCAGGTGACCCGAGCCCGGGATCAGGGTGCGCAGGCGATCGGCCGCGGCCACGCCGCGCTCCGGTTGCTCCGAGGCCTCCACGGCATGGATGTAGAGATGCAGCGCGCCGGCGTGATCGGCATTGCGGGCCGTGATGCCTTCGAGCACCGAGACAATGGTTTCTGTGTTGCCCAGCGGCTGGCCGTCGTCGTCCCAGTAACTCCACGGCTGCAGATTCATCAGCGATTCGGCGTACAGGGTGGCCGCGTCCAGGTCGTCCGGG
>Ga0209947_1001837_pt1 | contig 12419 bp, 9 predicted proteins | sample SalPonR2_B_D2_MG_FD_185706 | JGI IMG/M metagenome (GOLD analysis project Ga0209947, IMG submission 185706) | Salt pond soil microbial communities from South San Francisco under conditions of wetland restoration - Salt Pond MetaG R2_B_D2_MG... ... | reverse complement strand
TGCTGGCATACTCCACCCCGGTGGCCTCGTGGATCGGCAGCGCGTCCATGTCGGCGCGCAGCCCGATCACCTTGCCCGAACCGGTGGATTTGCCCTTGATCACAGCGACCACGCCGGTGCGCCCGATGCCGGTCACGACCTCGTCACAGCCGAACGCCTCCAGCTTCTCAGCCACTAGCGCACTGGTGCGGTGCGTCTCGTACAGGATCTCGGGGTGGGCGTGGATATCGCGTCGCCATTCGGTGATGTCACCGTGCAATTCGGCAAAACGGTTCTTGACGGGCATGCTCTGCACTCCTGTTCGCATTTCGGGATTGTGCACAACGTGGCGCATTCGCGCGGGGTCTACAAGGGGGGCGATTTGCGATATACATTGGCGCGCGGCTCAGTTATGCGTCGCGGCTTGCGCCACGGGCGCACGACTCATGCTCAAGGCCCCTATTTTTATGATCCCCCAGACCCTCTCTTCCGCTCTTGCCGCACGCGGCTATGACACGCTCACCCCCGTTCAGGAGGCCGTGACCGATGCAGCCCTTGGGCAGGCCGACCTTCTGGTTTCGGCGCAGACCGGCTCGGGCAAGACGGTGGGCTTCGGCCTCGCCATCGCTTCGACGCTGATGGGGGATGAGCCCCGGCTGCCCCCCGCCGCCGCCCCTCTGGCGCTGATCGTGGCCCCGACACGGGAACTGGCGCTTCAGGTCATGCGCGAGCTGAGCTGGCTCTATGCCGAAACCGGCGCGCGGCTTGTGTCCTGCGTAGGTGGCATGGATGCCCGCGACGAGCGCCGCTCACTGGAGCGCGGCGCGCATATCGTGGTGGGCACGCCGGGGCGGCTCTGTGACCATATCAACCGGCGCGCTCTGGACATGACGTCCCTGCGCGCCGTGGTGCTGGATGAGGCCGACGAGATGCTCGATCTCGGCTTTCGCGAGGATCTCGAATTCATGCTGGCCGCAGCCCCCGAGGGCCGGCGCACGCTGATGTTCTCGGCCACCGTGCCGCCGATGATCGCCAAGCTGGCGGAGAATTTCCAGCGTGACGCGCAGCGCGTGACCACGTTGGGCGGCGGCAAGCAGCATAGCGACATCGCCTATCAGGCGCTGCGCGTAGCGCCGCAGGATGCCGAAGGCGCGGTGATCAACCTGCTGCGCTATCACGACGCGCAGAACGCCATCGTTTTCGCCAATACCCGCGCGATGGTGGCACGGTTGACCGCGCGGCTGGCCAATCGCGGCTTTGCCGTGGTGTCGCTTTCTGGCGAGCTCAGCCAATCCGAGCGCACCCACGCGCTTCAGGCGATGCGCGACGGGCGCGCCAAGGTCTGTGTCGCCACCGATGTCGCCGCGCGCGGCATCGACCTGCCCAATCTCGATTTGGTTGTGCATGCCGAACTGCCCACCAATTCCGAAGGGCTGCTGCACCGGTCGGGCCGCACGGGACGCGCCGGGCGCAAGGGCGTCTCGGCGCTGATCGTGCCGGTGAAGGCGGTGAAAAAGGCCGAACGCCTGCTCAAATTCGCCAAGATCACGGCGGAGTGGACCACCCCGCCCACTGCACAGGATATCGAGGCGCAGGACCGTGCGCGATTGCTGGCCGATCCGGTCTGGTCCGAAGCCCCGTCAGAGACCGAAACAGCCTTTGCCGAAGACCTCCTGACGCGGCACAGCCCGCAAGAGATCGCCGCCGCCTATCTGCGGCTCTACCAATCCCGCTGGTCCGCACCCGAGGACCTGAGCGCGCCCGATGCCGCGCCGCACGCACGCGAGCGCACGCCGTTCGGGCCGAGCACGTGGTTCGCTCTCTCGGTCGGGGCCGGTGACCGGGCCGAGGCCCGCTGGCTGCTGCCGCTCCTGTGCCGGGCCGGCAATCTCGACAAATCCGCCATCGGCGCGATCCGGGTGCAGGACAAGGAAACCTTTGTAGAGCTCAGCGACGCGGCGGTGCCCGGTTTTCAGTCAGCCCTCGGCGCGGATGGCGCGCTCGACGAGGGGATCACGGCGCGCAAGATCGACGGTGCGCCCGATCTCGGCCCTGCGCCGCGTGCCCCGCGCGAAGACCGGGACACGCGCGCGCCCCGCGCCCCGCGCACGGACCGTGCCCCGCGTGACAAGGACGCTGCCCGCCCCGCGCCAAAACCCCGTGCGCGCCCCGCGCCCAAGCCCGACCGTCTGGAAAAGGCGGTCGAGAGCGGCGCGGTGACGCCCGCGCGCAAGCCCCGGTCAGACGCGCCGAAATCGGCGGACAAGAAGCCTTGGGCCGATAAGAAACCGAGCAAACCTGCCTATGACAAGAAGCCCGGCAAGCCGGGGGCCAAGCCGTTCGACAAGCCCAAGGCCAAGCCTGCGCCGCGCCCGGAGGCCACAGCGGCACCCGCCAAGCCCAAGCGCAACCCGGCCAGCGATACCTCCAAGCGGTTCACCCCGCCGGGCACCCCGGGAAAACCCGGCAAGCCGGGCAAACCCAAGCCCAAGGGCGCAGCCCCGAAATCGCGGCCGGGGTTCGGCGGCAGCACGCCACCGAAACGGCGCAAGCCGTGAGGCAGAGGGCCCGGTAGGCAATGACGTGAAGCGGTCATCCGGGTGAAGCACCCGCGCGCGACACAGCCGTAAGGATGGCGCGCACCCTACCCCGCCATGAGCGCCCGTGCCGCCGCGCGGGCCTCTTCGGTGATCCGGTCCCCAGATAGCATCCGCGCCACCTCGTCGATGCGGTCCTGCCCGGCCATCGGGCGGACCGTCGAGAGTGTCATCTCGTCCTCGACACGTTTTTCGACGCGCCAGTGATGCGCGCCGCGCGCTGCGACCTGCGGGGAATGGGTGACAACCAGGACCTGACCACCATCGGCCAGCTGCGCCAGCCTGCGGCCGACGGCATCCGCGGTAGCCCCGCCCACGCCCCGGTCGATCTCGTCGAAGATCATGGTAAGGCCACTATCCGTGCCGGTCAGACAGACCTTGAGGGCCAGAAGAAAACGGCTGAGTTCGCCGCCCGAGGCGATCTTGTTCAAGGGGCCAGAGGGTGCACCGGGGTTGGTGGCAACGGTAAAGGTCACCTCGTCGCGGCCCGTGGGGCCGGGCTCTGCAGACCTGATTGCAGTGGTGAAGATCGCGCGCTCCATCTTGAGGGGTGCCAACTCCTCCATCACAGCCTCATCGAGCGCGCGCGCCGCGGCATGACGCGCGGTGTTCAGCGCCTCGGCCTCGGCGTCATAGGCGTGACCCGCCGCCTCGAGTTCCGCCCGCAGCTTTGCCAGATCGGCGTCGCCCGCATCGAGCGCCGCAATCTGTTCACGCAGGTCTCCCGCGAAGGTGCCGAGTTCATCGGGCAACACCCCATGTTTGCGGGCGAGGGCACGGATGGCAAAGAGACGCTCCTCGGCCTGTTCCAGTTCAAAAGGATCAAAGCTCATCGCTTCGAGCGCACACTCCACCCCGCGTCCGGCCTCGTCGAGTTCCACGAGCGCGCGGCCAAGGGCGGCAACGGGAGCGTCGAGGGCACCTTCCGCCTGATCCGACACTCCCTCCAGCCAGCGCAACGCGTCACCCGCCGCGCCTTCGGCACCGTCCGAACCGATGAGCGTCGCGGCGCGTGCGATATCCTCGCGAATACGCTCGGCCCCCTGCATCAGTCGGCGGCGGATATCGAGTTCCGCCTCTTCACCCGGCTGCGGATCAAGCGCGTCGAGTTCCTTGACGGCGTGGCGCAGGAATTCCTCCTCGGCACGCACTTTCTCCAATGCAATCTCGGCCTCTTCCAATGCCTTGCGCGCCTTGGAGCGGGCACTCCAGGCCGCGCGCACCGCATCACGCTGAGGCCCAAGGCGACCGAAGGTATCGAGCATGTCGCGGTGGCTTCTGGGATCGAGCAGACCGCGATCATCCTGTTGACCGTGCAGTTCCACCAACGTCTCGGACAGCCGCCGCAGCACCTCGCCCGAGGCGCGACGGTCGTTGACCCAGGATGTCTTGCGCCCATCAGCAGTGTTGACCCGCCGCAGAATCAACTCGTCGCTGTCGGGAAAACCCGCATCCTCCAGAACCGCGCGCGCGGGATGACCAGGAGCGAGATCGAACACTGCAACGACCTCTCCGCGCTCGGCCCCGGCGCGAACCAGATCGGCCCGCCCACGCCAGCCCAGAACAAACCCGAGACTGTCCAGAAGGATGGATTTTCCGGCCCCGGTTTCGCCGGTCAGCACGTTGAGGCCGGGCTGAAAACTGAGTTCTAGCCGGTCAATGATAAGCATATCGCGGATTTCAAGCGCGCCCAGCATCCAGTCCACCCATCGGGCGGGGTGTGTCCCCGCCGCCCTTTACAGCCAGCGCCCCTGAACCGTCTGACGATAAATCTGTCGCAGCCAGTTGTCGCCCGCCGCCTCCAGCGTCAACCCGCGCCCGGTCAACAGCTTGTAGCTGTCCTCATACCACTCGGTGCTGCGGAAGTTATGGCCCAGAATGGCCCCTGCGGTGCGCGCCTCGTCGACAAGGCCGAGCGAGAGGTAGGATTCCACCAGCCGGTGCAGCGCCTCTGCAGTATGCGTCGTGGTCTGGAAATCCTCGACCACAACACGGAACCGGTTGATCGCCGCCGGGAAATGATCGCGCTTGAGGTAATAGCGCCCGATCTCCATTTCCTTGGAGGCGAGATGATCGAAGGCGAGGTCGAATTTGAGGATCGAGGCATTGGCATATTCACTGTCGGGATAACGCTCGATGACCTCACGCAGGGACTGCAACGCCTGAAAGGTCAGCCCCTGATCACGCCCGACCTCGTCGATCTGATCGTAATAGCTGAGCGCCAGAAGATACTGTGCATAGGCCGCATCTTCGTCGGTCGGGTAAAAGTCGATAAAGCGCTGTGCGGCGGCACGGCTCTGCTCGTAATCCTTATCCCGGTGATAGGCAAAGGCCTGCATGATCACCGCCCGCTTGGCGAGATCGGAATAGGGATAAAGCCGCTCGACCTCGGCAAAGCTTTTGGCGGCCAAGGCAGGATCGTTCTGCGCGAGATCGTATTCTCCGCGCTCGAAAATCTGCTGCGCGGTGTAATTCTCGTAATTCACCGTGCCGCGCTCGACGCTCTCTTTATCCCCGCATCCGGCCAACGCCAAAGCCGCCAAGGCGGCACCGATCAGCGTGGCCCGGGACTTGCCTTTACTCATGCGCGTTCTCACTCCAGATTTCTGTAGGCGGGGTCCAACCCCGCGCGTCGCCTTGGTCCTAGCACAGAAATTTCCGGTGCAAAACGCCTTTGGCGTATTTCACGGCGCATGCGCGTTAGGCGGACTTCGAAATCTCACCGACATGCACTCCAGCCCCCGACCGACAGGTCGGTCGCCTTGACCAGCCAGAGGAAAAGCGGCGACAGCTGCGGGTTATTCAATGGCGACGCACTGCGCATGTCGCCCCTCGGGATCGCGGCAACGAGAGCCGGGGGCAACTTCTTACGTATCTCGATAATCCAGGGGCAGCGGGCGGCGCCACGACTCAGTCTTTGCAAGCAATTGAAACACGTCACCGATAGGCTTGCACTGGTTTGCACCCAACCTTGTGACGCTTCGATCAATCAAAAAGGGCCACCCTCATGGGCAGCCCCCGTTGTTGGATTGGTCGGCGAGAGGTCAGTTGGCCTGACGTCTCAGAAACGCCGGGATTTCAATCTGCTCGTCCTCATCCTGCGCGCGCGGGGCGGGCTGAGGCGCGGCTGCGGATTGAACTTGCGGCTGCTGGCGTGCCGGACGCGATGCCTCGGCAGTGCCGCCGTGCCCGGTCATGCGATTGATCAGCGAATTGATGCCGAACCGCTGGTGGCGCTCTTCGCTTGCTGTCGGCTGGGGGGCGGGCGCAGGCTGCTCGACTCGACGCGAGGCCGGCTGCGACGACGCCCGACCGACGGCAGCCTGCAAGCGTTGCAGCGCCTCGGGCGAGGGCGTTCCGGGGGCCGGTGCGCGTGGAGCCACAAAGCTTTCGGCCTCATCCTCGGCTTCAAACTCTGCAGCGGGTGCGAATTCCTCGACCCGGGGCTGGTAGGCCGGCAACGGCAGTCCCGCCTCATCTTTTTCAAAGATGTCTTCCATCTGGTCCTCGGCGGCGGCGCGCTGTACGTCCACTTGTTCAAACAGCGACGGCTCCTGTGCGTCCGTGCGGGCCGCGACGGGCTCCGCAACGTGGTCGGCTGCATCCACTTCGACTGCCTCGGGCTGTTTCAGCGGCTGCGCCAGCGAGCGGCGCGGCAGCGGCGTCTCGAGCGTCTCGCTCGCGTCGATACCGGTGGCCACGACACTTACGCGCATCGAGCCTTCCATCGACGGATCGAGTGTGGAGCCGACGATGATATTTGCGTCGGGATCCACTTCCTCGCGGATGCGGTTGGCGGCCTCATCAAGCTCAAAGAGCGTGAGGTCATGCCCGCCGGTGATGTTGATCAACACGCCCTTGGCACCGCGCAGGCTGATCTCGTCGAGAAGCGGGTTCGCTATCGCCTTTTCGGCGGCCTGAATGGCGCGGTCCTCACCGCTGTCCTCGCCGGTGCCCATCATAGCCTTGCCCATCTCGTCCATTACCGCACGAACGTCAGCGAAATCGAGGTTGATGAGGCCCGGACGGACCATCAGGTCGGTTACACCCTTTACGCCCTGATAGAGCACGTCGTCGGCCATGCTGAACGCCTCGGTGAAGGTGGTCTTTTCATTGGCCAGACGGAACAGGTTCTGGTTGGGGATGATGATCAGCGTATCGACCATCTTCTGCAGCGCATCGACCCCGTCCTCAGCCTGACGCATCCGCTTGGCACCCTCGAACTGGAAGGGCTTGGTCACGACACCAACGGTCAGCACGCCCAGCTCGCGCGCGGCCTGCGCGATGATCGGAGCCGCCCCGGTGCCGGTGCCGCCGCCCATCCCGGCGGTGATGAAGCACATGTGCGCCCCCGCCAGATGATCGACGATCTGCTCAATGCTTTCTTCGGCAGCGGCGGCCCCAACCGAGGCGCGTGCGCCCGCGCCCAGCCCCTCGGTCACCTTCACGCCAAGCTGCACGCGATGTTCCGCGTTCGACTGGCTCAGCGCCTGCGCATCGGTATTGGCCACCACGAAATCCACACCATCGAGCTGTTTCTCGATCATGTTGTTCACGGCATTGCCACCCGCCCCACCGACACCAAAGACGGTGATCCGGGGCTTGAGCTCGTCATGTCCGGGCATTGAAAGGTTGAGTGTCATTGCTCTATCCGCCTGTCGTTATGGCCACATTTTCGGGCCGATTTCCGCCTGATTGGGTCCATTCTTACCGATGGATAGCCCAATCGTCACCAAAAAAACACCGTTTGACTACCAAATATGGCCACTTTTCTTGCCTTTTCTGCGGGATTTCGCCGATAACGCCACATATTGCGGTTACCAGTTATCCTTGAACCACTTGACCGCCCGCTTGAGCGAGCGCGCCGGATAGCGATCCACGGGAATCTCGAAATCCCACCATTCATCCTGCGGGTTGGCCGCGAACAGGCACATGCCCACCGCACTGGCAAAGCCCGCACCGGTTGCCGCCTGCGGCAATCCATGCACCCGCAAGGGCCGCCCAAGCCGCACCTGTTGCCCCAAAATCTTGCTGGCCAGCCCATCAAGACCGGGAATCTGGCTGCCGCCGCCAGTCAGCACGATCTGTTGGCTTGGCAGGTGATCAAAGCCCGCCGCATCGAGCCGGGCGCGCACCTCTTCCAGGATCTCCTCGACCCGGGGGCGCATGATGCCGATAAGTTCGGCGCGGCTGACCTGTCGGCGATCATGTTCGTAATCGCCGGTATCGCCGCCGATCTCGATCATCTCACGGTCATCCATCCCGGTGGCGACGACGCCGCCGTAAAACGTCTTTATGCGCTCGGCAGTGGCCTGCGGCACCTGCAGACCCATGGAAATGTCGCTGGTGACGTGATCGCCGCCCATCCGCACGCTGTCGGAATAGATCATGTGTTTCTTGATGAAGATCGACACCCCGGCGGTGCCGCCGCCAAGGTCGATACAGGCTGCACCCAACTCTTGCTCGTCCTCGACAAGGGCCGAGATGCCCGAGACATAGGCCGAACTTGCCACACCTGCGAGTTCCAGATCACACCGCTTGACGCAATGCGCGAGGTTCTGGATCGCGGCGCTATCCACGGTCAGCATGTGCATGTCGGTGGACAGCACCTGCCCCATCTGCCCGCGCGGATCAATCAGCCCGGTTCGGTGATCGAGCGCGAAATTCACTGGTTGTGCGTGCAGCACCTCGCGCCCCTCGCCGTAATCGGGCACGTCGCAGGCGCTCAGCACGCGGCTGATATCCTGCTCGCTGACGGTGTGACCCTCAAGCTCGACCTGACCGGCAAGGCCATAGCTGCGCGGTTCGGCCCCGGAAAAGCAGGCGATGACGTGATCGACCCGGATATTGGCCATTTTCTGCGCCGCCTGCACGGCGGTGCGAATGGCGCGTTCGGTTTCGACCATGGCGTCGATCTCGCCAAAGCGCACCCCGCGCGAACGGGTGGTCGCGGCCCCGATCACCCGGAACCCGGCCTGCCCAGCCATGCGGCCCACCTCTTCGGCCTCACCAAGGCTGCCGGTGCCGTCGAACCGCAGCACGAGACAGGCGATCTTGGAGGTCCCCACATCCAGCACCGCAACCACGCCCCGCTGCAAGGCTGCCTTGCGCATCGCGCGCATTGCCCTTTGGGATTCATATAGCTCGATCATCTTCAGTCTGCCCCTGACGTCATGCTTGTTATCCGCCACCATTCCTCGGTGGCATATTCGCTGAGGCGGACCGTCGGACGCGCACCGATCCGCATGTCGATGGCGACGAGGTCGCGATCCAGCATGTCATGTGCCGCGTTAAGCACAATCACCCGTTCAAGCGCGCGCACGGGCTCGTCTTCCGGCAAGAGAATGCGCTTGCCGTCATGCAGCACAAGGTCCCATCTACGCTCGCCCATGCGCACCAGTCCGCGAATGTCTTGCCCGAGCGGCCGCGACGCCTGCAATATGTCCAGCGCCTGCGCGACATGCGCGGCGGCTCCATCTCCGGTCATCACCGGCAGATCGGGTCGCGCAGCGCGGGAGGTCACACTGGCGATGCTCTCGCCCTCGATATCGACCACATCTATGCCATCGCGCGTCCGCCACAGAGCTACCGGCTGACGTTCGGCAATCTCGACCGCAAGAACGCCGCCTTGCCGGATGCGCACATTGGCCTGCGCCACGGCTGGCAACTCCTCCAGCATGGTGCGGATTGCCGGCAGGTCGAGATCGAAGGAACTGGCGGGCAGGTCGTAGGGGAATATCTCGTGGATATCCGCCTGCACACTCTCGCTCGCGCCGTCGATCGCCATCAGGCGGACCATGAATTCGGGCCGCGTTTCGATCTGGCGGCGGATCTCGGCGACCTGATCGGTCAGCGCCACGCGCCGCCCCTCATCCGCCAGATAGCCTGCACAGAGCCCCGCCACCACCAGCACCGGCAGCCCCACGCGCAACAGCCTGCGATAGAGTGGCGTCAGCATCAGGCGCTGAAACCGGTAACTCAGCCGCGAGGGGGCGGGGTCGATACGGGGAATCACCTGTCGCATGAGGCATCCTCCACCATCCAGCGGCACAACTCGGGAAAGGAAATTCCCACTACCTGCGCCTGTTCCGGGCTGAGTGAGGTGGGCGTCATGCCCGGTTGCGTATTCGTCTCAAGCAGGATCAGCCCGTTCAGACCGCGCGGCTCGTCCCAGCGAAAATCCGTCCGACTGAGCCCGCGACAGCCGAGCGCCTCATGAGCGCGCAGGGCATAGTCCATGCAGGCGTCGAAAATCTCTTGTGGGACCTCGGCGGGGACCACGTGGCGCGACCCGCCGGGTTTGTATTTGGCGTCGTAGTCATACCAGCCATCGGTCAGGATATCCGTCACCGTCAGTGCGCGGTCGCCCATCACCGTGGTGGTCAACTCGCGCCCCGGCGCATAGGCCTCAACCATCACCGTCTCGGGCATGTCATCCGCAAGCTGCGGCGGTCCGTTGGCGGCCCCTTGCACCAGATAGACGCCGACCGAAGAGCCCTCGTTGTTGGGCTTGACCACATAGGGGGGGGGCATGACGTGACGTGCCCGCACCTGGTCGCGCGGGGCGAGAACACTGTCGACCACTGGCAGCCCGGCGGCGCGATAGGCGGATTTGGTGCGCTCCTTGTCCATCGCCAGTGACGAGGCCAGAACGCCCGAATGGGTATAGGGGGTGCGCAGCCATTCCAGCAGACCCTGCACGCAGCCATCCTCGCCCCAGCGGCCATGTAGGGCGTTGAAGACGACATCGGGGGAGATCTCGGACAGGCGTGCGGGAAGATCGCGGCCTGCATCGACCTCGACCACCTGAAACTCTGCCTCCCTCAATGCGGCGGCGCATTCGCGACCCGTCGACAGCGACACCTCGCGTTCAGCAGAGGGGCCGCCCATGATCACCGCAATTCTGGAGGCTGTTCTGCTCGAACCAACCACCGTGTGCCTCAATATATCGGACCGCTTCAGACGGCCTCGGTTATCGTTTTGTCTTGTCTGCCTGTAGGCTTTCGCCCGGGGCCGGTTCACCGACCCTCATGATTTCCCACTGTAACGCTATTCCACTGTTTTGGAAAACCCTTTTTCGAACTTCTTCGCCCAGACCTTCGAGATCAGCGGCGGTCGCGTCGCCGGTGTTGATCAGAAAATTGGGGTGCTTCTCGCTCATCTGCGCGCCGCCGCGCCGCGCGCCGCGCAGACCGGCCTCGTCGATGACCTTCCAGGCCTTGAGATCATGGACATCATCAGTGCGGCCCGTCGAGGAAAACCCGGCGGGGTTGCGAAAGGTGCTTCCGGCGCTGCGGTCCTTGGTGGGTTGCGTGGCATCGCGACGGGTGAGTTGCTCTTCCATCCGGGCGATCAGCGTCGCCGGGTCATCAAGCGATCCCTCAAAGATCGCCTCGGTGATGACGCAGCCCTCGGGCAGGTCGCTGTGACGATAGGCAAAATTCAGATTCTGCGAGGTGAGGGTCAGGCACTTGCCGTTACGCGTCACCGCCCGCGCCTCAATCAGATGATCGGCCACGTAAGCGCCGTAGCAGCCCGCATTCATCCGCACCGCGCCACCGATGCTGCCGGGGATGGTGCGCAGGAACGTGAGGTCCACTCCTGCCTCGGCCGCGCGGCGCGCCACATGCGCATCGAGCGCCGCCGCCCCTGCGATCACCCGGTTGCCCTCGATGCGAATGTCGTTGAACCCGCGCCCGAGGCGGATCACCACGCCGCGCAAGCCGCCATCGCGGACAATGAGGTTGCTGCCCACGCCCATCGGGAACACGGGGATGTCCGGCGCGAGCGCGGCGAGGAAGGCCGCCAGGTCCTCCACGTCGGCGGGCTGGAACAACCACTCCGCCGGGCCGCCCACGCGCAGCCATGTCAGGTCGGATAGCGGGCGGTCGGGCGTCAGCCTGCCGCGGGTCTGGGGTAGCTCTGTCATGTCCCTGCTTTTGCCCCGCACCGCACGAAAGGTAAAGAGCGCGGCAACGGCCTTGCAAGGCCGTTGAACAAGCCGTTTCCAAACGGCTTGCAATCGTTTTGCAAAACGATTGTGCCTACTCCAGCCGACCGCGCAGCCAGCGGCCCAGATAGATCACGGGCCAGCGCAGCACGCTCATTCCGGCCACCAGCACCAGCAGGCCGATCCATGGCCCGTTCTGCCAGGTCACGTACCCGAGCAGTGGCACACCAAGGGCGATCAGCACATAGGCCCGCCGCCAGTGATTGTCGCGCGAGGGCAGCATGGCCAGCACATTAGCCGCGAGCGCCCAGAGGCAGGCCAGCGCCAGCGACAGCGTCATGAGAGCGCCCCCGCAAGGCTCGCCACCAGCGCGGCGAGGGCCGCCAGAAGGCCGAAGACCGGCACCGCCACCGGCACCCGGAAGGCGGCATCCGGACTTGTGCGCTTCATCGCGATCAGCGCCGCGTTGACCAGCACGAAGACGCTCAGAAGCAGGGTTGAGGTGAGCCCCGCCAGATCCGCGACGGGCAACAGGAGCGCCCCGCCGATTACCGCCGCGCCGACCAAGAGCGTCGCGCGCAGCGGTGTGCCAAAGCGGGGATGGGCGTGGTGAAAGCCCGCGAGCGCCGGACTGCGCCTCCCGAGGCCGAACAGCACCCGGCTTGCCATCACCATCTGCGCCAGCACCCCGTTGAGCGCCGCCGCCACCGCGATGAGCGAGAGAAACGCCGCGCTGCCGCCGCGCCCCGCCTGCCAGACAAGCGCCAGCGGCTGTTCGCTGCCTGCGAGCGTGGCAAGCGGCACCGCGCGCACCGCCGCCACGCTGACCAGTGCATAAAGCGCGCTCGTGATCACCAGTGACAACAGGATCGCGCGCGGCAGGATGCGTTCGG
>Ga0209947_1001831_pt1 | contig 12440 bp, 8 predicted proteins | sample SalPonR2_B_D2_MG_FD_185706 | JGI IMG/M metagenome (GOLD analysis project Ga0209947, IMG submission 185706) | Salt pond soil microbial communities from South San Francisco under conditions of wetland restoration - Salt Pond MetaG R2_B_D2_MG... ... | reverse complement strand
GGACGCGCTGAGCCACATGCGCGCCCAGCTCGACGCGGGCGTCACCACCGTCCGCGATCTGGGCGGGCCGTACGGCCTTTCGATCGACCTCGCGACAGCGGTCGAGGACGGCACGCTCGAGGGTCCACGCGTGGTGGCCAGCGGACGAAACGTGACGATGACCGGCGGTCACGGCCACTTCCTGGGCGTCGAGGCCGACGGGCCGGACGCCGTCCGCCGCGCGGTCCGCGAGGAGCTCAAGGCCGGCGCTCGCGTGGTGAAGTTCATGGCCACCGGTGGCGTACTGACCCGGGGCGTCCGGGCGGGGGCGGAGCAGCTGACCGAGGACGAGCTTCGCGCCGGCGCCGAGGAGGCGCACAAGGCGGATCGCCGGACCGCGACCCACGCCCAAGGGCTCTCCGGCATCAAGAACGCGCTCCGGGCGGGCATCGACACGATCGAGCACGGCGCGTTCGATCACTGGGACGACGAGGCGTTCGCGCTTCTGACCGACCGTTCCCAGCCCCGCTGGCTGGTGCCGACGCTGGCGGCGCCCGACGGCATCCTGGCGGGCGAGGGCCGCGTCCCCGAATGGGTCATCCGGAAGACCCGGCCGATCGGCGTGCGCCATCGCGCCAACATCGCCGAGGCCTACCGCGCCGGCGTCACGTTGGCGGCAGGCACCGACGCCGGGACGCCGCTCAATCCGCACGGCGGTCTGCCGCGCGAGCTGGAGTTGATGCACGAGGTCGGCGTGTCGCTGGCCGACGTGTTCCTCGCCGTCACCCGCAACGCTGCGGCAGCGCTAGACCTGGACGGACGAATCGGGAGCCTGGCCCCGGGCGCCGAGGCCGACCTGGTATCGCTGGACGGAGATCCGCTGGCCGACGTCGGCGCGTACGCGAGGCCGCTGGTCGTGATGAAAGCCGGTCGTCGACTGCGTTGAGGCGACGAAGGTCGTGGACGACCACCCGCTGTCGCGATCGGCCTCGTCGCCACCGTGAGCCGGCGTGGCCGGTGCTAGCGTGAGCCCATGACGAGCACCCTATGGGTCGTCGGCGACTTCGCCTGGGACGTGCTGATCCGCACGAACACCGCCTTGCAGGCGGGAGGCGACACGTACGGCGAGGTGAACCTGGCCCCGGGCGGCTCCGCGGCCAACGCAGCGGTATGGGCCCGACGTTGCGGCGCGAAGGCCGCGTTCGTGGGCAAGGTGGGGCGCGACAGGCTGGGCGACCTGGCCCAGGAGGACCTCGAGGAGGAGGCGGTCGAGGCGTGGCTGGTGCGGAGCGAGACGCAGGCCACCGGCTCGGTGGCGGTCTGGATCGATCATCACGGTCAGCGCTCGATGGTGTCGGGCAAGGGTGCGGACCACTACCTCCTCCCCTCCGAGCTGCCGCGAGAGCAGCTTCGCAGCGCGCAGCATCTGCACCTCTCCGCCTGGTCGTTCTTCGCGAACCCGCCCCGCACCGCGGTGCGCGAGGCCGCCAGGCTGGCGAAGGAGGGCGGCGCGACGGTGTCGTTCGACCCCGCCAGCTTCCAGCTGATCGAGCAGACCGGCGTCGAGCGCTTCCTGCGGTTCACCGAGGGGCTGGGGATCGACCTGCTGTTCCCGAACGTCGACGAGGGGCGCGTGCTGTCCGGGGAGACCGACCCTGCCCGGATGATCGCCGCGCTGGCCGAGCGCTACCCGGGCGCGAAGGTGGTGCTGAAGCTCGACGCGAAGGGAGCCCGGGTGCAGACGTCGGGCGACGAGAGCGTTCACGTTCCTCCCGTCGAGAGCCAGCTGCTGGACGCGACGGGAGCGGGCGACGCCTTCGCCGGCGCGTTCCTGTCGCGGTGGCTTCGGGACGGCGACGCCGTCGCCGCGACCCGCTTCGCGACCGGCGTCTCCGCTTGGGTGATCGAGCACATCGGCGCTCGCCCCAAGCCGGACGCACGACTCCGTGAACGGTTGGCGCACGACGACGCCGAGCGATCGTCGGCGGACGCGACGTGATCGCGGGCGCGCCGTCGGGCGCGTCGGCCGGCGCGTCCGTCGAGCGGTTCGACGTGATCGTCGTCGGCGCCGGGCTCGCCGGCCTGACGGCGGCCCGCGAGCTCCGTCGCGCCGGTCGCTCGGTCGTCGTGCTCGAGGCGTCGGACGGGGTGGGCGGGCGCGTGCGGACCGACCGCGTCGACGGGCATCTCGTCGATCGCGGCTTCCAGGTCCTGTTCCCCGCCTACCCGGCCTACCGGCGGCAGCTGAGGCGCGACGGGCCGACGCTGGCGCGGGTCCCGCCCAGCGCCGTACTGCGCGACGGGCGTGGCCCGGTCGAGGTCGTGGGCGACCCTCTGCGCGATCCCGCGGTGCGGCGGGCACTTCCCTCGCTGCGGTCGCTGGGACCGGCGGATCTGGCCCGGCTGGGGCGGTTGGTCGCGGAGGTCGTGGCGGCCCCGCCGCAGGCGTCGCTGGCCGGGCCGGACGAGCCGGCCCACGCGTTCTTGCGGCGCCGGGGCTTCTCGGCGTCTGCGCTCACGCGCTTCTTCGTTCCGTTCTTCGGTGGCGTGTTCCTGGACCGGGAGCTGCGCACCAGCGCCCGCCTGCTCAGGTACGTGCTGCGCATGCTGATCGCGGGCGGCGCGGCGCGGCCGGTAGGCGGGATGGAACGGATTCCCGAGGCGCTGGCGCGCGGGACCGACGTCCGGACATCGCGACGCGTCACGCGGCTGGAGGCGAAGGGAGAGGGGGTGACCGTCGTCGTGGAGGGGGGAGAGCGGCTGGAGGCCGGCGACGTGGCGGTCGCGACCGATCCGCCCGAGGCGGCTCGGCTGGCCCGGGTCGGCGTCCCTCCGGGCGCGCGCGGCGCGATCTACCTGGCCTTCTCCGCACCGGCAGGGATCGACGACGAGCCGCGGCTGATCCTGGGCGACGGCGATCCGGTGAACGACGCCTGCTGGCTCTCGAACGGCGATCCCACCCTCGCTCCGGCGGGTCGCGCGTTGCTCTCGGTCACGGTGCTCGAGGCGGCGGATCGGGACGGCGACGACGAGGCGCTGACGGCGCGGGTGCGGGCGACGCTGCGAGGCTGGTACGGAGCGCGCGCGTCGGAGCTGGAGCTCTTGCGTCTGACGCGGATCCCGTACGCCCAGTTCGCGCAGCCTCCTGGCATCGGGGGCCTGCTGGCGTCGGTGCGGACGCCTCTGCCGCGCGTCTGGCTGGCGTCCGAGGCGGCCCGCGGCTGCTCGATCCAGGGCGCCATGGAGGGCGGCGAGCAGGCGGCCGCGGCGATCCTGGGGGACGCCGCGGTGCTGGGGCGGCCTCGGGGCGCCTGAGCTTCGGTGCCGGAGCGCGCTTCGCCGCGTCGCGCTCTCAGTCGGCGAGGTGGCCCAGCTTGTCGACCTTCGTCCGCAGGTACGTCTCGTTGTGCGGGTTCTCGCCGGCGTGGAGCGGGACGCGCTCGACGATCCGCATCCCGAAGCCCTCGAGCCCCGCGACCTTTCGGGGGTTGTTCGTCAGCAGCCGGATGCGGGTGACCCCCAGGTCGGAGAGGATCTGGGCGCCGATGCCGTAGTCGCGAAGGTCGGCGGCGAAGCCCAGGCGCTCGTTCGCCTCGACCGTGTCGGCACCCTCGTCCTGTAGATGGTAGGCGCGGATCTTGTTGAGCAGGCCGATGCCGCGACCCTCCTGGCGCAGGTAGACCAGCACGCCGCGGCCGGCCTCGGCGATCGCCTTCAGCGCCGCATCGCGCTGGAAGCCGCAGTCGCAGCGGAGGCTGTGGAACACGTCCCCGGTGAGGCACTCGGAGTGCATCCGGACCAGGACGGGCTCGCCTGCGCCCACCTCGCCCAGCACCATCGCGACGTGCTCGGCGCCGTTCAGGGCGTCACGGTAGCCGACGACCTCGAACTCGGCCCACGGCGTGGGCAGCTTGGCGTCGGCCACGCGCTGCACGAAGCCGTCGTGCCGCTCGAGCCGGTAGCGGATCAGGTCGGCGATCGTACCGACCGTGATGCCGTGCGTCTGCGCGAACTCCAGGATCGCGGGCAGCCGCATCATGCGGCCGTCGTCGTGCATCAGCTCGCTGATCGCGCCGGCCGGCGCCAGGCCAGCCAGGCGGCAGAGGTCCACCGCCGCCTCGGTGTGCCCCGCACGCCGCAGGACCCCGCCGTCGCGGGCGCGCAGCGGGAACACGTGGCCGGGGCGGGCCAGATCTTCGGCGACCACGCCGTCGCGCACCGCGGTCCGGATGGTCGTCGCGCGGTCCTTGGCGCTGATGCCGGTCTCCACGCCCTCCTTGGCCTCGATCGAGACCGTGTACGCCGTCTGGCGCCTGGCGGTGTTGTGCTGCACCATCATCGGAAGGTCGAGGTGATCGGCCAGATCGTTGGGCATCGCCAGGCAGATCACGCCCCCGGTGTTCCGGATCGTGAACGCCAGGTTCTGCTCCGTCGCGAACTCGGCGGCGATGACGATGTCGCCCTCGTTCTCGCGGTCCTCGTCGTCCACGACGATCACCGGCCTGCCGGCCCGGAGCTCGCCCAGGAGGGTGTCGACCGTCGCGAGCCTGGCGTCGCGTGACGCGCTCACGCTTCCCCTCCCGTGTCGTCGTCCGCCAGCGCGGCCGCCCTCGCGGCGTAGCGCGCCATGATGTCCGCTTCGAGGTTCACGCGGTCGCCGGGATGGAGCTCGCCCAGCGTGGTGACCTGGAGCGTGTGCGGGATGAGCCAGAGGGTGAAGGCGCGGGCCGGCATCGCGGGGTCGGTTCCGCCCGGACCGCCGACGTCGACGACCGTGAGGCTCACGCCGTCGACCGTGATGCTCCCCTTGGGAACGAGCCAGCGGGCCAGCTCGTCCGGGGCGTCGATGCCGAGCACGGTGGCCCCCTCGTGGTCCTCTCGAGCGGTGACGGCCCCCACCCCCTCGACGTGGCCGGCGACGACGTGTCCGCCGAAGCGACCGTTCGCCGGCATGGCGCGCTCCAGGTTCACCCCGGCGCCCTCGTGCCAGCGTGGCGCGGTCGCGCGCACCGACTCGGCGGTCAGCTCGACCTCGAACGCCGACGCGTCGACCGCGACGGCGGTCAGGCAGCAGCCCGAGACGGCGACCGAGTCGCCGACCTTCAGGTCGGCAAGCACGGCGTCCGCCTCGATCCGGAGGCGCAGATCGCCGTGCGTCCGACCGACCGCCGCGACGCGTCCGACCTCTTCCACGATGCCTGTGAACATCAGCTTCGTCCTTCCTGGAGGTCGGCCGTGGCGGCCGCTTCCTCCCTGGGCGCGTCCGGGTGCCGGACGCGCGCCGTGAGCAGCAGATCGTCTCCGGACATCTCGCTGCGAAGATCGACCAGACGGATCGCCTCGTCCATCGTCTTGACGCCCAGCCCGCCGAGCGGGGTGGCGCCGTTGCCACCCAGAAGCTTCGGCCCGATGAACCAGGCCACGCGGTCGATGGCCCGGGCTTCGAGGAACGACCACGCGAGCGTGCCGCCGCCCTCGAGCAGCACGCTGCGGACCTCGCGACGGTGCAGCTCGCCGAGGGCGGCGGCGACGGACGGTCGTCCTTTCGGGCCGTCCAGCGTGACCACCGCCGCTCCCGCGTCGCGCAACGCCGCGACGCGATCGTCCGGCGCCGACGGGCCGACGAAGACGGTGACCCGGGCGGGCACGCCGGCGTCGTCCGGGGCAAGCAGCGCCGCGCCGGGCGGGGTGCGGGCGACGGCGTCGAACACGACCTTCATCGGGGTGCGGCCGTGCTCGACGCGGGCCGTCAGCCGGGGGTCGTCGAGAAGCACGGTGGACACGCCGACGGCGACGGCGTCGAGCTCGTGCCGCCAGCGCTGGACGCGTGCTCTCGACGTCTCGGAGGTGATCCAGCGGGAGTGTCCGGCTCGCGTGGCGATCTTGCCGTCCAGCGTCATCGCGGTCTTGTAGAGCACGAACGGCCGGCCCAGCAGCTGCGAGGTGCGGAACACCTCGTTCTGCCGCTGGGCCTCGTCGCGGCGCACGCCGACGTCGACCTCGATGCCGGCGTCCCGAAGCCTGCGCACGCCGGAGCCGTCGACGACCGGGTTCGGATCGAGGGCCGCCACCACGACGCGTCGCACGCCGGCGCGGATCAGCGCCTGGCTGCACGGCGGCGTCCGTCCGTGATGGTCGCACGGCTCCAGCGTGACGTAGGCGGTGGCGCCCGCCGCCGCATCGCCGGCGTCGCGAAGGGCGACGATCTCGGCGTGATCCTCGCCTGCGCGGCGGTGGTATCCCTCGCCCACGACCGCGCCGTCGCGGACCAGCACGCAGCCGACCAACGGGTTGGGCGACGTCGTCCCACGGCCCTGCTCGGCGAGCCGCAAGGCGCGCGCCATGAAGCGCTCGTCGTGTTCGGAGGATTCGGCTCGACCCCGACGCCCGGGGTCCTCTCGGTTCCAGTCCATGCGGTCGCGTGCGCGAGGGTCGTCGCGCCGCTCCACCTCCTTCTCTCATCCGGACTGTCACCGTCGGTGCCGGAGTCTCACCGGCTCGGGCCTCTCGGCTTCGCGGACTCGCGCTGACGCGCTCACCGCCGGTCGGGGATTTCACCCTGCCCTGAAGGATGCGTTCGTGCCGCGGCCCTTGTCTCCGGGCCTGGCGCAAAGTATAGAACCGCGAGGGGACGCGAACGGTAGGCCGTGCGTCCGACGCGACACGTCGGTGCCTCGACCGACGCGGCCACGCCGCTGGCATGATGGGGCGCATGGACTTCGAACGCGTTCTGGACCGCTATGCCGAGCTCGCCGTCCAGGTGGGCGTCGGTCTTCGCCCGGGCCAGCGGCTGTTGCTCCGCAGCCCCGTGAGCGCCGCGCCGTTGGCGCGTCGGATCGTCGCCGCGGCGTACCGGGCCGGCGCTCCCTACGTGCAGGTGATGTGGAGCGACGAGGAGGTCGCCAAGTCCCGCTACCTGCTGGCTCCCGATGGGAGCTTCGGCGAGGTTCCCTTCGGTCAGGCCGAGGCGATGGAGGGCATGGCCGAGCGCGGCGACGCGGTGGTGTCGATCTCCGCGTCCGATCCCGAGGCGTTCGCGGCGGCCGACCCCGCGCGGGTCGCGACCGCCCGCTCCGCGCTGCAGCAGGCGATGGCGCCGTTCACGCGTCACGTCATGGGCAACCGGATTCCCTGGACCATCCTGGCGGTGCCGACGCCGGCCTGGGCCGGCAGGGTGTTCGCCGAGGACGACGATGAAGCTGCGGTCGCGAAGCTCTGGGACGCCATCCTGGCGGCGACCCGGATGGACCTGGCGGATCCGGTCGCGGCCTGGCGCGAGCACGTCGCCACGCTCGAGGCGCGCGCCGCACGACTCGACGAGCGCGCCTACCGCGCCCTGCGATTCCACGGGCCCGGGACCGACCTCGTCGTCGGGCTGGCGGACGGGCACGTCTGGAAGGGGGGCGCCACCGTCAGCGCCGCGGGACAGACGTTCGTGCCCAACCTGCCTACCGAAGAGGTGTTCACCGCGCCGCACCGTGACCGGGTCGAGGGAACCGTGCGCGCCAGCCTGCCGCTGGCGTACGGGGGGCGACTGATCGAGGGAATGTCGCTCCGCTTCGAGCGGGGCCGGGTGGTCGAGGCGCACGCCGATCGCGGGCAGGAGGCGCTCGATAGGCTGCTCGACACCGACGAGGGCGCACGCCACCTGGGCGAGGTCGCCCTGGTATCGATCGACAGCCCCATCCACCGCAGCGGCCTGCTGTTCCTGAACACCCTGTTCGACGAGAACGCCGCCAGCCACCTCGCGCTGGGCCGTGCGTACCGCTTCTGCGTCGAGGGCGGCGCAGACGCCGACGACGAGGCGGCCTGGGCCGCCGGCCTGAACGAGAGCCTGGTCCACGTCGACTTCATGATCGGCTCGCCCGAGACCGACGTCGACGGTCTGCACGCGGACGGGCGGGAGGAGCCGCTGATGCGCTCGGGACGTTTCGTGGTCTAGGCGCGCACCGTCGCCGAGGACGGGATCGTGCGGCGCAGCGAGGGAAGTCGCTCATCGTGCTACCGTCGCCGTGAACGGCCGTTCGTGTTCGGAGGCCTGCCGGGGGACATTGTGCCGAACCGGGAGGTTGACCATGATCCTCGCTCTTCTTTCGGTGGGTCGTCTCACGCCACGTGGACGCCGGCTCCGAGCCTCGGGCCTCCTGGCGCTGGCGCTGGCCGGCCTCGCTCTTGGCGTCGCCCGCGCGTCGTGCCCGAATCCAGAGGGCGCGATCGCGTCGCCGGTCGCCGATCGTTTTCGGACCTACCTGCAGACGCACTTCGAGCCGCTCGACGATCCGTCGCTCGCGCGCTTCGATCGCCTGGTGCTGATCGGCTACGCGCTCGGGCGGCAGGCGCCGGCGGTGGGTGACGACCCGATGCGCCGAGACGCGTTCGATTGCCTGCTGGTCGCGCTCGAGCAGCGTACCTACTGGACGACGCTGATCCAGGGCGAGCTCGGAACTCCGGGCGATCGCAGCGGCTTCCGCACCATCTTCGCCGCGGCCATGGGCTTCTACGACGAGCGTGTCGCCGAGCTCACCGGCTACCGCGAAGGTACCGTCCTTCCCACGGTGTTCGATCCCCCCTTCGCCCCGGTGGGCGTTGCCGAGCCGTCGCCCGCCGGACCGGCCGACCCGGCGGCGCGCCCCAGCCCCGATCCGGAAAGCGAGCCTGCGCCCGTCGCGATCGTCCCGGAGGAGATCGGTGCCTACCGCGACGATCGACGCGCGGCCGGACTCGGTCCCGATCACGGTCCGGGCGGCGCCACCTGTCCGCTCGATCAGCCGGCGGACTTCCTGTTCGTGGACACCTCGTACGGATCGACCATGCCCTGCCGGGCGTTGGACGGGGCGCTCTGGTGCTGCAGCGGCTACTACTGGTCGGCGGTCGCCTTCACCGACGGCGACGGCTGGGCGATGGCCCCTCTCGACGGCGGCCCGGTCTGCACCTTCACCACCACGTGGCGGGGTCGCGGGGACGGAGGCGAACCGACCTTCGGCGGCGGGGTGACCTGCCCGGGACGAGAGGGCGTGAGCGGCTGGTACGTCCTGGTCCTAGACGAGGACGCGCGCGAGTAGCTGCCTCTCGGCGCCCCCGGCGGCCTCGTGCACGAGCCGGGCGGCGCTGCGCCGTGGATCATCGAGCCCAGCGACCGCGCTGGTATCGTCGCGCCATGAGCCGACCGGTCGCCGGCGCCGCCACCGAAACCCAGCCCGACGTGCGGGCCCGCGCCCGCACGCTTCTGAAGCAGGTCTGGGGCTACGACGACTTCCTCGGCCTCCAGGCGGACGTGATCGAGCACGTCGCGTCGGGTGGCGACGCGCTGGTGCTGATGCCGACGGGCGGGGGCAAGTCGCTCTGCTACCAGCTCCCGGCCCTGCTGCGCGACGGCGTCGCCGTCGTGGTGTCGCCCCTCATCGCGCTGATGCAGGATCAGGTCGTCGCGCTCCGCAACGTGGGCGTCCGCGCGGCGTTCCTGAACTCGTCGCTGGATCCCGCTGCGCGGCGGGAGGTCGAGGCGGACCTCGACGCGGGTCGGCTGGACCTGCTGTACGTCGCTCCCGAGCGCCTGGTGACGCCGGACTTCCTTCGGCGGCTCGAGCGGGTTCCGCTGGCCCTGTTCGCGATCGACGAGGCCCACTGCGTGTCGCAGTGGGGGCACGACTTCCGGCCCGAGTACATCGCCTTGGACGTGCTGGCGGAGCGATTCCCCGACGTCCCGCGCATCGCGCTGACCGCCACGGCCGACGCGGTGACCCGCCGCGAGATGGCCGAGCGGCTTCGGCTCCGGGACGCGCGCCGCTACACCAGCAGCTTCGACCGACCGAACATCCGCTACACCGTCGTCGACAAACGCAACGCCCGTCAGCAGTTCCTGCGCTTCTACCGCGAGCGGCACCAGGGCGCGGCCGGCATCGTGTACTGCCTGTCGCGCAAGTCGGTCGACTCGACCGCCGAGTGGCTTCGCCGCGAGGGGGTGGACGCGGTCGCCTACCACGCCGGCCTGGACCGGGAGACGCGCGCCGCGCATCAGGAACGCTTCCTCCGCGAGGACGGCGTGGTCGTCGTGGCCACCATCGCGTTCGGCATGGGGATCGACAAGCCGGACGTCCGCTTCGTGGCGCACCTCGACCTGCCCAAGAGCCTCGAGGGGTACTACCAGGAGACGGGGCGGGCGGGCCGCGACGGCGACCCCGCCGACGCCTTCCTCACCTACGGCCTTCAGGACGTCGTGCAGGTTCGGCGCCTGCTCGCTTCCAGCGGCGCCGGCGAGGAGCACGCCCGCGTCACGCAGCAGCGGCTCGAGGCGCTGCTGGGCTTCTGCGAGTCGGCGGGCTGCCGGCGGCAGGCGTTGCTGCGCTACTTCGGCGAGGAGCTGCCCCAGCCGTGCGGCAACTGCGACACCTGCCTGACGCCGGTGCGCACGTTCGACGGCACGGTCGCCGCGCAGAAGCTGCTCTCGACCGTGGTCCGGACCGGACAGCGCTTCGGCGCCGGCCACCTGATCGACGTGCTGCTGGGCAAGGCCACGAAGCGGGTCGAGCAGCTGGGCCACGGCACGCTCACCACCTTCGGCATCGGCGGCGAGCTGGACGAGAAGGGCTGGCGCTCGGTCGCCCGTCAGCTGGTCGCCGGCGGCCAGCTGGTCACCGACGCCGAGGGGCACGGATCGCTGCGCGTCGGGCCGACGGCCGCTCCGCTGCTCCGGGGCGAGACGACCGTCGAGCTTCGCGAGGACCGGGCGCCCGCCGGCGCGGCGACCGGCGCCCGGGCGTCCGGCAAGCGTCGCCGCAGCGTGGACGACCTCGCAGACGACGCTCGCGAACGGTTCGAGGCGTTGCGCGCCCTGCGCAGCGAGATCGCCAAGGAGGGCGGCGTCCCGCCGTACGTGGTCTTCCACGACGCGACGCTGCGCGAGATGGCCGAGCGGACGCCTACCGACGCGCCGACTCTGGGCACGGTCCAGGGGGTCGGCGCGACGAAGATGGAGCGCTACGGACCGCGATTCCTGACGCTGCTGCGTGAGCTCGCGCCCGCTGGCGTCCGGTCCGACGCGGCGCCGGCCGGAGGGGCGGGCGGGCTGTTCGACGTGCGGCACGCGTCGTCTTCGTACGGCTCGGGAGGGCCGGGCGTCGGCACGGCGGACCGTGGGGCGGGCGCCGAGAATGCCGACGCCCAGGACGTGGACACCGTGGACCGGACCCGCGCGCTGATCCTGGACGGCTACGCGCCCGAGGCGGTCGCGTCCGAGCGGGGCCTGAAGCTGCGCACCGTCGAGGGGCATCTCGCGGAGCTGGTGGCTCGCGGCGACCTGAGCGTGGAGGAGGCGACGGGCCTCGACGCGGACCGCATCGCCGAGATCGAAGCGGCGGCCGACGCCCTTCCCGACGAGGTCCGAGGGCGCCTGCGGCCTCTGCGCGACGTGTTGGGGCAGCGCTACGGCTACGCCGTGCTGCGCTGCGTCCTGGCCGGTCGCGAGCGCTAGCGCCCACGCGACGTGACCTGCGGTCGGTGCGAGCCGCTCGGCCGACGACGTATCCTCGGGCATGGACTCCCCCTGGCGCCTGCTCCCCGTCGCCGAGATCGAGCCGGTCCAGCCGGCCGCCGAGGCGCGCGCGCGGAGCTGGCTCCGCGAGTTGGCCGCGCGACTTCGCGGCGAGCCACGGTCGCCGGTCGATCCGACCCCCTCGCGGGACCGCCTCGGTCCGCTGGACGAGGCCCGCCTGGCGCGCCTGGTGCCGGACCCGCCGCTGGCGCCGCAGCGCGCGGCGTTCGATGCGCTGCGCGGACGCACACGCAGGGCGATCGTCCTCCGTCCCGACGATGGCGGATGGGATGCGGTGCTGGACGGAGCGTCCGAAGTCGCCGCGGAGCGGCTGAAGCCACCGGACGCGCTGCCGCCCGGCTCGGGGCTGCCGGACGCGGTGCGCGCGCGCCTGGCCGACCCGACGCCGCTGCACGCGCTTCGGCTGGAGCGGTGGGGCGTTCGGCACCACGACGGCTTGGCCGCGCTCCGGGAGCTGCTCGCGCTGCTGGCCGACCGGGACGGTCCGTGGACCGCCGACGCAGGGCCTTGGGCGTGGGCGTGGATGCGGCACGTCCTGCCCGAGGCACGCGGTTTGCCGTCGCCTGTCGCGCCGGCGCCCCTGAACGGCGAGGCGCTGCAAGCGTGGCTGGGCGATCGCGACACGTTGCGCCTCCGTGGACGGGGCGGCGCTCCGGACGAAGCCACGTTTCGCGCGCTCGCGGAGCGCGCGCGCGGCGAGGCCGGGGTGGCGGCGGCCATCTGGCGGGCGTGCCTGCGAGACGGCGCCGAGCGACCGTCCCCGGACGAGGCGGAGGCTAGCGGGGAAGAAGAGGACGCCGACGAGCCACGCGAGCCGGGCACGGTGTGGGTGCGCCACCCGAACGAGCTGGTGCTTCCCGTTCCGAGAACCGTGACGCGCCGCGAGCTGCTGCTGCTGCACGCCGTGCTG
>Ga0209947_1001829_pt1 | contig 12452 bp, 10 predicted proteins | sample SalPonR2_B_D2_MG_FD_185706 | JGI IMG/M metagenome (GOLD analysis project Ga0209947, IMG submission 185706) | Salt pond soil microbial communities from South San Francisco under conditions of wetland restoration - Salt Pond MetaG R2_B_D2_MG... ... | reverse complement strand
GGTGTGACGTGTTACACCTGCCACCGTGGCGAGCCGGTGCCGTCGGATATCTGGTACAAGATCAGCCCGGTGAACGAGAGTGTCGAAGGCTGGTCGGCCAATCAGAACCGGGTGACGATGCAGTCGCAATACACCTCGCTGCCGTCGGATGCGCTTGAGAAATACCTGCTCGACGGTGAGGTGATCGCGGTGCATGACCTTGAAAGCCGGGTGGCCGGTGTGCCGGGGACCGATGGCTATCCGGGCATTCAGCAGGCCGAGCGGACCTATTCGCTGATGAACTATGTCAGCAATTCGCTCGGGGTGAACTGTGTGTTCTGTCACAATTCCCGCGCCTTCTACGATGGCTCTCAGGTGACGCCGCAATGGGGCACCGAGATTCTGGGAATCCAGATGGTTCTGGAGCTGAACAACACCTACCTGGTGCCGCTGGAAGGGCTGTTGCCCGAGAACCGGCTTGGCCCGGTCTATGCTGACGCGCCCAAGGCCGCCTGCAAGACCTGCCACAAGGGCTATCAGCAGCCGTTGCAGGGCACCAATGTGATCAAGGACTGGCCGGAGCTTGCCACCACGAGTGGCGAGCCGGATTACGGCAACTGATCCAAGGCGCGGGGGCGCGGATGAACGCGCCCCCGGCCCAAGTTTGCGCCGCCCTCGCGCGGGTGGCGATGCGCCACCGAGGAGGAGGCCGACATGACCCAAGAGACCCCCAAGACACCGCTGCTGGACCGGATCGCCGGGCCGTCGGATCTGCGGCAGATGCCGGATGACAAGTTGGCCTTGCTGGCGGACGAGTTGCGCGCCGAGGTGATTTCGGCGGTGTCGGAGACCGGCGGACATCTGGGATCAAGCCTCGGGGTGGTGGAGTTGAGCGTGGCGATTCATTCGGTGTTCAACACGCCGATGGACAAGCTGGTCTGGGATGTGGGCCATCAATGTTATCCGCACAAGATCCTGACCGGGCGGCGCGACCGTATTCGCACCCTGCGGCAGAAGGATGGGTTGAGCGGGTTCACCAAGCGGTCAGAGTCGCAGCATGATCCGTTCGGGGCTGCGCATAGTTCGACCTCGATCAGCGCCGCCCTGGGCTTTGCCGTGGGCCGCGACATGGGGCAGGCGACGGGCGATGCCATTGCAGTCATTGGCGACGGGGCGATCAGCGCGGGCATGGCCTATGAGGCGCTGAACAATGCGGGCGCCGAGGGCCGGCGGCTGTTCGTGATTTTGAATGATAACGAGATGAGCATCGCGCCGCCGGTGGGCGCGATGTCGTCCTATCTGAGCCGGATGTATGCCAGCGAGCCGCTGGCGCGCGTGGCGTCATTGGCCGAAGGGTTCGAGGCGGCGCTGCCTGCGCCGATGCGCGATGGCGCGCGCCGGGCGCGGCAGCTGGTGACGGGGCTCACGGGTTCGGGCACGCTGTTCGAGGAGTTGGGATTTCAGTATATCGGCCCGATCGACGGGCATGACATGGGGCAATTGCTGGCCGTGCTGCGCGCGGCGCGGACGCGGGCGACGGGGCCGGTGCTCATTCATTGCTGCACCGTCAAGGGCAAGGGCTATGCCCCCGCCGAGGATGCTGCGGATTGCGGCCATGGGGTTTCGAAATTCGATCCCGTGACCGGGGCGCAGGCGAAATCCTCGGGCGGTGCACCGTCTTATACCTCCGTATTCGGGCAGGCGTTGACCGATGAGGCGGCGCGCGATGAGCGCGTGGTCGCGGTGACGGCGGCGATGCCGGACGGCACCGGCGTGTCGAAGATGGCGGAGCGGTTTCCGGGGCGTGTCTTTGATGTCGGGATTGCAGAACAGCATGCGGTGACCTTTGCCGCCGGGATGGCGGCGAGCGGACTGCGGCCTTTTTGCGCGATCTATTCGACGTTTCTGCAACGCGCCTATGATCAGGTGGTGCATGACGTGGCCTTGCAGGGCCTGCCGGTGCGGTTCGCGATTGATCGGGCGGGGCTGGTGGGCGCGGATGGCGCGACCCATGCGGGCGCGTTCGATATCGGCTATCTGGGCAACCTTCCGGGGATGACGGTGATGGCGGCCTCGGACGAGGCCGAACTGGTGCATATGGTCGCCACGGCGGCGGCGCATGATGCGGGCCCGATTGCCTTTCGCTATCCGCGCGGGGCAGGCACTGGTGCTGCGCTGCCCGAGCGGGGCAGGGTGCTGGAGATCGGCAAGGGCCGGGTGATCGAGGAAGGCACGGACGTGGCGATCCTGAGTTTCGGCGCGCATCTTTTCGAGTGTCAGGTGGCGGCCGACATGCTGGTCGAGGAGGGGATTTCGGTGACCATCGCGGATGCGCGGTTTGCCAAGCCGCTCGACACTGATCTGTTGATGCAGCTTGTGCGGCATCACCGGGCGCTCATCACCGTCGAGCAGGGGGTGATGGGGGGCTTCGGCTCCATCGTGATGCACGAGTTGGCGGCGCGCGGCGCGTTCGACCGGGGGCTGGCGATCCGCAATATCTGTTTGCCGGATCGGTATATCGACCAGGCGAGCCCGGCGCAGATGTACGAGGATGCGGGCATGACGGCGGGCGACATCGCGGAGACGATCCGACAGGTGGCGGTGCCGGGCAAGGCGCAGGTGGTTCCGTTGCGCGGGGTGTGACCGGGCGGTTTTGGCCTGAAGCTGAAATTCAGATGCAGCGCTAATGCGCGGAATCAAGGTGCCGCAAGCACCGCCGCGCAGCGCCCGACCGCCCCGTCGCACCAAAGGTGCGCCGATAGCACCGGCACGCCTCTGGCGTGACGGGCGGGCGCTATTGCAACGTATCAAACCATTGAAAACGAGTAAGGGTTTGGCTGACATAAAGTGCGGCCCACAGAGGTTGTTGCGCCCACCCGGCGGTCGGGCACTGCGCTGCTCATCTCGTTGATACCGAACTTAACTCAAGGCCAATCGCGGCCTTCAAACTGACCGGACGGGTCCGTATTCGGCGCCCGAGGGCGTTTTGCCCGGCGATCTGTCCTGATCAGCGCGGGCCGTGTTCCCGCAGGGTATCACTCAAGACCCCACCCATCATCGACAGGTAGCGGCTGGTGCAGGCAATCTGCACTCCGACGAAACCTTTGCAGATGTGGTGAATGCCGTGACCAAGATCGACCAGATCGAGACGATGATCCTCGATATCCCGACCATCCGGGGGCATGTGCTGTCGATGGCGACGATGCGGGTGCAGACCGCCGTTCTGGTCCGGATCAGGTTCGCGGACGGGTCCGAAGGAATTGGCGAGGGCACCACGATCGGCGGGCTCAGCTATGGTGCGGAAAGCCCTGAGGGTATCCGGTCGGCGATCGATACCTATATCGCCCCGGTCCTGCTGGGCCGCGACGGCGAGGATGTGAACGGCGCGATTCACCTGATGGACAGGCTGGTCAAGAGCAACCGTATCGCCAAGACCGCCGTCGAGATCGCGCTCTGGGACGGGTTGGGCAAGCGCCTTGGCGTGCCGGTGTCGCAGATCTTCGGCGGGGCGGTGCATGCGCGGCTACCGGTTGCGTGGACGCTGGCCTCCGGCAATTCCGAGACCGATATCGCCGAGGCGCTGGAGATGATCGAGACGCGCCGTCACAACATCTTCAAACTGAAGATCGGCAAGCGCCCCGTGCGTGAGGATGTGGCGCATGTGGCGCGGATCAAGCAGGCCGTGGGCGACGGTGCCAGCGTGCGGGTCGATGTCAACACCGCCTGGTCGCTGCAGGATGCGCGTTGGGGCCTGAAGGGGCTTCAGGATGCCGGCTGCGAGCTGGTCGAACAGCCGGTTCCGGCGCGCTATCGCCGGGCCATGGCGGAACTGACCCGTGGCTATGAGATCGCCGTCATGGCCGACGAGGCCCTCAACGGTCCCGAAGATGCGCTGGCGGTGGCCCGTGCGAATGCCTCGGACGTGTTCGCGGTGAAGGTCGCGCAATCCGGCGGGCTCAAGCGGGCCTCCGAGGTCATCGCCATCGGACAGGCGGCGGGGCTGGGCCTCTATGGCGGCACGATGCTGGAAACCGGGCTTGGCACGGCGGCGGCGCTGCAACTTTTCGCCACCATCGAGACGCTGCACTGGGGCTGCGAGTTCTTCGGCCCGCTGCTGCTGACTGAGGACATTCTGGCCGAGCCGATCACCTACCGCGATTTCTGCGTCGAGATCCCCGGGGGCACCGGCATCGGCGCAGCGCTCGACCCCGACAAGATCGCCTTTTTCCGCCGCGATGGCGGGCGATCCACGACAGCCGTCGCCGGGGAATAACCGGCGGCACGACACGAAACCCGGCCGAAATGCGCAAGTCAGCGTCGCGGTCGTCAGGAGGAGGAAACCATGTTCACCCAATCCAATCTCGATGAATTCGAGGCCCGTATCGACGGGGCCATAGAGGACGACCCGGAAAACGGTGTGTTCCGCTGCCGCCGGGACATCTTTACCGACGAAGAGCTGTTCGAGCTTGAGATCAGGCACATCTTCGAGGGCAATTGGATCTACATGGCGCATGAGAGCCAGATCCCCGAGCCGGGCGATTACTTTACCCTGACGATGGGGCGCACGCCCGTGGTGATCACCCGCGACAAGGATGGTGAATTGCATGCCCTCGTGAACGCCTGTTCGCATCGCGGGGCGCAGCTGTGCCGCTTCAAGCGTCGCAACCAGAAGACATTCACCTGCCCGTTCCATGGCTGGACCTTCTCCAACACCGGCAAGCTCCTGAAGGTCAAGGACCCCAAGGGCGCGGGCTACCCCGAGCAGTTCAACACCGATGGCAGCCATGACCTGACACGCGTCGCCCGGTTCGAGAATTACCGGGGCTTTCTTTTCGGGTCGCTCAACGCCGACGTGGCCCCGCTGGAGGAGTATCTGGGCGAGGCGCGCAAGATGATCGACATGATCGTCGATCAGGCCGATGAGGGGCTCGAGGTGCTGCGCGGCTCCTCGACCTACACCTATGACGGCAACTGGAAGCTTCAGGCCGAAAACGGTGCGGATGGCTACCACGTCTCGGCGGTCCACTGGAACTATGTCGCCACCACCGCGCACCGCAACGATGACGGCAAGGAAGACAACATCAAGGCCACCGATGCCAGCAAATGGGCCAAGCAGCGCGGCGGCTTCCACGCCTATGAGAACGGTCACATCCTGCTCTGGACCGAATGGGCCGATGCGACCAACCGCCCGAATTATCCACGCCTTGAGGAATGGACCGAGCGGTACGGCAAGACCAAGGCCGACTGGATGGTCGGCGTTCTGCGCAACCTGTGCCTTTATCCCAACGTCTTTCTGATGGACCAGTTCAGCAGCCAGATCCGGGTGTTCCGGCCCGTCAGCGTCGATCAGACCGAGGTCACGATCTACTGCATCGCGCCCAAGGGCGAGGCCCCCGAGGCGCGCGCCCGCCGCATTCGCCAATACGAGGATTTCTTCAACGCCTCCGGCATGGCGACGCCGGACGATACCGAGGAATTCCGCGCCACGCAGCGCGGTTATGCCGGGGCATCCCACGCCAAGTGGAACGATCTCACGCGTGGGGCCACGCAATGGATCAAGGGCCCGGACGAGGATGCCAAGGCCTTGGGTGTCTCCCCGATCCTGTCGGGGGCGCGCACCGAGGATGAGGGCCTGTTCGTGATCCAGCACAGCAACTGGTCGACGCGCATGGCCGAGGCCATCGCCCGCGAACGCCACACCGCGCCCGGCGCGTCCGTCGCGGCGGAATGAGGAGGAACGACGATGAATACCGCAATATTAGACCGCACCGGGGCCACGATGGGCTTTGACGAGATCCAGGCCTTTCTTCATGCCGAGGTGCGCGCGCTGGATGATCGCGACTGGGACACCTGGCTGGGCTTTTACCACAAGGATTGCCCGTTCTGGATGCCGGCCTGGGATGACTACGACACGCTGACGGAAGATCCGCAGAACGAGATGTCGCTGATGTATTACCCCAACAAGCAGGGGATCGAGGACCGCGTGTTCCGGATCAAGACGGACCGGTCTTCGGCCACGTCGCTGCCCGAGCCGCGCACCAACCATTACCTGTCGGGGATCGAGGTGCTGGGTCGCGAGGGAACCCGGATCAGGCTGCGCTTCAACTGGCAGACGCTGAGCTATCGCTACGGCCAGACCGATCAGCATTGGGGCACGTCGTTCTACACGATCGACACCAGCGGCCCCAGGCCGCTCATCACCGACAAGAAGGTGGTGCTGAAGAACGATCACATCCACCACGTGATCGACATCTACCACATCTGACCCGGCCCGTTTGGCCCGGACACCACCGCGCCGCGTCGATGCGCTGCGCGGACAGGGGAGGAGACTGCCATGACAACCTATGATGTTGCCCTGAATTTTGAAGATGGCGTGACCCGCGTCATCCAGTGCGATGACGACGAGAAGGTGACTGACGCGGCCTTTCGCCAGAAGATCAATCTGCCGATGGATTGCCGCGACGGGGTGTGCGGCACCTGCAAGTGCTTCGCCGAAAAGGGCGAGTACGAGCTGGAATTCTACATGGACGAGTCGATGAGCGACGAGGAGGCCGCAGAAGGCTACGTGCTCACCTGCCAGATGACCCCCGAAAGCGACTGCGTGTTGCGGGTTCCCGCGTCTTCCGCTGTTTGCAAGACTGCGCCGGAGGCGGTCGAGGGTGAGGTTCTGGGGGTGGGTCACCTGTCGGAGACATCCTTTGGTCTGCGGGTGAAACTGGCTAGGCCGATGGGCTTTTTGCCGGGGCAATACGTGAATGTCAGCGTGCCCGGGAGTGAGACGCATCGGTCTTATTCATTTTCCTCGGCTCCGGGGGCCGACGAGGCCACGTTTCTCATCCGCAATATTCCGGGCGGGGTGATGAGCAGCTATCTGGTCGAGCGTGCGACGCCCGGCGATGCAGTGACGCTGACCGGCCCGATGGGGGCGTTTTACCTGCGGCCCATCACGCGGCCGCAGCTGTGGCTGGCCGGGGGCACCGGGCTTGCGCCGTTCCTGTCGATGCTGGAGCAGGTGGCCGAGCAGGGCGCGGGTCAGCCGATCACGCTCTATTATGCCGTGACCCGCGCCGCCGATCTGGTGGAACTGGAGCGGGTGCAGGCGCTGGCCGAAAAGATCGGCACGGTCGAGGTCATCACCATCCTTGCGGCGGCCGAGGAGGCGCATGAGCGCAAGGGCTTTGTCACCGATCATCTGACTGGCGATGATCTGCGGGGTGGCGATTGCGACGTCTATCTATGTGGCCCGCCGCCGATGGTGGACGCGGTGCGCGACCACTTTGGCAAGCTGGGCGTGGAGCCTGCGAATTTCTACTTCGAGAAGTTCAACCCGACCGAAGAAAAGGCCGCCGCATGACGCCGCGTTTTGAGGATAAGGTCATGGTCGTGACCGGCGCGGCGCAGGGTATCGGCCGCCGGGTGGCCGAACGCGCCGCCGCCGAGGGCGCAAAGGTGCTGGTCGTGGACCGCTCCGAGCATCGCGAGGCGGTGGTCGAGGCGATCCATGACGCAGGCGGCGAGGCGCAGGCGCTCAACGTCGATCTGGAAACATGGGCGGGCTGCGCGGCGGCCATGGCGCAGGCGGTCGAAATCTGGGGCCGCATCGACATCCTGATCAACAACGTGGGCGGCACGATCTGGGCCAAGCCGTTTGAGCATTACGCGCCACAGGAGATCGACGCGGAAGTGCGACGCTCGCTTTTCCCGACGCTTTACTGCTGCCGGGCGGCGATCGAACACATGCTGCCGCAGGGCGCGGGCGTGATCGTCAACGTGTCGTCGATCGCGACGCGGGGCCTCAATCGCGTGCCCTATGCGGCGGCCAAGGGCGGGGTGAATGCGATTACCGCGAGCCTCGCCTGGGAAGTGGCCGAGCGCGGCATTCGGGTGGTCGCCACCGCGCCGGGGGGCACCGAGGCCCCGCCGCGCGTGGTGCCGCGCAACCCGAACGCCGCAGAGGAACAGCGCGAAGACTGGTATCGGACCATTGTCGATCAGACGATCCAATCCTCGCATATGAAACGATACGGAACACTCGACGAACAGGCAGGGCCAATCCTGTTTCTGGCGTCGGATGAAGCCTCTTACATCACCGGCGTCACGGTGCCGGTGGGCGGGGGCGATCTTGGCTAGGCCCTGAGGAGGGGCCTGAACACCAACAGGAGGAACTACACGATGAAACGCGCAATTCTGGCCGCCCTCGGGCTCGCCACCGGCCTTGCTGTGCCTGCAACAGCCCAAGACATCAAAGTCGGGCTGCTCTTGCCCTTTTCGGGCGTCTACGCGGCCTTGGGCAACGATATCGAGGCGGGGTTTGCCACCGCGCTGGAGCAGTTCGGCGCAGAGACCGAGACCACGTTCGAGATCATCCGCGAAGATACCGAAGTGAAGCCGCCGGTGGCGCTTGGGAAGGCCAAGAAGCTGATCCTGCAGGACAAGGTCGATGTGATGGCCGGTATCGTCAGTTCCGGCGTGCTGGGGGCGGTGCGTGACATGGTGCATGGCGCGGGCGTGCCGCTCATTGTGGCCAATGCGGGCAATGACGAGGCGACGGGTGCGGCCTGTTCGCCCTATATCACGCGCATGTCCTTTTCCAACGGGCAGGTCAATCGCCCGATGGGGCAGTGGATGTACGATCAGGGCATTCGCAAGGTCTATACGCTGGCCCCTGATTATGCCGCAGGCCGTCAGATGATCGACGGCTTCGTGCAGACATTCACCGCCGCCGGTGGCGAGATTGTCGGGCAGGAATTCACCCCCTTCCAGAAGACGCAGGATTTCGGCCCCTACATGGCGCAGGCCAAGTCGAGCGGGGCCGAGGCGGTGTTCGTGTTCTACGCGGGCGGCGAGGCGATTTCCTTCGTCAAGCAATATGACAGCTTTGGCCTCAAGGCAGATCTGCCGCTCTATGGATCGGGCTTTCTGACCTCGCCGCTTTACGTCAATGCCGAAGGGCCGGCGGCGGAAGGTGTCATCACCGCGCTGCATTACGTGCCCACCATCGACAGCCCCGCCAACGCGACATTCGTGGAGGCGTTCAAGGCCAAGACCGGTCGCATCCCGTCGGAATTTGCGGTGCATGGCTATGATGCGGGCCGGGCACTGATCGAGGCGGTGAAGGCCGGGGCGACGGATCGTGAGAGCCTTGCCAATGCGCTGCGGCAGGTGCGCTTTGACGGGCCGCGCGGGGCGCTGTCGATTGATCCCGCGACCAACAACATCGTGCAGCCCATTTATGTCTACGAGACCGTCGCAGGTGAGGGCGGGCTGACGCAGAAGGTGCTGGCACAACTGCCCGCCGAGGCCGATCCGGCAAATGGCTGCGAGATGGCGGCCCCGGTCAGCAACTGAGGCAAACGGCCCGGCCATATCCCTGGCCGGGCTTTTCTCTGGGAGGAGGCTTTGACATGTCACACGATCTCGGGTTCTGGACGCTGCAGGCGCTGAATGCGCTGCAACTTTCAATGCTGCTGTTCTTGCTGTCCATCGGCCTGACGGTGATTTTCGGGCTGATGCATTTCGTGAACCTCGCGCATGGCTCTCTTTATGCGCTGGGCGCGTATTTCGCGGCCTCGCTGGCGGCGGTGGGCGGCTATTGGGCGGGGTTCTTTCTGGCCCCGGTGGCGGTCGCCGGGGTCGGGGTGCTGCTTTATTCCGGGCTGATCCGGCGGATGCGCAAATCGGGGCCGATGGCGCAGGTGCTGGTCACCTTCGGGCTGATCTTTGCGCTGCTTGACCTGACGCGCATCATCTGGGGCGATCTGGCGCTGGCCATCGAGGTGCCGGCGCTTCTGGACGGGCGTGTGGCGCTCTTGGGGGTCGAGTATCCGACCTATCGGTTGTTCGTCATTGCGCTTGGGGCCGTGATCTTTGCCGGTCTGGCCTTTGTTCTGGGGCGCACGCAGATCGGCGCGATGATACGGGCGGGGGTGGACAATGACGCCATGGCGGCCTGCCTTGGTATCAATGTGGAGCGGCTCTTTTTCATGGTCTTTTGCGTCGGCTGTGCGCTGGCCGGGTTGGCCGGTGCCGTTGCCGCGCCGCTGTTGAGCGTGACACCGGATATGGGGCTGCAAATTCTCATTCCGACGCTGATCGTGATCGTCATCGGTGGGCTGGGGTCGCTCAGGGGGGCCGTTGCCGGATCGCTGATCTTTGGTTTCGTGCAGACCTTTGGCGCGGTGCTGGCACCGCAACTGGCGTCTGTCCTCATCTATGCCCTATTGGCTGCGGTCCTTGTGATCAAGCCGGTGGGCCTGTTTCCGGCGAAAGGATAAGTCGATGTTTCGTCATACCGCACTTCGCTATACCGCGCTCGTTCTGCTGGCCTCCGGGGCCCTGTTTCAGGCGCTGACGGCGGAATATTTCGGGCTGGAGATCCTGACCGAAATCCTGATCCTCGCCATGCTGGTTCTGGCGCTCGACATCGTGGCGGGCTTTGGCGGCATGGTCTCGCTGTGCCACGGCGCGCTGATGGGGGTGGGGGCCTATGCCTATGCCATCCTGTCGACCAAGGCGGGCCTCGCGCCCCCGGTGGCCATGGCGGGCGCGATTGCCCTCACCGGGGCCACCGGCTGGGTGATTGGTGCGGTCTGCGCGCGCAGCCACGGCATCTATTTCATCATGGCAACACTGGCCTTTGGTCAGATGGCCTATTCCTATGTCTTCGAGGCACCGATCTTTGGTGGCGATGACGGCTTGGGCGGCATTTCGCGGCTGGATCTGAGTCTGATCGGCGTCGATCTCAATGACAGCCGGAGTTTTGCGCTCTTTTGCCTTGCCCTGCTGGGTGCGGTCTATGGCGCGTCGGTTCTGATCCTGCGCTCGGGGCTGGGGCGGTCGCTGTCCGGCGTGATGCACAATGAGCAGCGGATGCGCGCGCTTGGCCTGACGGTCTGGCGCATCAAGGCGGATGTGTTCGGCCTGTCGGGCATGATCGCGGGGCTGGCGGGTGCGCTGGCGGCGCAGCACATCATGTATATCTCGCCCGGATTGCTGAGCTGGACCGTGTCCGGCGAGGCGCTGGTTGTCGTTATCCTCGGTGGTCTGGGCACGCTGGTCGGTCCGCTCGTGGGGGCGGCGGCGTTTGTCGTGCTCAAGCACGAGTTGAGCGCGGTCACGACCTATTGGCACCTTGTGGTGGGTGTTCTCCTGATTGCCGTGGTGATGAGCCGCGCCAACGGGATCTTTGGCTGGATCGAGGCCCGCTGGGGCATTTGGGTCGAACGGCGCGTGGCCGATGCCACACGCAAGCAGGACCCCGAGGAGGTGACAGGCGATGCTTGAGACACGCAATCTGGACAAGAGCTTTGGCGCGGTCCACGTCACCCGTGACGTGTCGCTGAAGCTGGAGCGCGGTGAACGCCGCGTGATCCTTGGCCCCAACGGGGCGGGCAAGACGACGCTGTTCAACCAACTGGTGGGCGAGTTGACGCCCGACGGCGGCTCGGTGCATCTGGCTGGCGAGGATGTCACGGCTCTGCCGGTGGCGCGTCGCGCGCGCCGGGGCCTGTCGCGCAGCTATCAGAAGAACACGCTGTTCGATGGCTTGAGCGTCGAGGAAAACCTCGGGCTGGCGGCGGCTGTTCATACCGGCCACGCGACGCGGCTATGGTCGGACAGTCTGGGCAAGCCGGAGGTGCGCGAGATCGTGGCCGAGGTGGCCGAACAGGTCAACCTGATGCCCTATCTGCATGCGCGCGTGTCCGAGATCAGCTATGGCGTGCGGCGTCAGCTGGAAGTGGGGGTGGCGCTGGCCACCCGCCCGCTGGTGCTGTTGATGGATGAGCCCACGAGCGGGGTGGGGCCGGAAATGTCGAAAGGCTTTCACGATCTGCTGAACAATCTGCCCCGCGATCTGACCATGCTGATCATCGAGCATGACATGGATCTGGCCTTTGACGTGGCCGACACGATCACCGTGCTGAACTATGGCGAGGTGGTGTTTGACGGACTGCCGGACGAGGCGCGCGGATCGAAACTGCTCAGGGAAATCTATCTGGGGAGTTGGGAAGATGCTTGAACTGAACGCAATCGAATCCGGATATGGCGAGACGCAGGTTCTGTATGGTCTGTCGCTGGAGGCGAAGAAGGGCCGGGTGCTGGCCATCCTGGGCCGCAATGGCGCGGGAAAATCCACGACGCTCAAGACCATCATGGGGCTTTTGCCGATGCGCTCCGGCGTGATCACCTTTGACGGCAAGCCGATCGCCGGGCAGCCCTTTGACATCGCCAAGAGCGGCATTGCCTATGTGCCGGAGACCCGCGATATCTTTCCGTCGCTGAGCGTGCGCGAAAACCTCGAGATTGCCGCTAAGCGGTTCGGCGGGTCGGGGGCCGAGTGGACGGTGGAGCGGGTGCTGGAGCTGTTCCCGCGTCTGGGAGAGCGGATGGAGAATGGTGGCATGCAATTGTCGGGTGGCGAGCAGCAGATGCTGGCCATCGCGCGCGGCCTGCTGATGAATCCGCGCCTGCTG
>Ga0209947_1001827_pt1 | contig 12455 bp, 6 predicted proteins | sample SalPonR2_B_D2_MG_FD_185706 | JGI IMG/M metagenome (GOLD analysis project Ga0209947, IMG submission 185706) | Salt pond soil microbial communities from South San Francisco under conditions of wetland restoration - Salt Pond MetaG R2_B_D2_MG... ... | reverse complement strand
GGCGTTCATCGAAAAGAAAAAGAGCGCAAGCAAGCCGGCAGTAATGGCTATGCCCGGGCGCGTGGCAATGGCTGGAGTGGTCATGTTCTTCTCCTTGCGGTGATGGCAGTGGATTTTCCACTGATGGACGAACTCCAGTCCAATATAAACATGATTGGTACTTCATTCAACAGCAGATGGGCGAAACGGGCCTTGGGGACGAGCCAATAACCGGAGACACCGTTATCCAGAGCAAGACGCGCGCAGGCAAAACGCGGATAGCCACAAAAACGTATCGAGCCGTGCTTTGCGGGTTAATAAGTTCTCGACTCCGCTGAAAGTTACAAAAATAGCGGCGTGGCCTACTGGCTAATCGATCAGCGTCCTTATATGCGCAATCGCCGAGCGGCCCAATGCCGAGAGCGCGTAGCCACCTTCCAGACATGAAACGATCCGTCCATCGGCATGGCGTCGTGCGATCTCGGATAGCTGACCGGTGATCCAGGCGTAGTCGTCGTCGAGCAGCATGAAATGCGCCATCTCCTCTTCCACATGCCCGTCGAAGCCGGCCGAGATCATCAGCAGCTGCGGCCGGAACTGATTGAGGGCGGGCAGCCAGTGTTCCCGGATCGCGCCGCGGAACGCTTCGCTGCCGGTACCGGCCGGTAGCGGGGCGTCGACCAGGTTGGCGGTTTCGGCTTCGTGCCCTGTAAACGGATAAAACGGGTGCTGGAAAGTCGAGCAGAACAGGATGCGCGAATCGTCTCCGAAGATCTGCTCGGTGCCGTTGCCGTGGTGGACGTCGAAATCCACGATCGCAACGCGTTCGAGGCCATGATGAACAAGCGCGTGCGCGGCGCCGACCGCGATGTTGTTGAAAATGCAAAAGCCCATGGCGCGACTGGTCTCTGCGTGATGCCCGGGCGGGCGCACGCAGCAGAACGCCGCGTGGGCGCGGTTTTCCATCACCAGGTCTACGCCAAGCACGGCGGCACCGGCCGCGCGGCGTGCTGCATCCAGCGAATGCGCGGTCATCACGGTGTCGCCCTCGTCCAGGCAGACCATTTCGTCGGATCCGGGTGCGCCGGCCTCGATGGTGTCGATGTAATCCTCGTCGTGCACGCGCGCAAGCTGAGCGCGATCGGCCAGCGGCGCGTCGAAATGCTGCACCACGGTGTGCAGGCCGGACGCGATCAGTCGGTCTTCGATCGCGGCCAGACGATCGGCGGTTTCCGGATGGTGGGCGGCGACCCGGTGTCGGGCGCAGTCGGGGTGAGTGATGAATGCAAGTGCCATGACCCATTCTCGCCGATCGGCCCGCGTTTGCGAACCTAACTGAATCAATTTTTCGTACTTCGGATTTGCCCGCAACCCGATTGGCCTCGGTCATCAAAGCGCCTTATTGTGCGTGCTAAAGTCCCGGACGACCGGCAGATATAGAGAACACACGTATGGCGCCGCATTTCCTGGAACGTATTCTCGCACCGCGCAGCGTCGCCATCTTCGGTGCCAGCGACGAACCGGGTACGCTGGGACAAGTGCTTTTCGCGAACCTGCTCGGCGGCGATTTCCAGGGCGAGTTGCACGCTATCAACCCTCATCGCGAACATGTCCAGGGTTACCCCTGTTACCGCGACCTCGATGCCCTGGGCCAGCCTGTCGACACCGCGCTGATTGCAACGCCGCCGCGCACCGTGCCGGGGATTCTCCGGCAGTGCGGCAAGCACGGCTTGCGCGGCGCGGTGGTGCTGTCTGCCGGCTTTCGCGAAACCGGCGAGGCCGGGCTCGAGCTGGAGCGCGAAATCCTCGAAGTTGCGCGCGAATACGACCTGCGCGTGATCGGGCCCAACTGCCTGGGAGTGATGCGTCCGGATGCATGCTTCAATGCCACTTTCAGCAATAACCAGGCACTGCCCGGCAACCTGGCGCTCGTTTCACAATCGGGCGCAATCTGCACGGCCGTGCTGGACTGGGCCTCCAGCCAGCAGATCGGATTTTCCACCGTGGTCTCTGTGGGCAACGCCGCCGACGTGCATTTCGGCGACGTCCTGGACTACCTTGCGCTGGACCGAAAGACCCGCAGCATACTGCTGTATATCGAGGGCGTGCGCGACGCGCGCGGGTTCGTCAGCGGGCTGCGGGCCGCGGCGCGCATGAAGCCGGTGATCGTGATCAAGCCGGGGCGAAGCGCCGAAAGTTCGAAGGCGGCGATGTCGCATACCGGTTCGATGGTGGGCGCCGACGACGTATTCGATGCCGCACTGGAACGGGCTGGTGTGGTGCGCGCCACCACCATCGCCCAACTGTTCGCGGCCGCACGCGTGCTTTCTGAGGGGTATTCGGTCAAGGGCAACCGGCTGGCGCTGGTGACCAACGCCGGCGGACCCGGCGTGATGGCGGTCGATCGTGCGCTTGAGCTGGACGTGGCGCTGGCAAGCCTTTCCGGGACGACCATCGACACACTGGACGCCGAATTGCCGGCGCATTGGTCGCGCGGCAATCCCATCGACGTTCTGGGCGATGCCGGGCCGGATCGCTTTGCCACTGCGCTGGAGGCGTGTCTGGCCGACGACGGTGTCGACGGGGTCATCACCATGCTGACGCCGCAGGCAATGACCGACCCACTCGGCGTGGCGCGAGTCACCGCAAAGCTGGCCGCCGGGACGCGCAAGCCGCTGCTGGCATGCTGGATGGGCGAGAAGCAGGTGCAGCCGGCGCGCGAATATGCCACGCGAGAACGCCTGGCGCATTTCAGGACGCCGGAAGCCGCGGTGGAGGCGTTTTCCTACCTGGCCGCCTACCGGCGCAACCAGCGGCTTCTATTGCAGGTGCCCGATCCGTTGTCCGACAGTTCCGGGACCGACCTCGAGGCGGCGCGCGGCGTCATCGAATCGGTACTGGATGACGGGCGCAAGGTGCTGAACACGATGGAATCCAAGGCCGTGCTCAAGGCGTTTCGCATTCCGGTCACGCAGACCGCTCGCGCCAGGACGCTGATCGAAGCGCTGGCGATGACCGAGGTGCTGGGCTACCCGGTGGTCATGAAGATCGACTCGCCCGATATCACCCACAAGTCCGACGTCAACGGCGTGCGTCTGAACATCGACTCCGATGCGGCAGTGCGCGAGACCTGGAATCAGTTGCGCGCCGATGCCGAACGCCTGAAACCCGAAGCCCGGATTGTCGGGATTACGGTCGAGCGCATGCACACCAGCCACTACGGTCGCGAGCTGATGATCGGCGTCATGCGCGATCCGGTGTTCGGGCCCGTGATCAGTTTCGGTTCCGGCGGTACGTCGGTTGAGGTGCTGCGCGACCGCGCCGTCGCGCTGCCCCCGCTCAACGAAATCATCATCGAGGGCATGATCGCCAGGACCCGCGTGGCCAGAATGCTCAAACGATTCCGCAACATGCCGCCGATCGACGAGCAGGCGCTGGAACAGGTACTGCTACGCGTATCGGAAATGGTGTGCGAGTTGCCTGCGATTCGCGAGATGGATATCAACCCGCTTATCGTCGACGAGCGCGGGCTGGTGGCGGTGGATGCGCGCATCACCGTGGACCAGGATGCCTCGGACGAAGCCGGTGCCTGCGTCACGGATCGTTACGCGCACATGGCGATCCATCCGTATCCGGCGCACCTGGTCGATACCCACACGCTGAGCGACGGCACAGAATTGACGGTGCGGCCGATTCGGCCCGAAGATGCGAAGATCGAGCAGGAATTCGTGCGTCGGCTGTCCGAAGAATCGAAGTATTTCCGATTCATGCAGGCTGTCTCGGAACTCACACCGCAGATGCTGGTGCGCTTCACCCAGATCGACTACGACCGCGAGATGGCGCTGATCGCCGTGCACGAGCAACCCGACGGTAGCGAACTGCAGGTAGCCGTGGCCCGTTACACCATGGATCCGGACCGCACCGCGTGCGAATTCGCGCTGACCGTTGCCGACGAATGGCAGGGCCGCGGCGTCGGCTATCACCTGATGGAAAAGCTGATGGAGGTCGCGCGCACCCGTGGCATGGACACGATCCACGGCGAGGTGCTGGCCGCAAATTCCCATATGTTGGGCCTGATGCAGCGGCTGGGCTTCGAAATTCGCATGAGCCCCGATGAAACCGACATCAAGCTGGTGCGAAGATCGCTGGTTTGAGCAAAAAGCGACCGGGCTGAAAGCGGGGCACGAAGGGCACGTCCCCTCAGGCGCATTGCTTGTATCGGCCACGCCGCTTCCAAACCCTTGCGCCGGCGGCGGGGCAGGGTGCGGGGACGTTCCCCAAGGCCGCCTTATTCACCACTCCAGCGACTTCGGCACCGCCGGGCACCGCGTGACCGTGGGGTGGTCAACAAGCTGGGCTATGACTTGTCCGGGTTGAACGACTGCATGTACGGATTGGCGTCGGTGCGCTGGATGTTGATGAAACCGTACTCGGTCGCCTGGTGGCAGGCGTTGCAGGTATCGACCAGCTCGCCGAAGCTTGCGTCGATTGCATCCCAGTCACCGTTCTCGGCATCGACAGCCTGCTCGAAGCGCTCGAACGCCGGCGCGAGCATGCCCTCGGTCAGTTCACCGACCGGTTTGCCGTGGTATTCCTCTATTTCGGTGGTCGCCTCCAGCGTCTCCTCGATCTCGTGGGCATAGAAATCAACGAGTTCGCGGTTCTGGTGGCGGATCGAAAGATCGAGCTTGTGCGAGAAGTACTGCATCTGACCCATCAGGCCGATCAGGTTGTGGTCTTCGCTCTCTTCGGAAGCAGTTGCGGCGTTGCTCAGCAACGCGGCGAACAGGATTGTCATGAGTCTCGGCATTTGGCCAGGTCCTCTCGTTTGGTAAATTTGACGCGCCACGGAGGATAACAAGCACGCATGGGCATTGCGTTTTTGGTCCCGCAACATTGACTGGACTCTAGCAGGTCCGTATCCTTCGGCTCGATCGAAATATACTCAGCAGTTGTGCATCGCAACTTGCGAGACTGAATTGATTTCATCGCTGGGCAGCCTGTTTTCGCATCACCTTCGCCGGTGGATTCCCGATCCGTTCGTGTTCGCGCTGGTCCTGACGCTGGCGATCGGTGCGCTGACGCTCGTATTTACCGATTCGACGTTCGATGAACTGACCGGCCACTGGTACCGCGGGTTCTGGATGCTGCTCGAATTCGGCATGCAGATGGTGCTGATCCTGGCGACGGGCTTCGCCATCGCGCTCTCACCACCGGCCTCGCGTGCGATCGACGCATTGGCGAAGTTCGCTCGAACGCCGGGCGCGGTTTACCTGGTGGTGCTGGTGGCCGGCGGCTTGTTCAACCTGGTCAGCTGGGGTTGGACCGTACTGGCCGCGGTGCTGGGCCGCGAACTGGCCCGGCGGGTCAAGGGCGTCGATTACGCCTACCTGATCGCCTGCGTCTACATTTCGGGTCAGCCCTGGGTGGGCGGTCTGTCGAGTTCGATTCCGCTGCTGCTCAACACGCCCGGCAATTTCCTGATCGAGTCGGGCGTGCTCGATTCAACCATCGCCACTTCGCAAACCATCGGGAGCCGGCTGAACCTGGCCTATGTCGCGATGTATTTCGCCACCCTGCCGCTGCTGATGTGGTGGATGCGGCCGAGCGCGCGCCAGACGCGCACGCTGGACGAACTGCGCGACCCCGATGAGCGCGAAGTCAGAACCGTCGCCGAGGAAGCCCGCGCGCAGACGCTTGACGGCAAGAGTGTTTCGGATCGTCTCAACAACGGCAGCGTCATTCAGTTACTGGTGGCGGCCGCAGCACTGTGGTTCATCTTCGGCCATTTTGCCGCCAACGGCTTCGATATCGACCTGAACATCATGATTTTCATCTTCATCGCGCTCGGGCTCATCGCCCATCGCACGCCGATGCGCTACGGCCTGGCGATGAAGCGCGCCTGCGGCAACGTCTACGGCATCGTGTTCCAGTACCCGTTCTACGCCGGCATCATGGGCATCATGATGTTCTCGGGGCTGGGCACCCAGATCTCGCTGTGGCTGGCCGAAGGCGCGACGCTGGAGACGCTGCCGCTTATTGCACAATTTGCGGGTGCCGCGATCAACTTCGCAATCCCCTCGGCCGGCGGCGAGTGGGCGGTGATCGGCCCCTCGCTGACCGAAACCGCGCTGAGCCTCTCGGCGCATCTTTCTCCAGACCAGCAGCAGGCGTTCGTCGCCCGCATTGCGATGGCCGTGGCTTATGGGGAGACCTCGACCAACCTGCTGCAGCCGTTCTTCCTGCTGGCCGTACTGCCGGTCATGGGTGCCGGCGTGATCATCCACGCGCGCGATGTGATGGGCTACCTGGTGATTCCGTTCGTTGTGGTCTACATCCTGACCGCGTGTCTGGTCGGGTTGTTTCCGTTCTGACAGGCGTCGATCGGTCTTGCCATCGACCGGCCCTGTCTGCCGGCGGTTCCAGGCGGCAGGGGAAGACATTGAAGGGGCGGAAACAAGAAAAGGCCAGGGTCCGCGAGGGACCCTGGTCGTGTTCCATCCCGACTGGAAGCAGGCTTCCAGCCGCTTTCTCGTTGCTTACTGCGACTCGAAGCCGTCGGCGAAGATCAGGTCGGGGACGAAGGTATCTCCGTCACCGATCACCGGTTCGTCGACTTCGGGTGCGTCGGGCGCGGTCCATTCCGGATAGGTATCGGTATACCAGACGCGCGAGTAGCGAGCATCCGAAAGAGGTTCGTCGGGCAGCGGGGCCGTGTCGAATTGCGCCCAGGCGCTGTACAGCGTGTCGCCGGCCGGGCTCATCGCCAGGCTGGCTTCCTCCGCCGATACGTCGCTGCCGGTGGTCAGGCGACTGAACTCGTTGCAGAAGATTCCGGCCGTAGTCGTCAGACCCGGCAGGCAGAAGCCTTCCATGTTTGATTCGGGGGCTTCGACCTGGTAGTGATCACCAAACTGGACTGCGCGGCCGTAGAACAGATCCAGCGCGATGGCTTCACCGTCGGCAACGGTCGTGTTGTCGCCGGTTTCGTAGACCACGAAGAATCGGGTTGGATTGAACTGGTCGGAATCCGGATCGGAGCTCATGCCGGCGTCGATGCTCGACATTGTCGGCGGCGTCGGCGCGTAGCGCGGATCGAGAACGGTCAGTTGGAAGGTCGGTTGCGCGTCCGCGTTTTGCAGCTGCGAAACGTTACGCGCCTGCTCGGCTGCGCCGGCTGCGTAGGCCGTGCATACCTGGGTCGCGTCGTTGGCGACTTCTCCGTCACGCATGAACTCGCAAGTAGTCGTGCCGCCGCCACCCCAGGTCGGTGGCGTCGTGGTCCAGCTACGGCCGCCGTCGAACGAGCGGCGAATGTAGAGCTCGTAGCGGTCGCTGCCGATGGTATTCCGCTTCCAGTTCGGAGACCACGCGTACATCATAACGGCCATGTCGCGCCACAGATAGCCGCGGTGGCCCTTGGCCACGTCCAGCGGGTTGTACCAGGACTGATCGTCGAGGTTGCTGCCCAGCGTCGTGGATTCTGCGAACGTGCCGCATTCCGGCGAACCCGGGCACTGGACCCAGGTTTCCACCAGGTCGAACCCGAGCTGGTCGGTCGGATCATCGCTGGCGATGCCGATTTCGTCGATTGTCGGACAGACGCCGTCGCTGGTGTCATTGTCGCCGCCACCGCCGGTCGCGCAGGTCTTGGGCGTGGTGCCGGAAACATTTACCGCCGGGCTCATGCAGATGCCTTTGGGATAGTAGGGATTGCTGTTATCGCTGAACAGGGTTGCCTCGCATACCAGATTGGAGAAATCGTACGGATTGACCGAAGCGCCGGCGTTGACGATACGACGCGCCATGATGTCGGCCGGGCCGCCTTGTTGCAGCAGGCCCTGCTTGAACGTCGGCAGGGCTACCAGCTTGCTGCCGTCGCTGACATTGACCAGCGGTTGTACCAGCAGGCTTCCGCGCCTGGCGATTTCAGTCCGATAGATCTCGTAGTTGTAGTCGATGCCGCTGGTATCCCCGATGAAGTTCCACATGTCGACGGTGCTCATCGGCGGGTAGAAGTCTCCGGTGCGCCAGTCGGTTTCGGGCTGGTTCAGCAGGCTGCCCTGATTGACCAGATTCTTGACCAGACCGGTATCGCTCAGGTCTGCGCTGGTTTGCGGGCTGCCCATCTCGAACGAGAAGTACCAGACATTCTTGCCTTCGTCGGCAACTTCGCATTCCGGGTCGCCTTCGGTACAGGGGGTGGCTTCCTTGACATCGGTTTCGCCGACCCGGAAGAAGAACTGGTCCTTGTCCTCGAGTGCCGCGCGCGTGGTTTCGGTGCCTGCTTCGAAGAAGAAGCGGCCCAGGCCCTTGCTTTCTTCAGCGACGATGACGACCCATGCGCCTACCGTTTCGTCCAGTTCATTGGTTCTGGGCAGCAGGCCGATTCTGGCGCGCGTGGCCGCGGTGTTGGCGACATTGGGCAGCCCGTCCTCGCTGACACAGATCTGGGTCAGCTGATTGTTCTGACCGGTCGGAATCTCGACCGTATCGGCGCACTGATTTTTCAGGCCGTAGGGCGATGCCGTTGCATCTTCGCAGAACAGCAGTTCTCCTTCGCCGGTACCGCTGCCCGTGCAGCGGGCATTGTTGGTGAGTCGCATCGGTACTGCAAAAGGCACATAGGCTTTCGGCTTGGTGGTGTCGACCGCCCAGTAATCGATGAGTGACTGCGGATTGCCGTTGACATCGAGGACGGTCTCGAAGTGTTCGTCGGGCAGGAATGAATACCAGATATCGGTCTGGCTGTTGCCGATCGCGCCGCTCCAGCCTTCGCCCGGACCTTCGCCGGCGCCGGGCCGCAACCCGCCGGGATCTTCCTGCCAGATGACCGCAACGCCGGCATCGCCGACCATCGCGATCTCCACCCGGTTGACATCGCGTCGTCCGGAGGTCAGGCGTTCGGGCTTGTACCAGATGACGTGATTGGATTCGAGCACGCCTTCGGTGCGAGGATCGTCGCCTTCGAAAAGTACGCCGCGGGCGGTCCAGAGGCAGTTGAACGGGACTTCGCCGATGGTCGGAAAGCCCTGTTCGGCGTAGTCGACCGAGCCCTGGGATCCGGCGACGCCGAACAGGTCGGTCAGGTAGAGGTCGGCGGTCCGGTCGATGCCGAGGAACGTGGCTACTTCATTGAGGTCGCGAATGTAGTCGGAGTCGGTATCTGCCGTGTAGGCGGGCGATCCCGAAGAGCAGTAGCGGCTGGGCCACGCCACGGCGATGTGATTGCCGGCTACGGCGTGGGCGATATTGACCACATCGCCGGGATAGTCGGGCAGCACTGAGCTGAAAAGCGTCGCCGACTCCGACAGGTTGGTGGACTTCCACGAGTTGCCGTCGTCCAGGCTCACTGCTGCATAGGCATCACGCTGGCCGAACCCGACGAAACCACCGGCATTTTCATCTCCCGCGGCTTCGGGGCGCTCTACCGGTCCGTACAAGAATGCACTGATCAGGGGCTTGGCTACAGTCCGGTCCTTGACCAGCAGCCCGTCGGCGTCGTTGTATTCGACAGGGTCGGCCACGGTGCCGTCCGAACGCTGCGCGGGCACATAAGTGCGCAGATACTTGATGAAAGTGTGCTCGGCTTCCGGGGGAATACCATCCGGCACGATGTTGTCTTGTGAGAGCGCATCGATGTTGATGTTCTCGGCCATGTTCTTGTTTATGGCTTCGCCTGCTTGAGCAGACGCAGAATCGATCAGCGCCGCATTCAAAAGTAATGCCGGCACCAGCGCAGCCGCTAAGAGTTTGATATTCATGACAACCTCATCTTTGATAGGTTTGGCCTTGCGATTCCGGCTCAGCCGAACCGTCCGCACTCGCTTTCGAGGATCCTTCCCCAAAGATCAGAAATCCCAACCTGCAAAGAAGCGATCCTTTGCTTACGTATATAACAATAACTACTAAATTAGATATACATCATGATCTAAATCAAATCTTCACGCGTGCACGGTGAACGCGTTCTCGCAGACTGTGCCGCGCCGAGAACAGCGACAGGCCAACTCGGAGAGGGGACGAGACGGCGGAGTGCGGCCGGGCCGTCAAGCGTAGTGCGGTGCCTGGCGGGCCGGGCGCCTTCAGCGCCAATTCTGCTGCAGATCAACCAGCGCTTGCCGGGCGCGCCAGGGGCAGTTGACGACGGCCATGCCGCAGCCGGTCATGCGGCCCAGGCGCTGGTCGGCCGGGAACTCGATGCGAAGGTCCAGCCACTGTTCGCCTTCGAGACCGAGAGCGCCGGGCAGCGCGTCGGGCGTGGTGTCGCGGCCTTCGATGACCGGGTACCAGATGATGTAGACGCCATGGCCGAACAGCTTCATGGCCCGGCGCATCGCTTCGGCCATGTCGTCGAGCTCGGTTTTCAGTTCGAACGAGGGGTCGATCAGCACCAGTCCGCGCCCGGCGGGCGGCGGCAGGTATTGCGCCAGCGCTGCGTAGCCGTTGCCGGCATGAACCCGGACCTGCCGGTCACCGGCGAAGCGTTCGGACAGCGCCCGCTGCTCGGTCGGATGCAGTTCGCACAACACGAGTTCGTCCTGTGGCCGCAGCAGGGCGCGCAGCAGCAGCGGCGAGCCGGGATAGCGGCGCAGCGTAGCGTCGGGATTGCGCGCTTCGATCAGCGCCAGGTAGTCGGCTTGCGGTCCCTTCGGCCAACGCTCGGCCCACAGTCGGCCGATGCCGCGCTCGTACTCGCGGTTCTTCTGCGCAGCCTCGCTTTCCAGATCGTACAGCGCGGGTCCGGCGTGCGTATCGATAAACCGAATGCCCTTGTCCTTGTGCTGCATCGTGCGGACCAGCGCGATCAGCACGGTGTGCTTGAAGACGTCTGCCGGGTTGCCGGCGTGAAAGCCGTGGCGGTAGCTCAGCATGAAGTCACCGGCAACGCGCCATGGTTTCGACTATTGGCGTTCTGCATACGCTGAGCGTAGCGCAGTAGAGACGCCGGGGCGGATGCGCGTGCGATGCGGATGATCGAAGGTTCGCATGTTTCCGACAGTTCCATCCTTCTTTTTCGTGGATTGCGTCCGTGCCGGCATTCATGCTATACCGGGGATGTCGATTTCCGGGCAACCCGCAACGACATGATCAGACAATTCCATTGTTTTGTATTGGCATTGGCAGCCATCGGGACGTGTCACGCCGTGGAGCCACCGGTCTCCCGGCTCGTGGTCGGCGGCGACAAGGCCTATCCGCCTTTCGAGTGGGTCGCCGAGGACGGCCGGGCCCGCGGCTTCAACGTCGAGTTGATTCGGCTGCTGACCGAACCGGCAGGCGTGGAAACCGAGTTCAGACTGGGCGACTGGCCGGATGTGCTTGCCGGGCTCGATGCCGGCGCGATCGACATCGTGCCGATGTTCGTCTCCGAGCAGAGGCGCCAGCACTACCGCTTCACCAACATCTACGTCTACCAGACGCACGTCCTTTTCGGATTGCCGGCGCGCGAGCCGCTGGACGGTATCGAAGCCCTGGGCGATTCCACGCTGGTGGTCGAGGCGAGGTCCTACGCCGAAGCCGAACTGCGGGACCTACAGCCGGAACTGTCGCCGAAACTCACGGCCAATACCCGTCAGGCGGTGCAGATGATCGCGGAGGGCAATATCGACTACGCGCTGCTGGCGGCCCCGGTGGCGCACGAGTTGATCGCGCGCGCCGAATGGGCAATCGAGCGCAAGTCGCCGCCCATGTGGCCACGCGGGTATGCATTGGCGGTGCGCATGGAGAACGAGGCCCTGGCGAGTTGGCTGCAGTCGAGACTGGTCGAGGTGATGTCGAACGGACAGTATCTTGAGCTTTACGAGCAGTGGTCCGCTCGTCTCGAGCCCGGTCGCGACCCCGTGGCCGGATATCTCCGAATGGCGCTGATTGCGCTGATCGTCGTCGGGCTTGCGATTGTTGCGTTCCTGATCTGGAACTTCAGCCTGCGCCGCCAGGTCGCGCGGCGCACCGAGCAGGTCGTCGATGAACTCGATCAGCGGCAAAAGGCGGAAAGTCAGGCGCGGGAAATGGCCAGGCGCGAACCGATCACGGGTCTGTACAACGCCCGGTACTTCTGCGGTAAATGCGATGAAAAGCTCGCAGCGCAACCTTCCGCGCGGAAGGCCGAATTGATGCTGGTCCGCCTGCTGGAAGTCGAGACCGTCGTCCGGGCGTTCGGCTATCGGGTTGCCGAAAGAATGGTGACGGGGTTCGGAGCGGCGCTCCGTCGCACGTTCGACGAACCGGTCGCCCACCTCGGGCGCGGCACCTTTGCGGTTTTCGACCAGGCCGGCGCGGCCAGTGAACGCATAGACCAGCTGGAGCGTTCGATTTCGCAGGACGAGAGCCTGATCCATCCGCGTTTCGTCACTGGCTCGGCGATACATCCGGACGACGACACCGACGTCAACGAACTGCTTCACAAGGCCGAACTGGCGCTGGCCGAAAGCCTTAGTCAGCAATGTCGCTGGACGCGCTATCGGAAAGACCTTCAAGCG
>Ga0209947_1001817_pt1 | contig 12505 bp, 8 predicted proteins | sample SalPonR2_B_D2_MG_FD_185706 | JGI IMG/M metagenome (GOLD analysis project Ga0209947, IMG submission 185706) | Salt pond soil microbial communities from South San Francisco under conditions of wetland restoration - Salt Pond MetaG R2_B_D2_MG... ... | reverse complement strand
CGATCCATTTCTGCGCCGCCGCCTGCATCTTCACGTGATCCTCGGGGGCGAGGGTCTGCGCGTTCACGAAATGACCGGGCAGGGGGGTGTCGCCGAAGCGCTCACGCCACATCTGCACGGCGTAATCGACCACCTCTTCCTCGGTGCGCGAGCCGTCCTTTTGCAGGACCTTGCGGGTGTAGGAATAGGCAAAGACCGGCTCGATCCCGCTGCTGACATTGCCCGCATAGAGGCTGATTGTGCCGGTGGGCGCGATTGAGGTCAAAAGCGCGTTGCGGATGCCGTGTTCTGCCACCGCCGAGCGCACGTCGTCGTCCATTGCCTGCATCGTGCCCGAGGCCAGAAACGCCTCGCGGTCGAAGAGCGGGAAAGCCCCCTTTTCCTTTGCCAGATCGGTGCTGGCCAGATAGGCGGCCCGGGCAATCGCCCGCAGCCAGCTTTCGGTCTGTGCCACGGCATCCTCGGCCCCGTAGCGCAGCCCGCACATCAGCAGCGCATCTGCCAGCCCGGTGACCCCCAGCCCGATGCGCCGCTTGGCGTGTGCCTCGCGCGCCTGCGCATCGAGCGGAAAGTTCGACGCATCCACGACGTTGTCCATCATCCGCACCGCCAGCCCGACGAGGCGGGCCAGTTCCTCCTCGTCGACCGACGCATCCTCTCCGAACGGATCGCGCACCAGCCGGGCCAGGTTGATCGACCCCAGCAGGCAGGCCCCGTAGGGCGGCAGGGGTTGTTCGCCGCAGGGATTGGTCGCCGCGATCGTCTCGCAATAGGCCAGATTGTTGGCCTGATTGATCCGGTCGATGAAGATCACGCCCGGCTCGGCATAATCATAGGTGGCCTGCATGATCCGGTTCCACAGGTCGCGGGCCTGCACGGTGTGATAGACCCGGCCGTCGAACTGCAACTCCCAGCTGCCATCGGCCTTGACCGCCTCCATGAAGGCATCCGTGACCAGAACGCTGAGGTTGAACATCCGCAGCCGTGCGGCATCGGACTTGGCGGCGATGAACTCCTCGATATCGGGGTGATCGCAGCGCATCGTCGCCATCATCGCGCCGCGCCGACTGCCCGCGCTCATGATCGTGCGGCACATCGCATCCCACACATCCATGAAACTGAGCGGCCCGCTTGCATCCGCCGACACGCCTTTGACCACGGCCCCCTTGGGCCGGATCGTCGAGAAATCATAGCCGATGCCGCCGCCCTGCTGCATGGTCAGCGCGGCCTCGCGCAGGTTGTCGAAGATGCCGCCCATGTCGTCGGGGATTGTGCCCATGACAAAGCAGTTGAACAGCGTGACCTTGCGCCCGGTGCCCGCGCCCGCCGTGATCCGGCCTGCGGGCAGGAATTTGAAGTCCTCGAGGGCGTCGTAGAACCGATCTTCCCAGATTTCCGGTTCGGCTTCGACCTCTGCCAGCGCCCGTGCGATGCGCCGCCATGTGTCCTCGACGCTGGCATCTCCCTCGGTTCCTTCGAGGTAGCGGTATTTCATAGTCCAGATCTGTTCCGCGATCGGGGCGGCAAAACGGGTCATGAGCGGCGATTCCCTTGCGTCAGAGGCAGACGAACACAATAGCCCTCTCGCCTTGAGATTTCCACCATCTCTTGCCCCGCCCGATGAGACCGCTACGATATATGGCGAAACCAGAGGATTCGCGCGTGGCCCTGCATCTCATCAAACTCAGTGTCGGTACCAAGTCGGTCGAAGGGCTGATGGAGTGGCAGCAAAGCCCGCGTGCCAAGGCCCCGGACGGCCACCCCTGCCATGTCACCCGGATGTGGCCAAAGCGCGAGGCGGAACTGCTCGACGGCGGGTCGATCTACTGGGTCATTCAGGGGCTTGTGCAATGCCGTCAGCGCATACTGCGGCTTGACGAGGTGACCGGCGGCGACGGTATCCGCCGCTGCGCCATCGTGCTCGACCCGGTGCTTGTGCGCACCACCACCGCGACGCGTCGCCCTTTTCAGGGCTGGCGTTACCTGCCGGGGGCGGATGCGCCCGCAGATATCGGCCCGGCGCGGGCGGGTGACGACAGTCTGCCGCCCGACCTATCGGCGGCGCTGGCGGATATCGGAGTGTTGTGAGGGCGATGAGGCGTTCGCTGAAGATCACTCGGGCACAAGCCCCGTGCGACACCTGATGACAAAGGCCAGGCCTTCTCCGCCACACTCGCCGCTCACCCTCTATTGACGTTGCGCGACCGTATCGTTCATTGCGGTGGATGCGTCCTGCACCGATCCTTGTCCCAGATGGAACTCCACCCGAAAGGACAAGTGACATGGCTCCCCAGATCCCTGGCATCAGCATCTTCCTAGCCCTCCTAATCGCGGCTCCGGCCCTTGCCGAGACCGCCGCGCCAACGTTCGACGACACGCAGGATCTGAGCTTTGACAGCGCCACGCAGGCCGCGCCCGGAACTCTCTCCACCCAGTCTCGCGCGCCCATTCGGTCCGCCAACTGGACCGGGGTCTATATCGGTGGGCAGCTTGGCTTTGGCAGTGTCGACACCTCGACCGGCGGCGAAAACGAGGACATTATCGGCGGCTTCACCCTCGGCTATGACTACGATTTCGGGCAATGGGTGCTGGGCGGGGCGCTTGACTACGATTTTACTGAAATCAATGCCGGTCCCGGGCCGGAAATCGAAGAGATTTTCCGCCTGAAAATCCGGGGTGGCCCCAAGATCGGCAACGGGCTGCTTTACGGTGCGGCGGGATGGGCCAATGCCGATACGGACACTCTCGGTGATGATGATGGTTGGTTCATCGGTGGCGGCTATGACTACATGGTCAACAGCCAATTCTCGATTGGCGGCGAGGTGATCTATCACGACTTCGACAGCTTCAATGGCACGGGCAACGACATCGAGGCCACCACCGTGCAGATCCGTGCCACCTACCGTTTCTGACAGGACATACGGCGGCGCTACAGGCGGGCACGTCCTCCAGCGTGCTTGTCGCTATCCGTTCAATAGCAAGACGTAAGTATTCCCGTATTGATTGCATTTTCGTGATGGGAGTTTGCAGGTTTCCGCCGATTTTCCGTTTGATTTCAGCGTATCTCTGCCACTCACGGGGTCGTGACCATTCTGAGCGGCACCTGCCCTTGTCGAGCGTGCCAGCGCGCACGATATGCGCATCAACGGCACGCGCCGTGCCCCGGACAGCGACACGCTTGCGGGGCGTGACAGACCACGGAAAGGACACAAAAATGCTGAAGACAACCACAGCTCTCGCGACAGTGACCGCGATGTTTGCAGCGCCCGCGTTCGCGGGCAACGTGACCGAACCGGCCCCCGAGCCGGTGATCGAGGCGCCGGCCCCGGTGCCCGCCGCCCCGGTCTCGCCCAACTGGACCGGCTTTTACGGCGGTGGTCAGCTTGGCTGGGCCAATGTCGATGCCGACGGGTTCGATGACGATGACAGCCTGATCGGTGGTCTCACCGGCGGGTACGACTACGACTTCCAGAACGGGTTCGTTATCGGTGCCGGGCTTGATTATGACTTCCTTGATGCGGATATCGGCAATGTCGCCTCCGCCGAAGAGGTGTTCCGCGCCAAGCTGCGTGGCGGCTACAAGATCGGCCGCGGCCTTGCCTATGCGACCGGTGGTTATGCGTGGGCTGATACCGACAATCTCGGCAGCGACGATGGCTATTTCATCGGTGGCGGGTATGAGCACATGGTGACCGACCAAGTCTCGCTCGGGGGCGAGGTGCTTTATCACGAGTTCGACGATTTCAACGGTGGCGGTGATGTCGACGCGACCACGGTTCAGGCGCGGGCAACTTTCCGCTTCTGATCCTGCTGGATTGAACACAAAGGGCGGTCCTTCGGGGCCGCCCTTTTACATGGCGTGTGCTGAACGTGCCTCAGTCCAGATGCAGCCGATTCTTGAGCGCCCGCAGCGTGTGTCGGTCGGCATCCTCCATCGGGGCCACGCGTGATTTGAAGAGCGTGGCCTGCGATTTCAGGATCAGCCCGTCTTCCAATGTTTTCAGATGGTTGGCCCGGAGCGTGTCGCCAGTCGAGGTGATATCGGCAATCGCCTCGGCAGTCTCGTTCTTGACGGTGCCCTCGGTCGCGCCCTGGCTGTCCACCAATTGGTAATCCGCAACCCCGTTCTCGCGCAGGAAATCGCGCACCAGACGATGATATTTCGTGGCAATTCTCAAACGAAACCCGTGTCTTAGTCTGAACGCGGCGGCAGCGGCGTCGAGGTCATCGAGATGGCTCACATCCACCCAACAGCGCGGCACCGCCAGCACCAGATCAGCCTGCCCGAAGCCCAGTTCGGCCAGTTCGCCGACCTGGTTTTCCCATTGGCCGAGTTTCTCGCGCACCAGATCGGTGCCGGTCACGCCCAGATGAATGCGCCCGGCGGCCAGTTCGCGCGGGATTTCCCCGGCCGACAGCAGGATGAGCTCCACGTTGTCGATGCCCTGGACAAAACCCGCATATTCGCGCTCCGATCCGGCACGCCCCAGTTCGATGCCATGCTTGCCAAACCAGTCAAAGGTCTTTTCCATCAGCCGCCCCTTGGACGGCACACCCAGTTTCAGGGTCATGTCGCACCCCCGAGGTTCAGCACCAGACCGGGGCGGATGACCCCGCCCACGGCCGGAATCTCGCGCCCGGCCCCCAGTTGCCGGGTCAGCGCGTCATAGCGCCCGCCGGTCGCGACCGGGGGCAGGTCGGGGCGTTTTTCCGCGTAGAACCCAAAGACGAAGCCGTCGTAATATTCCATCTGCGTGCGTCCGTAACTGGCCTCGAAATCCAGTTTTGTGATGTCCAGACCGCGCGCGGTCAGCGCCTCCAGCCGTTTGGCCAGCCGGTCCACCGCACCTTGGATTGCGGGCAGGTCCACGGCGATATCGCGCAGCCGTTCCAGCGCATTGTCGCTGGTCTCTCGGACCGCCAGAACCGCGTCGAGCAGTTCTACCTCGGTGGCCGAGATCGGGGCGGTCTGCGCGTCCTCGCGCAAGGCCTTGATCCGGGTTGCTATTTCATCAGGGCCGCGCAGCCCGATCATCGGCTCGGCCCCCGCGATCGGGTCTGTGGCGGCCAAGAGCGCTGCGCGCTGCTCGGTCACCGGGGATTTGCCCGAAAACCGGTCGATCAGGGCGCGAAACCGGCGGGGCCGCCAGATGTGACGCCTGAGCGCCGCCTTGCGCCGCTCGGTCGTCTGCAGTCCCTCGACCGCAGCCATCAGGATACCTATATCGCCCGTGGCCGCGCGCAGACCAAGCGGGCGCAGGATGTTGAAAAACATCGAGAACACCTCGGCATCCGCCGCCTCGGGCGCGGCGCGCTCGAAAATCTCGAACCCCACCTGCGTGTATTCATTGGCGCGGGTGGCATCCTCTTCCTGACGGCGGAACACCTCGCCGGAATAGGTGTAGCGGGTGGGTTCGGCGCCGTGCTCCATATGCATCTGCACCACCGGCACGGTGAAATCCGGGCGCAGCATCTGCTCGCCGCGCAGCGCGTCCGAGGTCACGTAGGCCCGCGCGCGGATATCCTCGCCATAGAGATCGAGCAGCACTTCGGCGGGTTGCAGGACCGAGGTTTCGACGGGCTGCGCGCCTGCCGCCTCGAAGAGGCCCCGGAGGCGCGCGGCCTCGGCGCGGATTGCGGCACGGTGCGGCATCAGCTTTGCCCCGTCAGGATGTCGCGGACTTTTTTGACCAGTTGATCGCGCGACACCTCGTATTGGCTGGGGCGTTCCTTCCATTCTTCCAGCGTCGCGCTTTCGGCGATCTGCGCGCCGAGGATCAGGTCCTTGATCTGCACCACGCCGCGCGCCTTTTCGTCGCCGCCCTCGATGATCGCCACCGGGCTGCCGCGCCGGTCGGCGTATTTCATCTGGTTGCCGAAGTTCTTCGGGTTGCCGAGATAGACCTCGGCGCGGATGCCTGCTTGGCGAAGTTCGCCGACCATGGCCTGATAATCGGCCATGCGGTCGCGATCCATCACGGTGACGACCACGGGCCCCTGTGCCTCACCCCCGATGCGGCCCTTTTCGCGCAGGGCGGCGAGCAGGCGATCGACGCCGATCGAGACGCCCACGGCGGGCACCTGCTGCCCGGTGAAGCGCGCCACGAGATCGTCATAACGGCCCCCGCCCGCGACGCTGCCGAATTGCCGGGGGCGGCCCTTTTCGTCAAGGATTTCAAAGGTCAGTTCCGCCTCGAAGACCGGGCCGGTATAATAGCCAAGGCCGCGCACGACGGAGGGGTCGATGACGATCCGGTCGTGGCCGTAGCCTTGGGCAGCCAGAAGATCGGCGATCTGTTCGAGTTCGGCAACGCCTTCCTCGCCTTGGGGAGAGTCTTCAACGAGATTGCGTAAGTTCGCTACAGTTTGGGAATTGTCGTCGGCTTTTGCCCCTAGGAACTTTACCAAACTTTCGACGGCTACCGGCGGCATCTTCAATCCGGGAATGAATGCTCCCGATGCATCTTTCCTGCCGTCAGTAAGTAACTCGGCAACACCTTCAACACCGACCTTATCAAACTTGTCGAGAGTTCGCATGATGTCGTCAGTTATTTCATAAACCCTTTGCTGCCCAACCTTCATCGCTCTTTCAATCACGGCAGGATCGCCTTCCTGCTGATCGGGAGCGAATGCGCGATCCATTACCTTGTCGATGATCCCGTTCAAAACCTTCCGGTTGTTCACGCGCACCACGTAATCGCCGCGGGGGATGCCGACCTCTTCCAGCGCATCGGCCAGCATGGCACAGATCTCGGCGTCGGCGGCCATGCTGTTCGTGCCCACCGTATCCGCATCGCATTGATAGAACTGCCGATACCGGCCCGGCCCCGGCTTTTCATTGCGCCAGACCGGGCCCATGGCGTAGCGGCGGTAGGGCGTCGGCAGATCGTTGCGGTGCTGGGCGTAGACGCGGGCCAGCGGCGCCGTGAGGTCATAGCGCAGGGCCAGCCATTTCTCGTCCTCGTCCTGCCAGGCAAAGACGCCCTCATTGGGGCGGTCGACGTCGGGCAGGAACTTGCCCAAAGCCTCGACCGTTTCCACCGCGCTCGATTCCAGCGCGTCGAACCCGTAGCGATGATAGACCCCGGCGATGGCGTTCAGCATCGCGGCACGCTCGGTCACGTCCGCGCCGAAATAATCGCGGAACCCCTTGGGCGTTTCGGCCTTGGGGCGGGGCTGTTTCTTGGGCTTGGCCATGGGTGTCGTCCTTGCGGCGGCTGTCGTGGCGCGGTCTAGCCGAAGGGCCGCGCGGGGGCAAGGCAAGCTGCATGATTGACCACGTGGCTGCACGCGCGTAAGGCGATGCCATGACCGATCTGGAAGAGAAAATCGCCCATCTCATGCGCAGCGTCGATGACCTGTCGGATGTCATCGCGCGGCAGGACCGCGAGATCGACTGGCTGCGCGGGCGTGTGCAGATGTTGCTGGAGCGCGAGGCGGCGCGCCGCAACGAGAGCGAAGGCAGCGTGTTCCTCGGCGACGAGCGCCCGCCGCATTACTAGATCTCTTCGACCATCACCACGCCGCTCAGGCTCTTGATCGCGCCCTTGATCTGCGGCGTCACGGGGTATTCCACACCGCTGTCGATCTCGACCTCGCCGGGCAGCCCCTCACCCATGAGGCGGAAATGGATCGGCCCTGGCGCGCCCCCGCGCGCGGCTTTGGATGCGCCCTCCAGCACGGTCGCGACCGATCCGATCACCCCCGGCTGATCGACGAAGATCCGCAGGCCGACGGCCCCGGCATCGGCGACCATCCCGTCGATGGGTTGCACCGAGCGGCAGAGGAGTTTGAGTTGATCGCTCTCCATCGTGGCCTCGGCGCTGATCACCACCTGCGCGCCGGTTTCCAGAAAATCGCGGGATTTCTCGAGCACGTCGGAAAAGATCGTCACCTCATACCCGCCCGTGGTGTCGCTGAGTTGCGCAAAGGCAAAGCGATTGCCGCGCGCCGATTTACGCTCCTGCCGCCCGGCGACGACCCCCGCCATCTTGGCAAGGAACGGCCCCTGCTCGGCGCGGGCGGTCACCTCGTCGAGCGTCCTGACCTCCTGCCGCTTGAGCACGGTCATGTAATCGTCGAGCGGGTGGCCCGAGAGGTAGAAGCCGACGGCCTTGAATTCCTCGGTCAGGCGTTCGGCGGGCAGCCAATCCTCGACCGGGACAAGGCGCGGTTCGGGCAGGTCCTCACCAGCGTCGCCGAAGAGCGAAACCTGCGTCGAATTCTTCTGCTCGTGGATCGCGGCGGAATAGTTCATCAGCGCCTCGATGCTCTCGAACACCCGGCGGCGGTTGCGGTCGAGCGCGTCAAACGCCCCGGCGCGCGCCAGCATTTCAAGCGGCCGTTTGCCGATGCGTTTCAGATCGACCCGCCGCGCCATGTCATAGAGCGTGGCAAAGGGTTTTTCGCCGCGCCCCTCAATGATGAGCTTCATAGCCTCGACGCCCACGTTCTTGAGCGCGCCGAGCGCGTAGTGCAGCACGCCCTGGCGCACCACGAACGTGGCCTCGGACCGGTTCACGCAGGGTGGCAGCCAGTCGAGGCCCAGCCCCTTCTTCACCTCCTGGAAATAGACGGCCAGCTTGTCGGTGAGATGGATATCGCAATTCATCACACCGGCCATGAATTCGACCGGGTGATTGGCCTTGAGCCATGCCGTCTGATAGCTCACCACCGCATAGGCGGCGGCGTGGGACTTGTTGAAGCCGTAATTGGCGAATTTATCGAGCAGGTTCCAGACCGCGAGCGCCTTGGCATCGTCGACGCCGTTTCCCTTGGCCCCGGCGATGAACTTGGGCCGTTCGGCATCCATCGCGGCCTGAATCTTCTTGCCCATGGCGCGGCGCAGAAGGTCCGCGCCGCCGAGGCTGTAGCCCGCCATTTCCTGCGCGATCTGCATCACCTGTTCCTGGTAGACGATGATGCCCTGCGTCTCGTCGAGGATATGATCGACCGAGGGGTGCAGGTGATCGCGTTCGCTCAGCGCGTTCTTGACCTCGCAGTATTTCGGGATGTTCTCCATCGGGCCGGGACGGTAGAGCGCGACAAGCGCCACGATATCCTCGATGCAGGTGGGTTTCATGCGCTTGAGCGCATCCATCATGCCCGAGCTTTCCACCTGGAACACGGCAACGGTGCGGGCGCGGGCATAAAGCTCGTAGGTCTTTGCGTCATCGAGCGGGATCTGCCCGATGTCGTTCTCGGCCCCGGGGAAGGGTTCGTAGATGGTGCTGCCATCGGCGGCGATATGCAGGTCTCGCCCTTCGTTGTGGATCTGCTCGATCGCGTTCTGGATCACGGTCAGGGTTTTCAGGCCGAGAAAGTCGAACTTGACCAGACCGGCCTGTTCCACCCATTTCATGTTGAACTGGGTGGCGGGCATGTCGGAACGCGGGTCCTGATAAAGCGGTACCAGCTCATCAAGCGGGCGGTCGCCGATCACCACCCCCGCAGCATGGGTGGAGGCGTTGCGCAGCAGCCCCTCGACCTGCTGGCCGTAGGTCAGCAGCCGGTCCACCACCTCCTCGGATTTCGCGGCCTCGCGCAGCCGCTCTTCCTGCGTCAAAGCCTGCGAGATGCTGACCGGTTTGACGCCCTCCACCGGGATCATCTTCGACAGGCGATCCACCTGGCCATAGGGCATTTGCAGCACCCGGCCGAGATCGCGCACGGCAGCCTTGGAGAGCAGGGCACCGAAGGTGATGATCTGCCCAACCCGGTCGCGGCCGTATTTTTCCTGCACATACTGGATCACCTCCTCGCGGCGATCCATGCAGAAGTCGATATCGAAGTCGGGCATCGACACCCGTTCGGGGTTGAGGAACCGTTCGAACAGAAGGCTGTAGCGCAATGGGTCGAGATCGGTGATGGTCAGCGCATAAGCCACGAGGCTACCGGCCCCCGAGCCGCGCCCCGGCCCCACCGGGATATCCTGCTCCTTGGCCCATTTGATGAAATCGGCGACGATCAGGAAATAGCCGGGAAAGCCCATGCCCTCGATGATGCCAAGCTCGAAATCGAGCCGTTTTTCGTAGTCTTCGACCGGGGCGGCGTGGGGGATGACGGCAAGCCGCGCCTCGAGCCCTGCGCGTGCCTGACGGCGCAATTCGTCCACCTCGTCATCAGCGAAACGCGGCAGGATCGGATCGCGCCGGTAGCAGCCGAAGGCGCAGCGTTTGGCGATCTCTACGGTGTTTTCCAGCGCCTCAGGCAGATCAGCGAAGAGCGTCGCCATCTCTTCCTGAGATTTGAAGTAATGCTGCGGCGTCAGGCGGCGGCGCGGCTCGCTCTGATCGACATAGGCCCCGTCAGCCACGCACAAGAGCGCATCATGCGCCTCGTACATGTCGGATTGCGGGAAATAGACATCGTTGGTGGCCACGAGCGGCAGGTCCATCGCATAGGCGATCTCGACCAGGCCGCGCTCGGTCAGCCGCTCGGCGTCGGGCGCGCCGCTTTCACCCGGGTGGCGCTGCAACTCGACATAGAGCCGGTCGCCGAAGGCCGCTGCCAGCCGCCCCATCAACGCCTCGGCTGCCGGGCGCTGCCCGCCCTGCAAGAGCCGCCCCACCGGGCCGTCGGGCCCGCCGGTCAAGCAGATCACGCCCTCGGCTTTGGCGGTCAACTCCTCGGCCGTGACGTGTGCCACCTGCCCGTCGCCGCGCAGGTAGAGGCAGGAATTGAGCTTCATCAGGTTCTCGTAGCCACGCTCGTTCTGCGCCAGCAGAACCACCGGCGCGGGCGGCTTCATCCGGTCTCCGGGGCTTGTGGCGACATATTCGAGGTCCACTTGACAGCCCATGATCGGCTGCACCCCGGCGGCCTGCGCCGAGACGGAAAATTCGAGGGCGGCGAACATGTTGTTCGTGTCGGTGACGGCCACGGCGGGCATGCCCGCCGCCTCGCACAGACCGGGCAGTTTCTTGAGCCGCACCGCCCCTTCGAGCAGGGAATATTCGGTGTGGACACGCAGGTGAATGAATCGGGGATTGGCGCTCATGATGGCATCCTACGCAGGGCCCGCCCGAAACAAAAGACTTGCCAAACGTCCCTTCGACCGTTTTCATCGAAGACCGACAGGACAGGCCCGCCCCCTTCTACGCCGCATCGAAGGTCAGGCACATCACGGGTCAGGTATTCGGTAAGGCGGCAGGCACCGGACATGACCCTCACGTTTCTTCTGAATGGAGAGTGCGTGGATGCAGGGGGCCTTCCCCCCACCACGACCCTGCTTGATTGGCTGCGCGAGGTGTGCGGCCTGACCGGTACCAAGGAGGGCTGCAACGAGGGCGATTGCGGTGCCTGCACGGTGATTGTCAGCGACGAGACCGGTAGCCGTGCGCTCAACGCTTGCATTCTCTTTCTCCCGCAGTTGCACCGCAAGGCTGTGCGCACCGTCGAAGGCATCAGCGGGCCGGATGGCGCGCTGCACCCGGTGCAACAGGCGATGATCGCGCATCACGGTTCGCAATGCGGCTTTTGCACGCCGGGCTTCATCGCCTCGATGGCCTGCGCGCACATGAATGGCGAGACCGATCACGACCGCGCGCTTGCCGGCAATCTCTGCCGCTGCACTGGTTATGCGCCAATCCTGCGCGCCGCCCGCGCCGCCGAGGACGCGCCGGTGCCGGACTGGATGCGGAACGATCCCGGTTTCTTCTTGGCCGAAACACCCTCGGGAGGCCCTGAAGGGCCGGGGGCGGACGGCCCTCCTCTGTCTTGGCACCCAAGGACCACGGATGAGCTGGCGCAGCTCTATGCCGCTCATCCGCAGGCCACGCTTATCGCCGGGGCGACCGATGTGGGGCTGTGGGTGACCAAGCAGCTGCGCGATCTGGAGAGGCCGATCTTTCTGAACGGCTGTGCCGATCTGCAAGCGGTCGAGATTGGCGATACCGAGATCCGCCTCGGTGCCGGTTTGACCATCGCGCGGCTGACGGAGGTGATCGCACCCTATCACCCGTCATATGCGGAGATGCTGCGGCGCTACGGCTCGGAACAAGTGCGCGCGGCGGCGACGCTGGGGGGTAATATCGCCAATGGCTCGCCGATCGGCGACAACGCGCCTGCGCTGATCGCGCTGGGGGCCACGCTGCATCTGCGCCACGGCGACACCTGCCGCGCGATGCCGCTGGAGGAGTTCTTTCTGGACTACGGCAAACAGAACCGCGTCCCTGGCGAGTTCGTCGAGGCTGTGAGCGTCCCGCGACAGCCCGACCGGCTGCGCTGCTACAAGATTTCCAAGCGGTTCGATCAGGACATCTCGGCCGTTCTGGGCTGTTTCAACATCACCGTCGAGGGTGGCCAAGTGCGCGCCGCGCGTATCGCGTTCGGCGGCATGGCGGGCATTCCGAAACGCGCCGCCCATGTCGAGGCGGAGCTCTTTGGCCAGCCCTGGACCGAGGCCACGATTGATGCCGCGCAAGACGCTTGGGCGCAGGATTTCGCGCCGCTTTCGGATATGCGCGCCTCTGCCGGTTACCGGCTCGATGTCGCGCGCAATCTC
>Ga0209947_1001805_pt1 | contig 12534 bp, 8 predicted proteins | sample SalPonR2_B_D2_MG_FD_185706 | JGI IMG/M metagenome (GOLD analysis project Ga0209947, IMG submission 185706) | Salt pond soil microbial communities from South San Francisco under conditions of wetland restoration - Salt Pond MetaG R2_B_D2_MG... ... | reverse complement strand
CGCGAACGGCGCCGTCGAACACGCCGTGGCCGTAGCGACCGGTGTTGAGGACGGCGACGCCGAAGTCGGGCTCGGCGACGTCGACGAACCGGTGGGCGCACACCTCGAACTTGGCGGCGTCCCACGGACTCGACGGATGCGTGGGGCGGGCGACGACACCGAACTGGATGTCGCACATCGCGGTGTCGCTGCGCACGTCGAGCGGGAACGCCATCGACAGCAAGTGCTCGTCGTGGTGCCAATCGAACTCCACGTGCACGAGCAGTTGCGGGCTGTCGGCGCGCAGCTCGTAGGTGGTGACGGCACGGGACGGACCGAAGGTGCGAGCCACCTGGACGCGACCGACGAGCGGGCCGTCGTCGAGGATCGTCACGTCCACGCTGTCACCCTCGGCGGTCGCCGGCCCGGTCAACGGCACCCCGCCGGCACGCGTCCACGACTCGAGGTCCCACGCGTCGTACTCGACGGGTTGGTCGACGGCGAGCTCGAGCGCTGCGGCGACCTCTCCGGTCGGCACGATCTCGCGGGCACGGGCCAGGTCGATGATCGAGGTGATGTTGCCGAGTGGATCCCAGCGCACCGCGAGGTGTCCATTGGTCATCGACGAGTCCGACAGCACCACCCGGTCGTCGACAGCTCGCGGTTCGAGGGCCGCAACACCGAGCGCTGGGACCGCGACGCGGATCGCGTAACGACCATCGCTCAGTGTCTGACCGTGCTCGGCGGCGTCGACGGCGCCGGCGGGGAACACGACGACCTCGTCCACCGCGACGTCGGCCCGGTTGGCGACCGACGTCACAGGGCCGGCGATGTCGGCGAGCAGCGAAGCGATACGTGCCTCCAGCTCGGCGCCGACCTCTGCGAGCACCGCCTCGGCGTCGTCATGGGCCCAGGCGATCGACGAGCCGGGGAGGATGTCGTGGAACTGCTGGGTGAGTACCTGCTTCCAGAGATGATCGACATCGGCGTCGCGCCCGAGGGTGGCCGCCCACAGCTCGGCCTCGACCAGCAGTCGTTCGCAACGACGGTTGCCGAGCTTGGTCTCGATCTGGCTGGTGAGGGTGCCACGATGCGTCTCGAAATAGAGCTCGCCGCGCCACACCGGGGCAGGCGCACCACGGTCGATGTCGCGTTCGATGCGGTCGAACATCGCGTCGGGAGTGCCGACGGCGAGGGTGGCGCGCGAGTCGATGCGCGCGAGTCGTCGAGCACGCTCGAGCATTTCGCGGGTGGGCCCGCCGCCGCCGTCGCCGTAGCCGAACGGCATCAGCGAGTCGGTGCTCCAGGCATGGTCCTTGAAGTTGGTGATCGAGAAGGCGAACTCGTCCGGGGTGATCTCGGCGTTGTAGGTGTCGACCGGCGGGAAGTGGGTGAGCACCCGCGAGCCGTCGAGGCCCTCCCACCAGAACGTGCTGTGCGGAAATGTGTTCTGCTTGTTCCAGCTGAGCTTCTGGGTGACGAAGCGGTGCATGCCGCCGGCGGCGAACACCTGGGGCAGTCCCGCCGGGTAGCCGAACACGTCGGGGATCCACACCTCGGTGCAGCGGCGGCCGAACTTCTCCTCGAAGTAGCGCTGACCGAACACGATCTGGCGCACCAGGCTCTCACCCGACGGCAGGTTCATGTCGGACTCGACCCACATGCCGCCGACCGGCTCCCACTGGCCGCGCTCCACGCGCTCGACGATCCGGGTGAACAGCTCGGGATGGCGCTCCTCGATCCACGTGTAGTGCTGCGCCGACGAGGCGGCGAAGACGTACTCGGGGTAGTCGTCCATCAGCGCGACCGCCGACGCGAACGTGCGGGTGCACTTGCGCTTGGTCTCGCGGATCGGCCACAACCACGCCGTGTCGATGTGCGCGTGGCCGACCGCCACCGAGCGATGGCGGATCGCGTCGCCGAAGTCCTCGGCCATCCTCGGGGCGATCGCTCGTCGAGCGGCGGCGATGTCGGGGATGCGATCGAGTGTGTCCGCGAGCGTCCGCAGCATGCGGGAGCGGCGCGGGTCGTCGAGCGCGAGCGATCGCATCACGCCGTCGAGCACCTCGATGTCGTAGGCCAGGGCCTCGGCGTCGGCGTCGACGACCACGAGCGACGCCCGACGGAACCGGTAGAGCAGACGGTCACCGGCGGTGTCGGGCGAGCCGAGCAATGACGGGGTGAACTGTGGGAAGATCGGGTTCGACGCCGCCTCGACGTGCAGCGTGACCGGCCCGGCGACGGCATCGATCGCGTAGTTGGTGCGGCGAGGATGGATGCCCTGCAGCGGGGTGAACGACCCGTCGTCGTGCAGGTCGACGACGAGGCCCTCGCACTGGAATCCGGCGCCGCGTTGGTGGAACCCGAGATCGATCACCGCTTCGACGCGGCGCCCGGCCCACTCGGCGGGCATGTCGCCGGTGAGGCGGAACCACGTGGTCGCCCACGGTGAACCCCACGACGATCCGACCGAGAACGGTTCGAGGTGGTCGACGTCGGGTCCTGCCTCGATCGTCAGCTCGCGGCGGTCGGCGTGGGCGAGTGGCAGCACCCGCTCCCAGAGCTCGCGCTGGATGCGTTTCTCGACGAGGTCACGATCGGCGTACACGCCGCGACCCTACTTTTCTGAGCGTCCGACCCGCGTGGTGCACCTACGTTCTCGGTCGTCGCTGGCCGTCGTGGCGCTCGGCCCGAGCCACGAGCTGACGCGTCAGTTGAACGGGACGACGCGGACGTCGAACGCTTCTTGACCGTTGCGCCCCTCGCGCACCTCGAAGTCGACGCGGGCGCCGTTGTCGAGCGTCTTGAAGCCGTCGTTGACGATCGCCGAGAAGTGCACGAACAGGTCCTTGCCGCCGCCGTCGGGCGTGATGAACCCGTAGCCGCGTCCGGAATTGAAGAACTTCACGGAACCCTTCGCGTCAGCAGCGTTGCCCGTGGCGACCGGACGACCGGTCTGCTTCGGCTCGCTCTGCCTGTGCTGCTCGGCCGGTTGCTGCTGCTTGGCCGGTTGCTGCTGCTTCGACCCCGACTCGGTGCGACCCTCGCTGCGAGCAATGCGGGTGATGCGGTGCTCGGCGTCGACGGTCTCGGTGCGGGCCGAGTGCGCCGCGGCGTGGATCACCAGATCGCGCACCGCTGCCTTCGTGACGGGCTCACTGATCCCGATGCCGCGCTGCAGCTTGAGGGCGTCCTTCTTCTGGCTGTGGTCGAGCAGCGACACGACGGTGCCCGTGGCGCCGGCGCGGGCGGTACGACCGGAACGGTGCAGATAGGTCGAGTCCTCGGCGGGCGGGTCGTAGTGGACGACGGCGTTGACGCCGTTGACGTGGATGCCGCGGGCGGCGACGTCGGTGGCGATCAGCGCGGAGGCCTGACCCTTCTTGAAGGCGGCGAGCGCGCGGTCACGCTGGCCCTGGCTGCGGCCGCCGTGGATCGGCTCGGCCTTCACGCCGTTGCGGCCGAGCTGCTTGGCGAGCCGGTCGGCGCCGTGGCGGGTACGGGTGAACACGATCGTCGACCCGAGACGCTGGATGACGTCCGCGGTGGTGGAGACCCGGTCCTCGCGGTCGACCAGCCAGAAGTGGTGCTTGGCGGCGTGCACGTCGGGGCCCTTCGGGCCGACCTCGTGACGCACCGGGTCGTGCTGGAAATCGGCGACGAGCTTGGCGACCGGGCCGTCGAGGGTGGCGGAGAACAACAGCACCTGACGGTCGCCTTCGGTCTGCTCGACGATGCGCCGCACCGCGGGCAGGAAGCCCATGTCGGCCATCTGATCGGCCTCGTCGATCACCACGGTGGTGACGTCGCACAGGTTGATGGCCCGCATCTGGATCAGGTCTTCGAGACGACCGGGGCACGCGACGACGAGTTCGACGCCACGGTCGAGCGCCTTGCGCTGGCCGCCGTAGCCGACGCCGCCGTAGATCGATGCTGCGTCGTGGCCGGCGGCCTTCGCGAACGGGGTGAGCTCGGCCATGATCTGCTCGGCGAGTTCGCGGGTGGGTGCGAGCACGAGCGCAACGGGGCGCTTCGGGCGGGCGTCGGTGAGCCCGGCGACGAGCGGCAGCCCGAAGCCGAGGGTCTTGCCGGAACCGGTGGGGGCGCGGCCGGCGACATCCCGCCCGGCGAGCGCGTCGGGGATGACGGCGGCCTGGATCGGGAATGCGTCGTGTTTGCCCTGGCTCTCGAGGCGGTGGACGATCGCGTCGGGCAGGCCGAGTTCGCGGAACGGAACGGCTGCGTCGGCAGCATCCAGGGGGGTGGCGCGCGCGGCGCCATCGATGATGGTCATTGGGGGGACTCCTCTATGTAGCTCAACAGCGCAAGACCGGAGCAACAAAGAATCCGAATGCGCTCACCGATCGACGTTCGATCAGTGCCAGCGGTCAACCGTATCGCCGCATCGTCGGGTTCCACTGTGACCCCGCTGTGACCCCGGTCCGTCGTTCCCGGGTCTCGGCGAACCACGATCGGTCAGCCGGCAGGTCCCGGAGGGGCGAGCTGGTCGCCGAACACCATCTCCATCACGCGATGCAGGTTGGGGCCGCGTCGCAAGTGGTGGCCACCGTCGGCGCTGATGCACGTGCCGGTGATCCACGAACTCTCGGGTCCGGCGAGGAACCGGACCAACTGCGCGATGTCGTCGGTGGTGCCGAGGCGGTGCAGCGGCATCTGTTCGAGGTAGTCGTCGACGATGTCGGGGCTCGCCGTGAGCCCGGCGGAGATGTCGGTCGGCACCAGGCTCGGCCGCACGGCATTCGCCCTGACACCCGACGACCCGAGTTCGTCGGCGACCTGCTGCACCAGCATTTCGAGGCCGGCCTTCGAGACGTTGTACGGCGTCATGTACCGGTGCGTCGACACCGCTGCGATCGACGACACCGCCACGATCGACCCGCCACCGTTGGCCGCCAGGAGCGGCACGGCGTGCTTCATGGTCAGAAAGGCGCCGGTGAGGTTGGTGGCGAGCACCTGGTTCCAATCCTCGAGCGTGGTGAGGTGGAAGGGTCCCGCCGAACCGGTGCCGGCGTTGGCGACCACGACCTGCAGCGGACCGACCTCGGCCGCTGCTGCGCACGCCGCCTCGACACTCGCCTCGTCGGTCACATCGCACGCCACCGTCGCCACGTCGACGTCGGCGAACACGGCGCGGAGATCCTCAGCCGAGGTCGCCAACCGTTCGGCGTTGCGGGCAGCCAGCACGACCGATGCCCCATCGGCGGCGAGCGCACGAGCACACGCCAGCCCGATCCCGGAGCCGCCTCCCGTGATCAGCGCAGTCTGTCCGGCGAGCGGCTTCGCCGCGGAAGGGAGATCATTCGACATCCGAGCAGTGTGACCGATCGATGCCACCTGGATCGGACCCTGCCGCCGCCGGCTGCGTGGTTCCCGGAGACCTGGGACGCGAGGAACCGGCGTGGTTCCGCGAGACCTGGGCTGGGGGAACCAGGGTGGCTGCGGCCACGATGGACGGCGTGAACTCGTCCACGACTCCAGCTACCCGACCGCTCTCGGGGATCCGGGTACTCGACCTCAGCCGGGTGCTGTCGGGGCCGCACTGCACCCGCATGCTCGCCGACATGGGCGCCGAGGTGATCAAGATCGAACCGCCGGCGGGTGACCTCACACGATTCGCCACGCCACGGCGCAACGGGCTGTCGAGCTACTTCGTGCAACAGAACGTCGGCAAGCGCAACCTCAGCCTCGATCTCGCGACGCCCGACGGCACCGAGATCCTGCTCGGATTGATCGAGCACGCCGACGTGCTGGTGGAGAACTATCGCCCCGGCGTGATGGCCCGCCTCGGGCTCGGCGCCGACGTCGCACTCGCCCGCAACCCCCGGTTGGTCTACGCCTCGATCTCCGGCTACGGCCAGACCGGGCCGTGGGTCACGCGCCGAGCCTACGCGCCGGTGGTCGAGGCCGAATCGGGCATCGTCGCCTCGCAGGGGAACGCCCGCGGGGGCGAGTTGGCCAAGGACCCGCACAGCCACGCCGACGTGTACACCTCGCTCGAGACCGCCTCGGCGATCCTCGCCGCGCTCTATCAGCGCGAGCACACCGGCGAGGGTCAGTGGCTCGACGTGTCGATGGCCGAGACGATGCTCTACGTCAACGAACACCTGCACGACTCGCTGTGGGACGGCCACGACGACCCGCAGTGGATTCGCAGCTTCCGTCCCGGCGACTACCTCGTGCTCACCGTCGCCAACGGCGAGTCGCTGGTGGTCAGCGGGCACCCCGCCGAACGGGGGACGTTCGACTTCTTCATCGCAGCGATGGGCATGCCGGAACTGGCCGACGACGCCCGCTTCGTCGACGTCGCCACCCGCCTCGAACACTTCGATGCACTCCGGACCATCATCCGCGACCACGCCGCGACCGTGCCCGACGCAGCGACGTTCGAGGAGCAGTTCTCGAAGCATCGACTCGCCGTCGGCCGTGTCCGCCAGCCCGGTGAGTTGACCGACACCGAGTGGGCCCGCGAGCGCGGCGCCGTGGTGGACGTGGACGACCGCGGTGGCGGCACGATGCGCGTGCCGAACGTGCCGTGGCGGTTCGGCGCCTCGCCCGGCGTCGGAGTGTCCGGTGTGCCGAAGTACCGCGGCGAGGACAATCGCGAGGTCCTCGCCGAGCTGCTCGGCTTCGACGACGAGCGACTCGATGCCCTCGAAGCGGCAGAGGTGTTGTCGAGCCGCCTGCCGGGCAACTGATCCGCATGGCACTGGAGTTCCCCGTCCTGCCGATGAAGGCGACGATGGGCTCCACCGGCGCGGTGCCCGACGGCGACGGCTGGGCCTTCGAGATCAAGTGGGACGGCTATCGAACGGTCGTCCACGTCGCCGATGACGACCTGCGGCTGCAGAGTTCGGCCGGCCACGACGTCACGGCGCGCTGGCCGGAGTTCGCAGAACTGCCGGCATCGGTCAACGCCACCTCGGCGATCCTCGACGCGGAGTTGGTCGTGTTCGACGACGAGGGTCGACCGCGCTTCGAACTCGTGCAGCGCAGCGGTGTCGGTGCGCGACGCCAGGCGGTGCTGCAGTTCTTCGACGTCCTGCAGGTCGACGGCACCGACACCGTCGACCTGGCGTATATCGATCGACGGCGACTGCTCGATCAACTCGTCGAGCCGACCGACAACTGGACGGTGCCGTCGTTCACGATCGGCGAAGGTGCAGCACTGGTCGCGGCCACCGCCGAGCAGGGCCTCGAAGGCGTGATCGCCAAGCGCGTCGACTCGCGGTACCGACCCGGCACGCGATCGAAGGAGTGGCGCAAGATCAAGAACCGGACGACCGTGGAGCTGACGATCGGCGGATTCACGGCCGGCACCGGTGGCCGAGCGGACTCCTTCGGGGCGCTCCTGGTCGGTCGCCCGGACCCGGAGGACGGCTCGCTGCGTTTCGCCGGCGGCGTCGGCACGGGCTTCGACCAGCGCACCTTGCACGACCTCACCGATCGACTGCGCGGCCTCACCGTCGACGAGTGTCCCTTCGACCCGCCTCCACCTCGCACCGTCGCCCGCACCGCGACGTGGGTCGAGCCGGCACTTCGAGCAACGGTCGAGATCGCCGAGTTCACCAACGACGGCCTCGTCCGTCACGCCAGCTTCGTGCACCTGGCCGACTGACCCCTGCGCAACCCCCTCCTCCGAAAAATCCCGCTGTCGTTGCGCTGAGCGCAACGATGCCGCGCCATTTCGGGTTCGAACGGCGGCGAACTGGAAGAGTGGGGCCGTGATCGACCGGTCGACCGCCCTGCAACTCGATGCCGCCGACCCATTGGCGAGCTGGCGCGACGAATTCGTGATCCCTGACCCCGACGTGGTGTATCTCGACGGGAACTCGCTCGGACGTACGCCGAAGCGCACCGTGGAGGCACTGCACCGGGTGCTCGACGAGTGGTCGGGCGACCTGATCACGTCGTGGTGGGAGCACGACTGGTTGAACCTGGCACTCAGCGTCGGCGACGAGTTGGCGCCACTGCTGGGGGCCGGTCCGGGCGAAGTCGCCGTGCACGAGTCGACGACGGTCGGGATCTTCCAGCAGGTCAACGTGGCACTCGACCTTGCAGCCGATCGCGGTCGACCCAGGGTCGTCGCGGTCGACGACGGTGACTTCCCCACCGATCGCTACGTCGTCGAGGGCATCGCCCGACTGCGTGACGTGGAGATTCGGCACGGGATCGACGATCTCGACGGTGTCGACGTCGTGCTGCGCTCGCTCGTCGACTACCGCACCGCGGAGCTGGTGGACCTCACCGACGAAACCGACCGGGCCCGGCAAGCGGGAGCGGTGACCGTCTGGGATCTCTCACATGCCGCCGGCGTTCTCGTACTGGACCTGCATGGTGCCGGCGTCGACCTCGCGGTCGGCTGTACCTACAAGTTCCTCAACGGCGGTCCGGGAGCTCCCGCGTTCGTCTACGTGTCGGAACGAGTCCACGACCGGGTGACCCAGCCGATCTGGGGGTGGTTCGCCCAGCACGACCAGTTTGCGATGGAGCGCCCGTTCGACCCGAGGCGCGGCGTCGGTCGGATGCTCAACGGCACGCCACCGGTGCTCGGACTCACCGCAGCCCGCGAGGGCATCAGACTGTCGGTCGACGCAGGGATCGATGCAATCGCCGCGAAGGGTCGGGCGCTCACCGGGTTCGGAATCGAACTCGCCGACCAGTTCGGGCTCGTGAACGTGACCCCGCGGGATCCCGCCCGGCGCGGTGGCCACGTCGCCGTCCGCCACCCGGACGCCCGCCGGCTCCATGCGGCGCTCGGCGAGCGCAAGGTGATCATCGACCGGCGCGACCCCGACATCCTCCGCTTCGGGATGTCACCGCTGACGACGAGCTACGCCGACGTCCACGAGGCGTTCGCGGCGCTCGCCGACCTCCTCGCGACGCCCGACTGACACTGCCCCTCGGGAGCCCGAGGAGAGGACGAACGGCACTGGTGATGCGCCACGTGGGCGCGACACTGGAGTTGCACCCAGAAAGGAGTTCACGTGCGCAGCCACCGCATCCTTCCGATTCTCGTGGTCGTGGGCGCAGCACTCGTCGCCTGCGGGGACGAGGAGACGTCCTCGTCGACGACCACCGACGCCACGACCACCACCACGGTGGGCCCGACCACCACCTCGCCGACCTCGACGACCTCGACGACCACCACTCCGCCGACCACCACTCCGCCGACCACCACTCCGCCGACCACCACTCCATCGACCACCACTCCACCGACCACCAGCACGACGATGCCGGTGGCCACCGAGACACCGGGTCTTTGGCCGCCCGACGGCGCAGCGAGCCCCGAGCAAGCGGTCTCCGAGTTCGTCCGTGAGCTCTTGAACGTCGACCCGAACCTCGGTGAGTTCCGTGCCGGCGACGTTCGCAGCGGCGAGATCGACGTACGCGGCCCGGAAGAAGCCGCCGGTGTCCGAGCGACAGCGTTCGTGCGACGACTCGGCCCGGACGACGCCTGGTTCGTGATCGGTGCCGCCAGCGAAGGGGTCGAGATCACGACCCCGGAGACTGGTGCCACCATCCCGGCCGGCCCCCTCGCAGTCGAAGGGCTCGGCCGCGGCTTCGAGTCGACCATCAACGTTCGCGCCGTGCTCACCGACGCTGACGCCACCGAGCTCGATTCGGCGATCGGGGTCGGCGGACCGTACGGCGAGTTGGAACCCTACGACGTGGTGCTCGACCTCTCGGACACCCGGTCCGGCGACACCGTGATCCTCCTCGCCCGCGGCGACACCGGCCTGGGCAACGATCCCGGCGAGTTCACCGCGATCGGGGTCGTCGTCGACTGACCCGGCGATGCTCGCCAGTGTGCTGTCGGGGCTGGGTCAGGCGCCCTTGACGACGTGTTCGACGACCTCGAAGCTCATCAGGTCGGCGCCTTGGGCCACCGGCTTGCGGGGCGCCTCGCCCTCGGCGGGCTGGTTGCCGTCGGCCTGACCGCTGCCGTGGCCTCGCTCGAAGTCCTGACTGTTCATCCAGGCCTGGAAGTGCTCCTCGGACGCCCACCGGGTGTAGACGAAGTAGCGATCCTCGCCTTCGGTCGGGCGCAGGAGCTGGAAGTCCTCGAACCCGTCGAACTGCTCGACCATCTTCGCCCGCCCGGCGAAGCGACCTTCGAGCTGTGGGCCCATGCCCTCGGGGATGGTGATGGCATTGATCTTGACGACGCTCATGGGTCCATGATGCCGTCTGTGCACAGTGAGCACACCGCACGGCTGCGGATCGCATGGACGGCCGCTGGCCTTGGCTGCGCCCGAGCGGATGACATCGCCTCTCGTGAGTCAGGTGCGCCGCCGGTTCACGAGAACAGGGCGGGGTGGACCAACCGGGCGGTTGTAGCCTCGTCGGCCTGTGGCACTGATCGTTCAGAAGTACGGCGGGACGTCCGTCGCCGACCCCGACCGCATCCACGCGGTCGCCGACAACGTCGCGTTCACGAAGAAGCGCGGCAACGACGTGATCGTTGTCGTGTCCGCCATGGGCAAGGCGACCGACAACCTGATCGCCCTCGCCAACTCGGTCTCGACCACGCAGCCCGGTCGCGAGATGGACATGCTGCTCACCACCGGCGAACGGGTCACGGCGGCGCTGATGACGATGGCGCTCGCCGACCGCGGCATCGACGCGGTCAGCTACACCGGCAGCCAGGTCGGCATCATCACCGACACCGCGCACCGGAAGGCCAAGATCGTGGAGGTGAAGGGCGATCGGGTACGCGCCTCGCTCGCCGACGGCAAGGTCTGCGTGATCGCCGGGTTCCAGGGCGTGAGCACCGACAAGGAGGTCACCACGATGGGCCGCGGCGCCTCCGACCTCACCGCCTCGGCGCTGGCGCAGGCGATGGGCGCCGACGCCTGCGAGATCTACACCGACGTCACCGGCGTGTTCACCGCCGACCCGCGCATCGTTCCCCAGGCCCGCAAGCTCGCGAAGGTGCACTTCGACGAGATGCTCGAGATGGCCGGCGCCGGCTCGAAGGTGCTGGCGTTGCGCTCGGTCGAGTTCGCCCGCAATCACGACGTTCCCCTCCACGTCCGTTCCGCATTCACCTGGGAGCCCGGCACGTGGGTCACCAACGAGGAGGCCTCGATGGAAGATCCGATCATCTCCGGTGTCGTCACCGACATGTCCGAAGCGAAGGTCACGGTGTTCGGGGTGCCCGACCGACCCGGGATCTCCGCCGCGCTGTTCGAGCCGCTCGCTGCGGCCAACGTCAACGTCGACATGATCGTGCAGAACACCTCGACCCAGGGCACCACGGACATCAGCTTCACGATGCCGATGGCCGACATGGGCGACGCCGAGCAGATCGTGTCGCGCGTCGCCACCGAGATCGGTGCCACCGGCGTGTCACACGACAACGACATCGCCAAGGTGTCGCTGGTGGGTGCCGGCATGAAATCGGCACCCGGCATCGCCGCGAAGATGTTCCGGATCCTCGCCGACGAGGACGTCAACATCCACATGATCTCCACGTCGACCATCCGGGTGTCGATCGTGTGCGCCGCGGGCGACATGGAACGCGCAGCACGTGCACTGCACACTGCATTCGGTCTCGACTCCGGCGCCGACTACTCCGCGCCCCTCCCCGAACGCAGGTAGGGGTGCCTCCGACCGCGTGGGACGAAGCTCCCGTTGGTCGGTCGTGACGTGATGACGCCGATCTGCGACCAGCCGGTCGGAGCGGTTCCGCCCTCGGATCGCGCTTGAATGGGAGCGACATGGGTGACGTCTGGCCGCAACTGCTCCTCGTCGCGATCCTCGTGCTGGTCAACGCGGCCTTCGCCGGCACCGAGCTGGCGCTCGTGTCACTGCGCGAGAGCCAGCTGCAGCGGTTGGAGGAGAAGTCCGCGACCGGCGCCGTGCTCGCCCGGCTCGCCCGGCAGCCCAACCAGTTCCTCGCCACCATCCAGGTCGGCATCACCCTCGCCGGCTTCCTCGCGTCCGCCGCGGCTGCGGTGTCCCTGGCCGAGCCGCTCGAAGGTCCGCTGAGTTTCCTCGGTGGCGCTGCCGGGCCGGTCTCGGTCATCGTCGTCACCCTGATCCTCGCCTACTTCACGCTCGTGTTCGGCGAACTCGCCCCCAAACGCATCGCCATGCAGCGCGCCGAGAAGTGGGGCATGGTCATGGCCCGACCGCTGGATGTGCTGTCCTCGATCACCAAGCCCGTGGTGTGGTTGCTCTCGAAGTCGACCGACATCGCCGTGCGGGTCCTCGGTGGCGACCCGGACCGTCAGCGCGAAGAGGTGACCGGCGACGAACTGCGCGACATGGTCGCCATCCACGAGACGTTTCCGCCCGAGCAGCGACAGGTCATCGACGGCGCCTTCGAGATCGCCGAGCGCACCCTCGACGAGGTGATGGTGCCGCGCACCGACGTGGTCGTGATCGATGCCGACGACACGTGCGCCCAGGCGCTGGCACTCCTGATCGAGACCGGCCACTCACGCGCCCCGGTCGCAGAGAAACGCAACCTGGACAAACCGGTCGGGATGGTGCGCCTGCGCAGCCTGATCGGCCTCGGTGACGAGCCGG
>Ga0209947_1001802_pt1 | contig 12543 bp, 8 predicted proteins | sample SalPonR2_B_D2_MG_FD_185706 | JGI IMG/M metagenome (GOLD analysis project Ga0209947, IMG submission 185706) | Salt pond soil microbial communities from South San Francisco under conditions of wetland restoration - Salt Pond MetaG R2_B_D2_MG... ... | reverse complement strand
GGGCCGCCGCGCGCCCGCGCGCACCACGTAGCCCTGTTCCTCGGCGGGCGCGCTCGCATGCCCGAACAGCAGTGACATCGGTACGCCCAGTACCTCGGCCACCTGCCGCAAGTCGCTGATCGACGGCTCCGACAGGTCGCGCTCGACCTGTGACAGCCAGCCGACCGACCGGCCCAGCCGCCCCGCCAGCCCCGCCAGCGTCAGCCCGCGCGCCTTGCGTAAGGCGCGCAGATCGGCGCCGAGGCTCTGCATGCGCTTGATGTCGGATTGATGCATAGGCGGTGAGGCTCGTGAAAATTCATCGATAAATTTCACGCTGAGGCGATTCCGTGACAAAATCAATCTCTAATTCATGCGCGACAGTCGCACCGACGCAATACCGACGTGATACCGACGCGATACAGCCCCCGTTTTCGCGGATGACGCGCCGTCCCCGTCGTGCTAGTTCCGAGCCATGAGCCAGATGCCCTCCAAGGCGGAAATCCTCGAATGGATTTCCGACAACCCGACCCTCACCGCGAAACGCGATATCGCCAAGGCCTTTGGAATAAAGGGGGCTGCGCGGATCGACCTCAAGCGCCTGTTGAAGGAGCTGGAGGACGAGGGCCATCTCGAAAAGCGCAAGAAAACCTACCGCGATCCTGATCGCCTGCCGCCGGTATCCGTTTTGCAAATCAATGCCTTGACCCCGGATGGCGAGCTGCTGGCCAAGCCCCTTGAATGGCAGGGCGAAGGGGTGGAGCCGGTGGTGCTGCTGATCCCCCGCGCCTCCGATCCGGCCCTTGGCGAAGGCGACCGCATCCTCGCGCGCCTGCAAGAGGTCAAGGCCGAGGCGCATCATTACGAGGCCCGCCTGATCCGTCGCATCGGCGCCAACCCCCGGAAAGTATTGGGAGTTTTCCGCAAGAGCGAAGAAGGCGGCCGGATCGTGCCCATCGACAAGGGCGACGGCAAGGAATGGCAGGTGCCGCGCGACGCCACCGGCGGCGCACAGGACGGCGAGTTGGTGGAGGCCGAACAGGCCGGCCCCAAGACCCGCCTGGGCCTGCCCCGCGCCCGGGTGCTGGAGCGGTTGGGCGACCCGTCGGCCCCCAAGGCCGTGTCGCTCATCGCCATTCATCAGCACGGTATCCCGGACGAGTTTCCCGACAGTGTGATCGCCGAGGCCGACGCCATGAAACCCGCCGGGCTGTCTGGCCGCGACGACCTGCGCGACATGCCACTGATCACCATCGACCCATCCGATGCGCGCGACCACGACGATGCCGTCTGGGCCCATGCCGATGACGACCCCAAGAACGAGGGCGGGCATGTCATCTGGGTCGCGATTGCCGATGTTGCACATTACGTGCGTCCCGGTTCCGCGCTGGATGCCGAGGCCAGAAAACGCGGCAATTCCAGTTACTTCCCCGACCGCGTGGTGCCGATGCTGCCGGACCGGCTGTCAGGTGATCTGTGCTCTCTGCACGAGGGCGTGCCGCGTGCCTGCCTTGCGGTGCGAATGCAGATCGACGCCCATGGTGAGAAGGTTGGGCACCGGTTCGTGCGCGGGCTGATGCGCTCTACCGCCTCGCTCAGCTATCAGCAGATACAGACCGCGATGGACGGTGCCCCTGACGACGCGTGTGGCCCTCTGATGGACGAGGTGATCCGCCCGCTCTATGCCGCCCATGACGCTCTCCAAAAGGCGCGCTCCAGGAGGCAGCCGCTCGACCTTGACCTGCCCGAGCGCAAGGTGGTGCTGAGCGACGAGGGCCGCGTGCTGTCGGTCAATTTCGCCGACCGGCTGGACGCGCACAAGCTGATCGAGGAATGCATGGTGCTGGCCAATGTGGCCGCCGCCGAAACGCTGGTGGCGCGCAAATCGCCGCTCCTTTTCCGCGTGCACGAGGAACCCTCGCCCGAGAAACTCGACAGCCTGCGCGAGGTGGCCGAGGCGGCGGGGCTGGTGCTGGCCAAGGGGCAGGTTTTGCGCACCGCGCATCTCAACGCGCTGTTGCATGCAGCCCAGGACACCGACCATTCCGAGGTCATCAACATGTCCACCCTGCGCGCCATGACGCAGGCCTATTACGCGCCGCAGAATTTCGGGCATTTCGGCCTTGCCTTGCAGGCCTATGCGCATTTCACCTCGCCGATCCGACGTTATGCGGATCTGATCGTGCATCGCGCGCTGATCACCGCGCATGGCTGGGGCAAGGACGGGCTGAGCCCGGCGGAGATCGAGCAGTTAGAGAATACCGCGCAGCATATCTCCGAGACTGAGCGCCGCTCGATGATGGCCGAGCGCGACACCAACGACCGCTATCTTGCGGCCTTCCTGTCGGAACGGCTGGGCGAGGAATTCACCGGGCGCATCAGTGGCGTGGCCAAGTTCGGGGTATTCGTTCGGCTGGACGAAACGGGCGCGGACGGGCTCATCCCTGTGCGCAGCCTCGGGCGGGAATTCTTCCATTTCGACCGTGAAGCAGGCACACTGATGGGCTCGGATACCGGGCTGACCATCGGGCTGGGACAGCCCGTCACCGTGCGGCTGGCCGAGGCGGCCCCGGTCTCGGGGGGTATCGCGCTCGATCTGGTGAGCATCGAGGGTGAGCAGATGCCGAAGGGCGGACGTGGCAACGGACGCGGCAAGCCCCCCCGGCGCAAACAGGCTGCGGCCAAGCACAAGGCCGCCAAGGCCCGGCGCAAGGTGGCGCGCAAGCGCGGCTAGTTCAACCGCCCCCGCGCGGTGTCAGCTTTCCTGCCGGACCGCGCCCACAACCTTGTCCATCACCCGGTCGAGCAGACCCGGATCGAGCGCCTCTGCCATCACGCGGATCAACGGTTCGGTGCCCGATTCGCGGATCAGCAGGCGCCCATCCTGGCCCAATTCCTTTTCGGCTTCGGCCATGGCGGTCTGGACCAGATCGGTTTTCAGCGGGGTCTTGCCCTTGGCAAAGCGCACGTTGATCAATTGCTGTGGTACCGGGTCGAACACCTGTGCCAGGTCGCTGGCCCGCTGGCCTGTTTGGACCATGGCGGCGAGAAATTGCAGGGCCCCGATCAGCCCGTCACCGGTCGTGGCGTAATCGGTCATCACGATATGGCCCGATTGCTCGCCGCCCAGATTATGCCCACCGGCGCGCATCGCCTCGACGACGTGGCGGTCGCCGACCGGGGTGCGCTTGAGCTCGATCCCCTGCGCGTTGAGATGCCGTTCCAGCCCCAGATTGGACATCACTGTCGCCACTAGCGTGTTGCCCGCAAGCCGCCCCGCCTGCGCCCATCGTGTCGCGATCAGCGCCATGAACTGATCGCCATCGGCGACGCGGCCCTGCTCGTCGATCAGCACCACACGGTCGGCGTCACCATCAAGGCAGATGCCAAGATCTGCCCGTGTTTCCAGAACCTTGCGTGCGGCAGCCTCGGGTCGGGTGGAACCGCAGTTGAGGTTGATGTTGAAGCCGTCGGGCTCCACTCCCATGGGGATGACTTCGGCCCCAAGTTCCCAAAGAACCTCCGGCCCGGTGCGATAGGCGGCCCCGTTGGCGCAATCCACCACGATGCGCAACCCGTCGAGCCGTCGACGATTTGGAAAGGTCGTCTTGGCGTATTCCACGTAGCGCCCGCGCGCGTCATCGACGCGGCGCGCGCGGCCGATATGCTGCGGAGCGGACGGGGTGACGCCTTCGTTAAGCAGTTTCTCGATGGCGGCTTCGGCCTCGTCGCTCAGCTTGTATCCATCGGGGCCAAAGAGCTTGATCCCGTTATCCGAGGCAGGGTTGTGGCTGGCCGAGATCATCACCCCAACATCGGCCCGCAGGCTATGGGTGAGATAGCCGATGGCCGGGGTCGGGACCGGACCCAGCAGAAAAACATTCATCCCTGTGGAGGTGAACCCGGCGGTCAGCGCATATTCCAGCATGTAGCCCGAAAGGCGCGTGTCCTTGCCGATCACCACCCGGTGTTCCTGCTTGTCCTGCCGGAAATAGCGACCCGCCGCCGCGCCGAGGCGCAGCGCCATGTCGGCGGTCATCGGCCAGCTATTGGCCTGTCCGCGCACACCATCGGTGCCGAATAGTTTCCTGCTCATAAGTGACCTCTCCTGAGTAATGACTTGCACGGGGGAGCCGGCCCGGTATGCGCCTCATAGCGTGGCAGGCGGGGCCTGTCCAATCCTTGCAACGCCGCTTGGCGGGGCATTGCCGGATCAATTGACAGGACCGCCCCCGCCGCGCATACGGAACAAAAAGTGATTGGGCAGTGAGGGCAGGGGCCATGAAGATCGCGATGATCGGGACGGGGTATGTCGGGCTTGTCTCGGGGGTGTGTTTTTCGGATTTCGGGCATGACGTTGTGTGTCTGGACAAGAACCCCGACAAGATTGCGATGCTGGAGCGTGGCGAGGTGCCGATTTTCGAGCCGGGGCTTGATGCGCTGATGGCGCGCAATGTCGAGGCCGGGCGGCTGCGGTTCACCACTGATCTGGAGGCCGCCATCGACGGGGCCGAGGCGGTGTTCATCGCCGTGGGCACGCCGACGCGGCGCGGCGACGGGCATGCGGATCTGAGCTATGTGATGGCCGCCGCCGAGGAGGTCGCCCGCGCCGCCAGGGGCTATCTGGTGATCGTCACCAAGTCCACCGTGCCGGTGGGCACCAACCGGGCCGTCAAGCAGGCGGTGAAAAAGGCCAATCCCGAACTCGAGTTCGACGTGGCCTCGAACCCCGAATTCCTGCGCGAAGGTGCCGCGATCGACGACTTCATGAAGCCTGACCGCGTGGTCGTGGGCGTGCAGTCGGAGCGCGCGGCAGAGGTCATGGCCGGGATCTACCGCCCGCTCTACCTGCGCGATTTTCCCATCGTCACCACCGACCTCGAGAGCGCCGAGATGATCAAATACGCCGCCAACGCGTTTCTCGCCACCAAGATCACCTTCATCAACGAGATCGCCGCGCTGTGCGAGCGCACCGGCGCGGATGTCAAAAAGGTGGCCCACGGCATCGGGCTGGACGGCCGCATCGGCAACAAGTTCCTGCATGCCGGGCCGGGCTATGGTGGCTCGTGCTTTCCCAAGGATACCTCGGCACTGGCGCGGATCGGGCAGGAACACGCCGCCCCGCAAAGCATCGTCGAGACGGTGATCCGGGTGAATGATGCGGTCAAGCTGCGAATGATCGAGAAGCTGCGCGATCTGTGCGACGGCACGTTCAACGGGCGCACCATCGCGGTGCTGGGCGTGACCTTCAAGCCCAATACCGACGACATGCGCGACGCGCCGTCGCTGACGATCATTCCCGCATTGGTGGGCGGCGGGGCGCGGGTCCGGGTCTGCGATCCGCAGGGGCAACGCGAGGGCGAGGCGCTGCTGCCGGGTGTCAGCTGGCACGAGGACGCGTACAAGGCCGCCCACAAGGCCGACCTGCTGGTGATCCTGACCGAATGGAACGAGTTCCGCGCCCTCGACCTCAAGCGCATGGCCCGCAAGATGGCCACCCCCCGCATGGCCGACCTGCGCAACATCTATTCCCCCCGCGACGCCAAACGCGCAGGGTTCAACGGGTATGTCGGGGTGGGACGGTGAGACGCGCCTTCATCACCGGCACGGCCGGCTTCATCGGCTTTCACCTCGCGAAGTTGCTGATCGACAAGGGCTGGCAGGTGCATGGCTATGACGGGATGACCGAATATTACGATATTCGCATCAAAAAACGCCGACACGCGATTTTGCGGGCACATGACAGCTTTCAGGCAACCGAAGCAATGTTGGAGGATGCGGTTACGCTGGATCAGGCCATTTCCCACGCGTCACCTGACGTCATCGTACATCTCGCGGCACAGGCCGGGGTCCGTTACTCTATCGACAACCCGCGCGCCTATGTCGAAGCCAATATCGTGGGCACGTTCAACCTGATGGAAGCCGCGCTAAGGACAAGACCACAGCATCTGCTTATGGCCTCGACCTCATCGGTCTACGGGGCCAATACCGAAATGCCTTATGCCGAAACGCAAAAGGCCGACACGCAAATGTCATTTTATGCGGCCACCAAGAAAGCCAACGAGGCGATGGGTCACGCGTGGGCACATATACACGATCTTCCAATAACCATGTTCCGCTTCTTCACGGTCTACGGACCATGGGGGCGTCCCGACATGGCGCTCTTCAAGTTCACCAAGGCAATCCTGGCCGAGCAGCCGATCGACGTTTACAACCACGGCCAAATGTGGCGCGATTTCACTTATGTGGATGACCTAGTGCGTGCGATTTTATTGTTGATAGACGCGGTTCCCGGGGGGGGCGAAACTGCCGTTACCGGCGATAGTCTGAGCCCGGTAGCGCCGTTCAGAACGGTAAACATCGGCAACTCCGACAAGGTGCGGCTGGAAGATTTCATCGACGCGATAGAACAGGCAACCGGACAGACCGCCACGCGAAACTATCTCGACATGCAGCCGGGGGATGTGCCCGCCACATGGGCCGATGCCAGCTTGCTGCGCGCGCTGACCGGCTATACGCCGAAAACGGATATTCAGGAGGGCGTTGCCCGCTTTGTCGAGTGGTATCGAAACGAATGGCCGGCCATCGACACAACGCCCGGCTTGGACGAGGCGCAGTCGTAATGTCTGGCGTGCACCCTTTGTCGATCTGCACGCATCCTGCTGACCGGAGGGCAGGCTGATGTGCGGCATTGCCGGACTTTGGTCTATGTCTGGCAGTGCCAAGACGCTGCGCGCGGATTGCGCCGCCATGCTCGACCGGATTGCGCATCGTGGTCCAGACGGTGACGGCCTATGGCATGACAGTGAAACAGGCAGCCCGGTTTTGGGACACCGACGCCTGTCGATCTTCGATCTCAGCGCCGCCGGAACGCAACCGATGCAAGCTGCGACGGAGCGGCATTGGATCACCTTCAATGGCGAAACCTACAACTTCGTGGAGTTGCGTGCAGATCTGACCGCCCGCAATATAACGCTGCGCAGTGGCACAGACACTGAAGTCCTGCTGGAAATGCTGGCACGAGACGGCATCGCGGCCACCCTTCCCCGGCTAGAAGGCATGTTCGCCTTTGCCTTCTGGGACAGCACTACGCGGTGTTTGTCCATGGCCCGGGATGCATTTGGAAAAAAGCCACTGCTTTATGCGCTAACACCCAATTGTCTGCGTTTTGCTTCTGAACTGGGGGCATTTTTTACGCCAAACCGTACAGGCGATCAACGGATTGACGAACGGGCCGCGCGGCTGATGATGGCCTTTGGGCAGGTACCTGAGCCCTTTACCATGCTTGACGGTGTGCAAAAGCTGCCAGCAGGCCATGTCCTTCACGTACGCATGCACGAGAGCGGTCAACTTCATGGTATGACAGACTGTTGGATCGACACCAAGGCGCACCCTGCCCCTCTGGCCGGCGATCCCATGGCGATCTTTGAAGAGCGGTTTGCAAAGGCAGTGACGCATCGGCTCGCCGCAGATGTAAATGTCGGGGCCTTTCTTTCGGGTGGCATCGACAGTTCCCTGGTCACCGCGCAGGCGCAGGCGCTGCTGGACGAACCGTTGCGCACTTTTACTGTCGCATTCGACGATGACGCCTTTGATGAAAGCGGCTACGCCGAGATCGTCGCCCGCCACCTTGGAACACAGCACCATGTGCTCCATCTGAGTGGGGAGGAGCTGGAAAGCAGCCTCCACCAAGCTGCGGGCTGGAGCGACGAGCCCTTTGCCGATACCTCGGCGATTCCGCTGCGGCTTCTGTCGGCCTATGCGCGCGAACATGTTACCGTCGCGCTGACCGGTGATGGTGGCGACGAGACCGGGCTGGGTTATCCACTCCATACGCGCAACACCTGGATGGTCAGCCTTCTGCAGAGCATGCCAAGGTCAGCGAGACAGGCTTTGGCCAAAGCTTTGCCAGGGCAGCGTGCGCGCTGGTGGCGCGCCGCACTCCGCACTCCCGATGCTGGCGCATTCTACATGTCACAGCGGATGGGGGATTTCATTCCGCCGTCGGACCTACTTGCACAGATCAAGACGCGGCTTCCGCAGGCGGAGGGGCGGCGGTCCGATGCGGAATGGCTGGGAGATTGCGACATGCAAATGTACCTGGTCGACGACATGCTGACAAAGGTGGACCGGTTCGGCATGTCGGTAGGTCTGGAATTACGCTCTCCCCTGCTCGATCAGGGTGTGGTGGGGTTGCTGCGCAGCCTGCCCCTGCGCGACAAGGTGGGCGGCGGTACTGGCAAGCTTTTCCTGCGCAAGGCACTTGCCGCGCGTTTGCCGCGCGAGGCCTTCGAACGGCGCAAGACCGGCTTTCGCTCTCCTATTGGCCAATGGCTCTTGCGCCCGAACTTGCGCGACTGGTCGAGAGAACATGCAGAACGCTTCGACTCGCGTTTTGGCTGGCGGACAGCTGACGGGCTGACTGCGCGTGAACTGTGGCAGGCAAACAGCGAACGGCCTCTGCGGCATGGCCGCGCCCTGTGGCGTGTCTGCGTCTTGATGAACTGGATGAACAAACATGCCCTCTGATGTAGTCCCCAGCTTTCTGATCATCGGGGCGGCGAAATGCGGTACGACCACGGTTTACAATTACCTGAAAGAGCACCCGCAGGTCGCAATGTGCCAAGCGAAAGAGCCGCGTTATTTCGCGTTCCAAGATGCCCCGCCTGACCCCAGCGATCCGATCATGGCAGAGTCGATCTGCGATCCCGAAACCTATCGCGACGCATTCACAGTGAATGCCCTGACACGCGCCACCGGCGAAGCGTCCCCCATCTACCTTGCGCATCCTGACGCCTATCGCGCGATCCATGCCCATAACCCTCAAATGAAACTCATCGCTGTTCTACGCGACCCTTCGGAGCGTGCCTTCTCCCATTTCTTGATGAGCCAGAGACAGGGATTCGAGCCCGAGAATGATTTTATAAAAGCAATCGGGAATCCGGTGGTGCGCTTTGGAAACTGGAGACGTGAACGACCCTATATCCCTTATTCAAAATACGGTCGCGGCCTGGAAAAGTTCTTGAGCGTCTTCCCCCAATCCCAGCTTCTCGTGCTCTTTTCACAAGAACTGAAGCGCGACCCGGATGGAACACTCCGTAAACTGACGGATTTTCTGGAGGTCGAGCCACTGGAACCGGGCGCTCCGCGTCGCGACAATGTCGGCTATGCCGTACGCCAACCGGGTCTGGAACGCCTGATCCGGCAGGCCAACCAACTTGGAATATCGCGACTCATGCCTGCCAGTCTGAAGTCAACGCTGCGAGGCATCTTGCGCAAATCGAACAAAACAGAACGGCGCATGACCCCTCAGGAGCGCCGCGCAGCACTTGATTTGCTGATCCCGGATATCGAAAAGACGGAGCGCTTACTTGGCATTGATCTTACAATATGGAAATACACAAATCCATGACAGCTCTTGTAACTAGCGTTGCCTGCGGTTGCCATTCGGCAGCCGCAGGGCTTGATAATTATACTCGCGCCACGTTTCTCTCATGAGATATCTCGAAATACCTGGGCGAATTGTATTACTCACGCTTGGCGCCAAAATGAAGTCTTTCTAAGATGACGAAACGCAATGAAAATGGCCATGGCCCACAGTGGACGATGTTCGTGTTCCCTCATCTGGGGGGGGTACATTCTTTCCGCAGAAACCTGGGGGCCGTTCTAGGCAATAGGCTTTGCAGCGTGGAAACAGAAGGCGAGTGTATGACTCGTCGAATTTATGATGCACGATTGGCGACTCCCGAACACGCGATCCTCCTGTTGGAGGGATGCGACGGGCACGCTGCCAGTCGTCGGGTGGCGCGATGGCTCGACGAGGCCGGGATTCAGATCGTGCTCGTCACGGCGATGACGCCTGCGATCGTGCACGACGCAATACCCCATTTGCCGCGTAATATCCGGGTGATCGCCCGTCTGACCGAAATTTCACAGCACAGCTATCAGAGCGCCCTGCGTCACGCGCAGGCGCTCGACGGTGTGATCGTGCAATGCACCCGTCAAGCCAAGGACATTGCCGCTATCGCTCCCGATCTGCCGCAGCACCGGCTATCCAACGCCGTGGATACCGATAGATTCAACTCTGACGCGCAAGGCATTGCGCCTGAGGCACCCCTGCGACTACTGTTCCTCGACCGCCTCGTCGATTTACAGAAGCGCGTGTTTCTTCTTCCCGAAATATGCAGAGCGCTTGATGCGACGGATATCGCATACACGCTCACCGTTGCCGGCGATGGACCTGATGCCGCCCAGTTGCGGCAGCGTCTGGCGCGCTGGATCACCGATGGGCGCGTTACCATGCCCGGGGCCATCGCTGGGGCGGACGTGCCAGACGTCATGCGTGCACACGACATCTATCTGAAATTGTCCCGCAATGAAGGCTCGCCCAATGCCGTACTTGAAGCGCTGGCTTCAGGCCTCGTCACCATCGCCTTTGACATACCGGGCGTGATCGACGACGTCCTTAGAGATGGCCGGAGCGGCTATATCGTGCCGTCCGGCGACACACGCGCGGTGGTTGACCGGATTGGGCGGCTGGATGCCGATCCGCAACATGTATATTCAAAACCCCGCCGACATCCTGTAGTCCCCTATGGGACCAACCGTCATGAAAGCGCCGATGAAGTTTTTGAAGTCCCTGTTCTCACCTCCACGCGAGGTGCGTTGCGAGTTTGGCCAACCGGCTCCCTTGATTCCGCTCGCGGCCATTGGAGATATCCATGGCTGCGCCGACCTGCTCGAACGTTTGCTGTCGCAGCTCGAGCCCGACCTGCAGGTGATCTGCGTCGGCGACTACATTGATCGTGGTGACCATTCGGCCGACGTGTTGCACATTCTGCATGCCAACGCCGACATCATCTGCCTCAAGGGCAACCACGAGGAAATGCTGCTGAACTTCCTCGAACAGCCGGAAACCTATGGCCGACGCTGGTTCCGCAATGGCGGGCTTCAGACCATGGCCAGTTTCGGCATTGCCGGACTGACCGAAACCAGCCCAGCCGACAGGCTTCGCGGCGCGCGAGATGACCTTGTCAAGGCAATGGGCGACCCACTCATCGAGTGGCTCGACCAGCTGCAATCGGGCTGGCGTGCAGGCAATCTCGCGGTGGTGCATGCCGGGGCAGATCCGGCGCTGCCGCTGGATGCACAACCCGGCCATGTGCTGCGTTGGGGCCATCCCGACTTCATGACCACGCCGCGCCGCGACGGGGTCTGGGTCATTCATGGTCACACCATCGTTGCGGCCCCCGCCATGGATGAGGGCCGCGTCGCCATAGACACCGGGGCCTACGCCTCCGGACGGCTAACCGCAGCCGTCGTCACCGACGGCGATATCAGCTTCGAGTCGACCTGATCCCTTTCTCGTGACAAGGCCCGCAGGCCTTGTTAAGTCAAACCCGGAACACGTAAAGGAGTTCGCTGCGTGCAGGTTATGACAACCGAATTACCCGGTATCCTGATCATTGAACCGGACCGTTTCGGCGATGCGCGGGGCTTCTTTTCCGAAAGCTGGAACCGCCGCCGCATGGCCGGGCATGGCATCGAGATCGATTTCGTGCAGGACAACCATTCCATGTCACTTGAACCCGGCACGCTGCGCGGACTGCATTTCCAAACCCCGCCCCACGCGCAGGCCAAACTGGTGCGCTGCGGCCGCGGCGCATTCATGGACGTGGTGGTCGATATTCGCGACGGCAGCCCCACATTCGGGCGCTGGCTCAGCGTCGAACTGAGCTTTGAGAACGGCCGCCAGCTTCTTGTTCCGGAAGGCTTTTTACATGGCTTCGTCACGCGACAGGCGGAGACCGAGATTATCTACAAATGTTCTGACTACTACGCGCCCGACTGCGATGCGGCAGTGCACTACGACGACCCGGACCTGGCGATCGACTGGGGCCTCGACGGCCCACCCGTCCTGTCGGACAAGGACGCCGCCGCCCCGCGGCTGCGCGACCTACCCGCCTATTTCACTTGGAAGGATTAGGGGCATGCGGCTTTTGGTGACCGGCGGCTGCGGCTTTATCGGGTCGGCGGTGGTACGCCTTGCAGTGGCACGCGGCCATCACGTCACCAATCTCGACGCACTGACCTATGCGGGCCGCCCCGAGAACGTGGCCGACGTAGCCGATAACCCGCTATACCGCTTTGTCCACGCCGATATCCGCGACCGTGCCGCCCTCGACCCGATCATTGAGGAAACAGCACCCGATGCGGTCATGCACCTCGCCGCCGAGAGCCATGTCGACCGCTCAATCGACGGGCCGGGCGATTTCATCGACACCAATATCACCGGCACCTACAATCTGCTGGAGGCCGCTCGCGCGCAGTGGCAACGTACTGGCCGCCCCGAGAGTTTCCGCTTTCACCATATTTCCACTGATGAGGTCTATGGCAGCCTCGGCCCCATCGGCCTTTTCACCGAGGATACCCCCTACGATCCACGCAGCCCCTATTCGGCCTCCAAGGCGGCCTCGGATCATCTCGTGCGCGCCTGGCATCACACCTATGACCTGCCCGTTGTGCTGACCAATTGTTCCAACAATTACGGCCCCTACCACTTCC
>Ga0209947_1001799_pt1 | contig 12551 bp, 9 predicted proteins | sample SalPonR2_B_D2_MG_FD_185706 | JGI IMG/M metagenome (GOLD analysis project Ga0209947, IMG submission 185706) | Salt pond soil microbial communities from South San Francisco under conditions of wetland restoration - Salt Pond MetaG R2_B_D2_MG... ... | reverse complement strand
CCACGCCGTACTCGTCCATACCGTCGAGCACCCAGGCGGCGCCCGACAGGGCGACCTCCCCGTCCTCGAGCCTGACCCGCGCCTCGGCGTCGGGCACCTGTCGGATCACCGTCACGATCTTCATCCCTGCCTCCCGTTCAGGCCACCGCCGCACGAAACGTCCCGCGCGACGACGAGCCGCTCGATCTCGTTCGGACCCTCGTAGCTCACGGTCGCGCCCCGCGCTCACGATCCCTGTAGATCTGGCGCGTGATCACCATCCGCTGAATCTCGCTCGTTCCCTCGTAGATCCGCGTCACCCGTGCGTCGCGCAGGTACCGCTCGACCGGATGATCTCGGGTGTAGCCGGCGCCTCCGAACACCTGGAGCGCGGCGTCGGTCACGAAGCCGGCCGTCTCGGAGGCGAACAGCTTCGCCATCGACGCCTCCTGCGTCACGCGGAACCCGCGATCCATCGCCCACGCCGCCTTCTGGGTCAGCAGGCGCGCGGCCTCGAGACGCGTCACCATGTCGGCCAGGGGGAAGCCGACGCCCTGGAACGCACGAATGGACCGCCCGAACGCCTCGCGCTCGTCGGCGTAGTCGCGCGCCGCCTCGAACGCGGCCCGACCGATGCCGACCGACTGCGCGGCGATCCCGATGCGGCCCCCGTCCAGCGAGGCCATCGCCATCACGAAGCCTTCGCCCTCGTCTCCGAGACGATGATCCTCGGGCACGAACACGTCGTCCAGCGTCACGGTGGTCGTGACCGCCGCGTGCTGGCCCATCTTGCGTTCGGGCGCGCCGAACGATAGGCCGGCCGTGTCGCGCGGAACGAGGAACGCGCTGATGCCGCGCGCTCCCGCCTCGGGATCGCCGACCGCGAGCACCAGGTAGAGATCCGCCTCGCCTCCGCCGGTGACCCACGCCTTCGTGCCATGCAGCCGGTACCCGCCCGGCACCGCCGTGGCACGCGTGCGCATCGCCGCCGCGTCGGAGCCCGCCTGCGTTTCCGACAGGCAGAACGCGCCGAACCAGGCGCCGCTGGCCAGCTGCGGAAGGTAGGCCCGCTTCTGCTCTTCGCTGCCGTACGCGACGAGCATCTTCTGCGGCAGGCCGTTCGTGACCGCCATGAGCGTGCCGTGGGCCGCGTCCGCGGCCGAGATCTCCTCGACCGCCACGGTGAACGCCAGCGTGCCCAAGCCCGACCCGCCGTACGCCTCGGGCGTGCTCACGCCCATCAGGCCCATACGACCCATCTCGGCGAGGGTCGCACGCGGAAACCGGGGCTCGACGTCGAGCCCCGCGGCGACGGGCGCGATCCGCTCGCGGGCGAAGTCGCGCACGTGGCGCCGGAGGTCCTTCAGTTCGTCGGGCAGCTCGAAGTTCACGGGCGTGCCTGGGGCCTGAGCATGGCGAGGACTCTACCACCGCCGTCGCCGATCTATTCTGGACGCATGGACGCTCACGACCTGCTCGCCCGCCTGCCCGAATTCGTGGACGTCGACGCCGTGCGCGGCGTCGACGCGATCATCCAGTACGACGTGGAGCGCCCGCTCTGGCACGAGATCCGCGAGGGAGAGGTCCAGGTGCACGAAGGTCGCGCCGAGGCGCCGGACCTGGTGGTCCGTGCCAGCGACGCGCTGCTCCTGGACTTGTTCCACGGAAAGGCGAGCCCGACGATGGCGATCATGTCGGGACGCCTGAAGGTGAAGGGCGACATGCGGCTGGCCCGCGACCTGATCTCGCTGGTGGACCGTGAAAGGCTCGCCTCGCTGACGTGACCGGACGACGACCGGCGCGGCCGCCTCACGGACGGATCAGTCGTCGTCCGCTTCTGCGTCCAGCGCGCGTTCGAACGTGCGTGCGAGGTCGGGCCGCTCGACGAGATCGCCGGACCGCTCCTCGCGAACCCGGAGCCGCGGACGGGCGCCGTCGACGTCGGCGCGGTAGGCGAGGTGTCGAGCCAGCTCGCCGACCGCGTCCCGCGCCGACCCCGACGACGCGGCGAAGCGCTCGCGCCGCCGGGCGCCGCTGGGCGCCTCCAGCACGACCAGGATCGACGCGCGCCCGGCCTTCGCACCGATGATGAGCTGTTCGACGGCCCAGCCGTAGTTCATGGCGGGCCGCCTCGCGTACCCGTGGGCGCCTCGGAACCGACCGGAGCGTCAGCATGCGAACGCGCGGAGCGGGAGCCGCTCCGCACGTTCGCCACGTCACGATCGCTCACGCGCGAGGCGCGAGATCCGTGGGTCAGTCGGCCGCAGGCCCCGGGCACAGCGCTCCGAGGCTTCCGGCCGGGACCGGAACGAGGACCGCGTCGATGAAGTGCACGACGCCGTTGCTCGCTTCGTAGTCGGTCGCGACGACGTTCACCGTCTGCGGGAGCGCGTCCGTGAGGGTCACGCCACCGTTCACGCCCACGGTGATGCCGGGATCGGCGATCTCTCCGCTGGCCAGGGCGCTCGAGAGCAGCGTGTCCACGGTAACGCCGTCCAGCGTGACGACGTCTTCCGCCATCACCTTTCCGGGGACCACGTGGTACAGGAGGATGTCGCCCAGCAGCGGGTTCGCCAGCAGATCGTCGGCCGTGAAGCCGCCGGCGCAGACGCCGTCGACCGCCGCGATGACGTCGCCGATCGCCTCGTTGCTCGGTGCGAACAGCGTGAACGGGCCGGCAGCGTCGTCGTCGAGAGCTCCGGCCAAGCCGGCCGCGCCGACCGCCGCCTCGAGCGTGCTCAGGGTGTCGTAGTAGCCGACCAGGTCTGCGATCGATGCCTGCGGATCGACGCTCTCGTCGGCGGTCGAGCACGCCGCCAGGACGAGCGCGAGCACAGGTACGAGTAGGAAAACGATCTTCTTCATGGTGCCTCCTTGGGCAGCCCCGCATTGGCCTCTCGCACGGATCGGGGGAGTCGCACGTGCGATACGAGGTTGTACCGTTCCCGCGTTCGGCCCAAAAGCAACCTGAACCGCATTCGGTCACTCGCACGATAGGACACCGGAACGTCGGCGGCCGTCCGCGCGCTACGCCGCGCATCGACGCGCGGCTAGCGTCGCGTCAGGACGACGCCGCCTCGAGCCCGAACGCCCGGTGCACCGCCTTCAGGGCGTCCTCGGCCTGCGCTGCCGGGATGACGACCGAGACGCGCACCTCGCTGGTCGCGATCATCTCGATGTTCGCGCCGACCGACGCGACCGCATCGAACATCGTGCCGGCCACGCCGGGCGTCGATCCCACGGCCACGCCCACGATCGAGAGCTTCGCGACGTCGCCGCTGGCGTCCGCGTGACCGCCGATCTCGGCCAGGATCGGCGCGACCGCGTCGAGCGCGTCGGGAACCAGATCCTCGGCCACGGTGAACGCCATCTGCTGACGGCTGGCGCCCTCGCCGGGCACGCCCTGGATGATCATGTCGACGCTGACGTGCGCGTCGCCCAGCGCCCGGAAGAGCCTCGCGGCGATTCCGGGCGTGTCGGGCACGCCGACGAGATCGATCCGGGCATGGTTGCGGTCCAAAGCGACGCCGGTGACGGGAGAGTCGGTGATCATGCGGTCCTCCGAACGTTCGAGCCTCCGGACGATCGTGCCCGGAGCGAAAGCGAAGCTGCTGCGCACGTGGACGCGGACGCCGTAGCGTCGCGCGTACCAGACGCTGCGGGGATGAAGCACCTTCGCGCCGAGCTGCGCCAGCTCGAGCATCTCGTCGTAGTCGACCTCGGGAAGCCGGGTGGCGCTCGGGACCAGGTGCGGATCGGTGGTGTAGACGCCGTCGGTATCGGTGAAGATCTCGCACTCCGCAGCGCCGAGGGCCGCGGCCAACGCGACCGCCGTCGTGTCGGACCCGCCGCGCCCCAGCGTCGCCGTATCGCCCAGCGAGTTCATGCCCTGGAAGCCGGCGACCACCACGACGTGGAACGACGCCAACGCGGCGCGGAGGCGCGATGGATCCACCTCGAGGATGCTGGCCTCGCCGTGGAGGTCGCTGGTCCGGAAACCGGCCTGCGCTCCGGTGAACGAGCGGGCGGAAACGTCCAGCGCCTGCAGCGCCATGCAGAGCAGCGCGGTGGCCTGCTGCTCGCCCGTCGCCATCAGGGCGTCGAGCTCGCGCCGGTCCGGCCGCGGCGTCAGCTCTCGGGCCATTCCGATGAGCCGGTCGGTCGAGCGGCCCATCGCCGAGACGGTGACGACGACGCGGTCGCCCTGCTCGACCTGGCGAGCGATGCGCGCGGCGACCTTTCGGATGCGGTCCAGATCGCCGACGCTGGTTCCGCCGAACTTCCAGACCCTCAGGCCCGGACCGTCTTCGGGCGATCGGTCGCGTATCGGAACGGGGGACGAGGCGGCCTCCATAGGCCGACGAGGATACCTCAGTCGACCGGACGTACAGGGCCGAGAGTCCCGGTGGTCACGTGGTAGAAGGGCTTCATGACGACCGACGATGTCCCTCTCCGCGTCGCGATCGTCGGGGCGGGCCCCTCCGGCCTGTTCGCGGCGGACGCGCTCCTCAAGGCCCGCGACGACGTGCGGGTCGACGTCTTCGATCGACTGCCCACCCCGTACGGCCTGGTCCGCTACGGCGTCGCTCCGGACCACGCGAAGATCAAGTCGGTCACGAAAGCGTTCGAGAAGACCTGCCGCGATCCCCGGCTGCGCTTCTTCGGCAACGTCGACGTCGGCAAGGACGTCACGGTCGACGAGCTGGGCCGCTACGCCCACGCCGTGATCCTGGCGGTCGGCGCCTCGAGCGACCGCTCGCTGGGCGTGCCTGGCGAGGATCTCGAGGGCAGCCTGTCCGCGACCGAGTTCGTGGCCTGGTACAACGGCCACCCCGACTACGTGGACCTCGAACCTCACCTCGACGCGCGTCACGTCGCCGTGGTCGGGATGGGCAACGTGGCCGTCGACGTGGCTCGCATCCTCGCGAAGTCCGTCGAAGAGCTGGCCACCACGGACATCGCCGATCACGCCATCGAGGCCCTCGCCGAGAGCCGGGTCGAGGAGATCTCGATGCTGGGGCGGAGGGGCCCGGCGCAGGCGAAGTGGACCACGAAGGAGCTCCGCGAGCTGGGCGAGCTCGAAAACGCCGACCTGTACGTCGATCCCGCAGAGCTCGTGCTGGATCCCGCGTCCGCGGCGGCGGCCGAGGCGGACGCGATGACGAAACGCAACCTCGGCCTCCTCGCCGACTTCGCGGCGCAGGAGCCTCGGGGCAAGCCACGCAAACTGCACCTGCGCTTCTTCGTCTCCCCCGCGGAGCTCCACGGCGAAGACGGTCACGTCAGGAGCATGACCCTGGGTCGGAACCGGCTCGAGGAGCGCGAGGGCGGCTACCTCTCCGCCGTGGACACGGGCGAGCGCGAGACGATCCCTGCCGACCTGGTGCTGCGCTCCGTCGGCTACCGGGGCGTCGCGATTCCGGGCGTGCCGTTCGACGTTCGGCGCGGCGTGGTTCCCAACGAGGGCGGGCGCGTCGTGGACGAGGAGGGTCACGCCGTGCCCGGCATGTACGTCGCCGGCTGGATCAAGCGAGGCCCGAGCGGCGTGATCGGCACGAACAAGGCGGACGCGATGCGGACCGTGGAGGCGCTCCTCGCCGATCCCCTGCCCGAGCCCGACGACGCGTCGGATCCGGCCCTTCCCGCCATGCTGGCCGAGCGGGGGGTGTCGGTGGTGGACTTCGCGGGCTGGCTCGCGCTGGACCGCGCCGAGGTCGGTGCGGGGACGGCGTCGGGCCGTCCACGGGTCAAGGTCGTCACGGTGGCCGACATGCTGCGGCACGCCGAGCGCTCGGCCGACGGCTAGCGTCGCCCCGCCCCTCCGCGCCGGCGTTCGCTGCGCCGACGTCCAGCTCGTCTCGAGCGCGCCCCGGATCACCGGGGCGCGCTCCTCGTCCCGTGGCGCTCCGAGCGGTCGCATCGGTGACCACGGGTCGCTGTTCGCGGATCACCGAATCGAGCCTCTAGGCCATGTGATCGTGCACGTAGCGCAAGAATCGCAGCCGATATCGACTCGGACGAAGCGTCGATCGTCGCATTCGGGGCTTGCGCCCGTGACACTGTGCACGTATCATCGTTCGACGGCCGGGCCGTCCCGAAGGTCGGGACGCGACCGCGTCCCGATCCCCATCCACAGGAGGAACCCATGGGACCATCTCGCAAAGAGATCCTGACCACCCTCGAAGAGCAGAACGTCAGCTTCCTGCGCATGCAGTTCACCGACATCCTCGGGCACAACAAGAACGTCGAGGTTCCCGTCTCGCAGTTCGAGAAGGCGGTGGACGGCGAGCTGATGTTCGACGGCTCGTCGGTGCAGGGATTCACGCGCATCGAAGAGTCCGACATGCTGCTCAAGCCGGATTTCGATACCTTCCTGATCTTTCCCGAGATCGTCGAGGGCGTCGGGCGCGGCAAGGTCGCGCGCCTGATCTGCGACATCGCGAATCCGGACGGCTCGCCGTTCGAGGGCGATCCTCGCTACGCGCTGCGGCGCCAGATCGAGCGCCTCCAGGCCTTGGGATTCGACGATCTGTCGACGGGGCCCGAGCCCGAGTTCTTCATGTTCACGCGGCACGCCGACGGATCGCCCACGACCGACACGCACGACGCAGCGGGGTACTTCGATCTCGCTCCTCTCGACCGCGGCGAAGAGGCGCGGCGCGACATGGTGAACGCGCTCGTCGAGATGGGCTTCGAGATCGAAGCGGCGCATCACGAGGTGGCGCCCGGGCAGCACGAGATCGACTTCAAGTACGGTCCCGCCCTCGCGACCGCGGACAGCATCGCCACGTTCCGCTACGTCGTGAAGCGCATCGCGCTCAACCACGGTCTGCACGCCACCTTCATGCCCAAGCCGGTGGCGGGCATCAACGGTTCGGGCATGCACACCCACCTGTCGCTGTTCAAGAACGGTCAGAACGCCTTCTTCGACGAGAGCGCCGATCTTCAGCTCAGCACCACCGCCCTGCACTTCATCGGCGGCCTGCTCGAGCACGCCACCGGAATGGTCGCGATCACGAACCCGACCGTGAACAGCTACAAGCGCCTCACGCCGGGCTACGAGGCCCCGACGAACATCGCCTGGTCGGCCTCCAACCGCAGCGCGATGATCCGGATCCCGGCGCGCCGCGGCACGGGAACGCGGTGCGAGCTGCGGATGCCCGATCCGACGTGCAACCCGTACCTGGCGCTCGCCGTGATGACCGCCGCGGGCCTCGACGGCATCGAACGGGGCCTCACGCCGCCTCCGGCGATTCAGCGCAACATCTTCGACATGAGCGTGCGCGACCGCCGTCGCCACAAGATCAAGGAGCTCCCGGGAACCTTGCGGGAAGCGATCGCGGCGTTCGAGAAGGACAAAGTCATGCAGGCCGCGCTCGGTGAGCACATCGCCGGTCAGTTCGTCTTCGCGAAGACCGCGGAGTTCGAGGAGTACCGCGTCGAGGTCCACGACTGGGAGCTGGACAACTACCTGGTGGAGTACTGAGCAGCGCTTTCCGCCCACCCGAACGAACGACGATCGGCCGGCGTCCACGCCGGCCGATCGTCGTTCGCGTCCCGCTACCCGGGCCGCTCCGCGTGCAGGCTCAGTCGGATCGGCGCGCAGGCACCCACGCCACGAGACGTTCGAATCGGTAGTCGCTCTCCGCCTCGGCACGGTCCAGGAGATCGGCCAGCCGAGCGAGGCGGGTCTCCGACGCTCCCTCGAGCCGCCGCGTCGCGAGCCACGCCCCGCGCCACGCTCGGAATCCTTCGCGCCTGAACCAGCGCACGCCCTCGTGAGCGTGCACGCCCAGAATCGTGCGGACCGGCCCCTCCCGGTCCAGCCCCGACAGGGCGGACCGGACGATCCGCACCGCCTCGGGATCCGGCTCGGAATCTGGCTCTGGATCCGGCTCTGGCACGCCCCGGCCACCCACCGCCTCGCTGCCGTCCGTGCGGCGCGCATGCGCGCCGTCGCCGGTCGCGGCCGACGTGGGGGAGCGAGCGTCCGACGCCTCGTCGTCGGCGCTGCCGCGTCCCTCCGCGGACGCGGTCGGCGACGGCGTGGCGGGCTCCTTCGCGGACGCCGTCGTGGACCCCTTGGTGGACCCCTCGGTGGAGGCCGTGGTGGAGGCCGTGGTGGGCCCTGTCGTGGACGCATCGTCTTCGGCGGCCTCGGGCTCCGCCGCGACGCTCGCGTGGCGAACCGGTAGCGACTCGAGCCACAACGTGGCCCACGCCTCCGCGCCGATCCCCAGCGGCTCGTCCTGGACCAGGCGCGTCGCGACCGCACGATCGAGCCGCAGTCGCCTGGCCGCGTCCGCCGGCCGCGCGAACGAAGCGGCGACGGCCCAGGCGTGGCGCCACGCCGGTCCGGGCGCTTCGGCGTTCGGCGGGACGCGCGTCCACATCGCTCGCAGCCGGTCGGCGTCGGGACGAAGGTCGTCGACCACCTCGCGTACCGCCCGCACGAACGGCTCCAGCTCCCGGTCGCTGGGCGGATGGACCGTGGCGGCGGGCTGCCCGTCGCCGCCGGCCGACTCGGCCGCGGACGCCGGCTGGGGCTGGGCCTTGGCTGCCGGCTCGGGCGCGCTCGTCGCCGCCGCTTCCGACCCGGCCGCAGCGGCCGCCTTCGTCGAGGCCGCCGGCTCCGTCCCGCTCGCGGCATCGGCCGGGGGCGCGACGGGAGCGTCGCTCGCGAGCGACGCGAACGCGCGGTGAAGCGGAGCGAGCTCGAGATCGTGCAACGCGTCGTCCAGATCGGGCACGCCGCTCCCGTCCAGGTGGTTCAGTAGCCGTTCCCAGCGACCGTCCGTGTCGCGGATCTCGCGGATGTCGAGCAGCACACGGCACTGATAGGCGCCCAGGTGCACGGACAGCCCATCCTCGCGCCAAGCGTCGGACCTGGCCAGGTGCTCGTCGCCGCTCGTCAGCTCGCGGTAGCGCACGAAGCGATCGACGCCGCCTCGCAGCCCCAGCACCTCCTCGAGGCGCTCGCGCCGCGTTCCGCCACCGGACCGGTCCGGGAACGGTGCCGTGTGACGGATCGTTCCGTACGCCTCGCCGTAGCGGTTGTGGTAGAGCACCAGGTTGGCGGGACCGCCCTGTTCGCCGTTCGCGTACGCGAACACGTCGTGCAGCTGTCCGTGAGCGCCGTGGACCTCGAACAGGCGGAAGCGATCCGTCCCTGCGAACGCACGCCGACGCTCCAGCAGCGGTGCGATCCGGGCGCGGTGTCGGTCCACCATGTCGGGTGCCGGGCGCTCGTCGAGCTTCGCCCGGCGGTATTCCATGCCGTACTTCTCACGGAGCCCCTCGACCTGGCCGTGTCCGAACATCGGCAGTCCCGGCAGCGTGGCCATGAGCGTGGCGACGCCGAACGCCTTGTCGCCGTCGCCGAACTGCGCGATCGTGGTCTCCTCGTCGGGGTTGTTCATGAAGTTCACGAACCGGGCCAGGATCTGCGGGTCGAACTCGAGCACGTTCCGCATCAGCTGCTGGTAGTCCTCGTTCGCCTCGCGCGCGAGCATGTTCATGAACGCGCTGTTGTAGACCCGGTGCATGCCCAGCGTCCGGACGAAGTAGCCCTCCATCATCCAGAACGCCTCCGCCAGCAGGAGGGTGCCCGGAGCCTCCTCCGCGACGCGGTCCACGACTTCGCGCCAGAACTCGACCGGCATGCGTCGCTCGAACGCCTCGTCGGAGATCGATCCGTACGCGCTCCGCGACGGAATCGCGCCGCCGTGACCGGGCGGCGGGTACCAGAGCCGCTGCACGTGCTGCTTGGCGAGCGTCATCGCGGCGTCGAAACGGATGATCGGGAACCGTCGAGCCACGTCGAGGATCACGTCGATCACGGCCCGGCGCGCCTCCTCGTTCAGGTAGTCGATCTGCGCCGTGTCGTTCCACGGCATCGTCGTGCCGTCGTTGCCGTGATAGACGTAGCGCCGTTCTCCGGTCGCACGCTCCAGGCGCTCGAAGACGACCGCGGCGTCCCGCGACTCCCAGTAGCCGTCCTCGATCCGGACCTCGATCCGGTCGTCGCCAGACAGGTCGGGGCCGGTGAAGGCGTAGCCGGGATAGGGCGGATTCGGCAGGCTCAGGAACCGGTCGGGATGCTCGACGACCCAGCGGCCGTCGATCCCGACGTGGTTGGGCACCATGTCGGCCGCGAGGCGGATCCCGTGCCGCCAGGCGCGGTCGCGCAGGTCGCGCCACGCCTCGTCGCCCCCGAGGTCGGCAGCGATCTGATAGTCGTACAGCGCGTACGCGCTCGCCACGGCGTCCTCTTGTCCGCGCAGGCGCTTGATGCGGGCCGACGCTTCGCTACGCTCCCACAGCCCGATCAGCCACAGACCGGTGAAGCCGTGCGAACGGAGCTCGGCCAGAGCCTCGTCCGGCACCTCGTCGAGCCGTCGCACCTCGCGATCGGTCCAGCGCGACAGCTGATCGAGCCAGACGTACGCGTTCTTCGCCACCAGGACGACGCTGGGCATCCAGTCCGCATCAGGGCTGTACGCCTCGGGCTCGTCCCGTCCCCGGGACAGCGATGCCCGGTCCAGGACCGGCGCCGGGCCCGGCGGTCCTGGAGCCGCGCCGGCCCTGAGCTCGCTCAGCATGTCCAGCGAGCGGGCCAGCTTCGCGAGCAACCCCTCGAACGCGGATCCCAGGCGTGCGCCCCAATGCTCGCGAACGTACCTCAGCTGTCCCTCGAGCGAGGTCGGGCTCGCGCGCATCGGCGCTCGCAACAGCGACCAGAGGTCGTCGCCGCCGGGAACGTCGGGCAGGCCCGGCAGGTCGGCCAACCTGCGCTCCATCGCGTCCGCAACCGCAGCGTCGTCCTCCCCGAGGCCGCTTTCGTCGACCAGCTCGTGGAAACGCTCGAGCGCGGGATTCTCGTTCGCGAGCCGCACGGCGATACGCTCCTCGAGCGCGACCTCGCCGCCGGGAAGCGCGTCGACCTGGCCGGACAGCCACGAAGAGACCGTCGCGTCGCCCCGCATCACCTCCGCCGGCGGGAACGCCGCGACGAACGCTCGCTTGGCGGTGCGCAGCCTTCCCTCGCCCAGCCGCTCTGCGAGCTCGGCGTCCAGCCGCGACGTCCAGACGGGATCCCGCTCGCGCCTGTAGGCTTCCAGCATCAGGTGGATCGCCTCGTCGAGCAGCCCCGCCGCGACGATCTCCGCGCCCGATACCGCAGCCTCGGGAAAGCGGCGCGCGTCGCGCTCGTGGTTGATGCGGTCAGCCAGCCGCTCGGCCGCAGCGGGGTCCGCGACCAGCACGCGTCCTCGCAGATCCACGAGCGAAGCTTCGACGCCGTAGCGCTTTCGGGCCGCGAGCGCGACGTGAAAGTCGCGCCTCAAGCGGACGTCGTCCGGGAGCTTGAGGATGATCATGGCGGTCTCCTGCGTCTGCACGAGGCGGAACCGCCTCGCGACGGGTACGGTAGGGATACTGATCCGACGGTACCACGCTCGGTCGGCCTGCCTCTGGAACCGGTACGGACCGTCCGTTCGCTATCGTCCGCTCGAGAGGAGCACGCATGCCTCCCTGGAAACGACCTCGGGCACGTTCCCGTGAACGCCGCAGCGTCGCGCGCCTCGTCGGCGCCACGGTTCTCGTCGTCCTGCTCGTCGCCTGCGGAGGCGAGGCTCCGCTGCCCGGCGATCCGCTGCGCATCGCTAGCGGTCGGCTGCAGGACCCGGTGCTGGGCGAACCGTACCGCGCCGACGTCGTCGCGGTCGGCGGCCTGCGCCCGTACGATCTGCGCCTCGAGGAGGGCGCCCTTCCGCCGGGCATCGCGCTGCAGAACGGCGTGCTGGTGGGGACCCCCACCGAGCTCGGCCGCTTCGAGTTCACCATCGCCGTCTCGGACGCGAACCTCTCCTCGACGTTCGAGACGTTCACGCTCGCCGTTCGCGACGTGCCGGTCCCGCGCCTGCAGCTGGCCGTGCCGGAGACGGAGGTGCGCGACACGACCGTGCTCCGCGGCCGGGTCGAGGAGGCGCGCAACCTACGCGCCGTGCGGCTTCGCCTGAGCTGGGGCGATCTGGAGCTGGCCCTGCCGGACGACGCCGTGCGCGCCTCGCGACCCGACGTGGCTCTGTTCTGGGAGCCTCGACCCGACGGCGTCGCGATCGACCTCGCCGTGCTGGGCGAGGCGTACACCGGCTCGGGCGAGCTGTTCCGGCTCGAGGTCACGGCCGACGAGGCGATCCGATTGGGCTTCGACATGACGGTGGAGCTGCTCTACAGCGGTCGCCACGCCTACGATGCGCGACGCGTCGGGGCGCCCCCCGTCGCGGCTGTGACGCCATCGGCGAACGAGGATGGCGGCGACGGGCTCGCCGGCGACGAGGCGCCGGCCGACGGGAACGGGACGGACCCGTCCGCGCCCGACCCGAGCGAATCGGACCCGAGCGAATCCGGCACGAACGCTCCCGAGTCGGAGGCGCCGTGAGACGCGTCGCGATCCGTCGCATCGCGCTGGCGCTCGTCGTCGCGCTGACGGCTCAGGGAACGGCGACGTCGGTGCTCGAGCGCTCGGTCGCGGAGATCTTCGGTCGTGCCGACGCGGCCGTCTTCGGCGA
>Ga0209947_1001788_pt1 | contig 12590 bp, 10 predicted proteins | sample SalPonR2_B_D2_MG_FD_185706 | JGI IMG/M metagenome (GOLD analysis project Ga0209947, IMG submission 185706) | Salt pond soil microbial communities from South San Francisco under conditions of wetland restoration - Salt Pond MetaG R2_B_D2_MG... ... | reverse complement strand
GCACGCCGCATGGAAATCTCGCCGGGACGACATCCCGCTCGGCTCGCCCTACGAGGCGCTGATCCTCGCCTCGATCATCGAGAAGGAGACCGCCCGGGACGACGAGCGCCGGCGCATCGCCGGCGTATTCAGCCGACGGCTGGAGCGCGGCATGCGTCTGCAGACGGACCCCACGGTCATCTACGGCCTGGGTGAGGACTGGGACGGCAATATTCGGCGCCGGGACCTGCGCACGGATACCCCCTACAACACCTATACCCGCTCGGGTCTGCCGCCGACCCCGATCGCCCTGCCGGGCCGTGCGTCCCTGGACGCGGCGGTGGATCCGGCGCCCGGCGAGGCGCTGTTCTTCGTGGCCACGGGCGAGCCGGACGGCAGCCATTACTTCTCGGTCACGCGGCAAGAGCACGAAGCCGCCGTGGAGCGCTATCTCGAACGGCTGCGGGAGCGGAGGCGCTGAGTATGGCGAGGGGGCGCTTCATCACGGTGGAAGGCATCGAGGGGGTCGGCAAGAGCACCAGCGTGGGGTTCATCTGCGAGCGCATCGGCGCCGCCGGTTTGGGCGTCGTCAGCACCCGGGAGCCGGGCGGCACTCCGCTGGCCGAAGACATCCGCGACCTCGTGCTCGCCGAGCGGGCGGAGCCCGTGCCGGCGGCGGCGGAGCTGTTGCTCATGTTCGCGGCCCGGTCCGTGCACCTGGAGAACCTCATCCTCCCGGCCCTGGAGCGAGGCGACTGGGTCGTCTGCGACCGCTTCACGGATGCCACGCTGGCCTACCAGGGTTACGGTCGCGGCCAGGATACCGGCCGGATACGCCAGATCGCGGATATCGTGCACCCGGGCCTGTGGCCCGATCTCACGCTGCTGCTGGACGCCCCGCTCTCCGTGAGTCGTCAACGCAGCCGGGAACGAGGCATCACCGATCGCTTCGAGAACGAAGAGGGCGCCTTCTTCGAGCGGGTCCGGGCCGGTTATCTTGCGCTGGCCGCCGCCGCGCCGGATCGCTATGCCGTGGTGGACGCCAGCCGGCCTCTGCAGTCGGTGCAGAAGGAGATCGGGCGCCATATCGATCGACTCACGGCGAAAGTAGATTAGAAAAGTGACTGAAGATATTGAAAAAAAAGAGATTAACTGGCTGGATGATATCTGTCAGGGGCTCGAACGCAATCGCACGGCCGGGCGCCTCGGCCATGCCTTGCTGATAAGCGGCCCGGCCGGCACGGGCAAGCGGGTGCTGGCCGACTGGCTGTGTGCGCGTTACCTCGCCGGCAGCAGCGGCAGAGAGCGCGCCAGCGGCGGGCCGATGCGGCCCGTCTGGCCCGCGCAAGGGCGGCATCACCCGGATGCGATGCGAATCTCGCCGGAGGAGGGCAAGGCGCGGATCTCGGTAGATCAGGTGCGGGCCCTGGTGGCGAATATCGGACTGAAGAGCCATGCCGGCGGCGGCAAGGCGGCGGTGATAGAGCCGGCCGACGCCATGACGCTGAACGCGGCCAACAGTCTGCTGAAGACTCTGGAGGAACCGCCGGGGGATGCGCTGATCATCCTGGTGGCGGACACGCTCTCGGGCATGCCGGCCACCATTCTCAGCCGTTGCGCGATGCTGCGGGTCTCGCTGCCGGCGCCGGCCACGGCTCTTGCCTGGCTCGCGGGGCTGGGCGACCAGGCCGACTGGGCCGAGGCCCTGGCGCTGGCCGGCGGAGCGCCGCTGCGTGCGGTGGCCTTCGTCCGCGAAGGGAAGGCCGAGCTGCCGGCGCGCTTCCGGGACGACCTCGGCGCCGTCGTGGCAGGGAAGCTGGGACCGCTGGATGCGGCGGCACGCTGGGCCAAGGCCGATGCCGTGTTCGCGATAGGTTGGCTGGAACGGCTGCTGAGAGACCTGATCCGGGCGCGGGTCACCGGGCGTTCGCAGGCCCCGGCGGGCGTGATGCCGGAAAGCGTGCTGCAGCGCATGGACAGCCGAAATCTGTTCTGTTATCTAGATCGCCTGACCAGGCTGCGGAACCAGCCGCCGGGCTCGCCGAACGAGCAGCAGGTGGCGCTGGAATCGCTTCTGATCCCCTGGGCCGAAGGGTTCCGGGGGGAGCAGGAGGGCCTGGAGCGGCCACCGACGGGCGCATCGGCCGGCGGTGGCGCCGGATAGTTATCGAGGGATCTCATCATGTCCAAGCCGGGTCTGCTGACGCTGACGATCAAGGACAAGAGCGCGTTGTATCTGGCCTATATGCCGTTCGTGCACAACGGCGGCCTGTTCATACCCACCAACAGCTCCTACCGACTGGGTGACGAGGTATTCATGCTGCTGAACCTGATGGGCGAGGACGAGAAGATCCCGGTGGCCGGCAAGGTGATCTGGATGACGCCCAAGGGAGCCCAGGGCAAGCGGACGGCCGGCATCGGCGTCCAGTTCTCCGAACAGGATCAGGGCAACACGCAGAAGAAAATCGAGAACTACCTGGCCGGCGCGCTCAGCGGGGACAAGCCCACCCACACCATGTAATGCCGCAGGCGCAGCCGCTGCCGGTCAGGGATTGCGCGCGCTGTTGATGCCGCCCCGCAGGACGCAGGCGTTGAAGCCCCTCTCGCTCAGGATATAGGCACCGGCGGAGCTGCGCCGTCCCGTGTCGCAGCAGACGACGTAGCGCTTGTCCTTGTCCAGGGTGCCGAGCTTCAGGCGGATGAAGTAGAGCGGGATGTTGACCGCGCCTTCCTGGTGGTAGTTGTCGAACTCGCTCGGCAGGCGCACGTCGAGCCACTGGCCGCCTTTGGCCACGATGTCCTGGGCCTCCGTATAGTCCACCCACTCGAGCATGGGCTCGTTCAGCAGCGTGTTGAAGTCGTCCTTGCCGAGGCGCATGACCGAACCGTCGGTCAGCATCGTGACCGTGGCGTTGCGCTTGGCGTCGGAGATCAGGGCCTCCTCGCCGAAGGTGTCGCCCACGCCCAGCTCGGCCAGACGGATGCCCTCCTTGTTCAGCGGCGTCTCCCGGGTGACCGCGCACTTGCCGCGGGTGATCACGTAGAAATAATCGCCCTCGGCGCCCTGCTTGATGACCTGATCCCCGGCCTTGTAGTTGATCTGCTGCATGCGCATGAAGATCGCCTGGATGTTGGCCGGCGGGATCTTGTGGAAAGCCTTGGTCTGCAGCAGCGTGGTCATCCAGTCGTCGCCGCCTTCGCTCTGGTCGTCGCGCAACTCGCTCACTTCGTACGAGCCGGTCTGATCCCAGGTGAGCATCACGTCCAGCAGGTCGCTGTCGATGTTGAGGTACTGGATCTTCGTGCGGGTGCGGGCCGTATAGCGTCGCGGCAGGATGGGGGAGAGCGGATTGCGGGCCTCCTCCGTGCCGCCCTGGATGGTCTCCACCACCTGGTTGCCGTCCACCAGTTCGATGCTGCCGCTGACGATGTACAGGGTGCGCTTCTCGGAATCGCCCTCGCGGAACAGGATCTGATTCGCGTCCAGCTCGTGAACCTGCGTCTTCTTCGCGAGCGCCGACAGGTTCTCGCGCTTGAGTCCGTCGAGCGGAGAAAAGCCCTTCAGCAGGTTCGGATCTACCTGTCCTCGTTCCGTCATGTTACAGCCAGTTCATCCGTGGTTGACCGCCGGCCGGCCCTGTGTGCGGGCGTGTGTGCGGGCGGCGGTCAGAGAAAACGTCGACTCCCGGGTGGCGCATTGTACATTCAATGGCTTGGCAAGATCAGGCACGCGTCCCAATTTCCGGAGACTCCGGCGCTCACTCGTCGCGTGACGAGAAGGCGTCCCAGCCCTCCGCCGGACGGAACCGCTCGCCGTACTCCATGGCGAACTTCTCCAGCCGGCTGCGGATCTCGGCGACGCCGCGGGACCGGGCGTAGTGCAGCGGCCCGCCGCGGAAGGGGGCGAAGCCGGTGCCGAAGATTACGCCGGCATCCAGGAGGTCCTGGTCTTCCACGACCCCTTCCGCCAGGCAGGCGACCGCCTCGTTGACCATGGGCAGGATCAGCCGGTCCTGCAGGTCCGGCGGCTCCGGCCCTTCCGGGTCGGACTGCTTGTCGGCCTTGCCGTCCTCCCAGCGGTAGAAGCCCTGACCCGATTTCCGTCCCAGATTGCCGGCGTCCACCATCTTCTTCAGCTGCTCGGGCAGCGGGTAGCCGTAGGCATCGGCCAGGATCGTCGAGACATGCCAGGCGACGTCGAGACCGACGCTGTCGGCCAGCTCCACGGGACCCATGGGCATGCCGAAATCCACGGCGGCCTGGTCGATGATCTCCAGGGCCACGCCTTCCTCGTGCAGGCGCATCGCCTCGCCCATGTAGGGGGCCAGCACCCGGTTGACCACGAAGCCTGGCGAGCTCGCGCACTCGAGAGGATACTTGCCGATGGCCTTCACGAAGGCATGACCGGCGTCCACCGCCGCCGCCTCGGAATCCGCGCAGCGGATCACCTCCACGAGCGGCAGCTGCGCCACCGGATTGAAGAAGTGCAGGCCGATCAGCCGGGCCGGTGCCGAAAGCACCGTGCGCAGCTCCTCCAGGCGTATGGAGGAGGTGTTGGTGGCGAGCACCGCACCGTCCTTCATCTTCGGCTCGAGGTCCCGGTACAGCTCCTGCTTCGCGTCCTTGTCCTCGAAGATGGCCTCGATCACGAGATCCGCCCTGGCCACCCCATCGCCGGCCACGTCCGCACGGAGCCGGCCCTTCGCCGCCTCCCGTTCCGCGTCGTCACGGATGCGTTTGTCGAAGAGCTTCTGCGCCCGTTCCAGCGCCGGCTTGACGTACTTCTCCTCCCGGTCCTGCAGCGTGACCTCCAGACCGCGCAGCGCGCACCAGGCCGCGATGTCGCCGCCCATGACGCCGGCGCCGACGACGTGCAGGTGGCGGGCCCGGGGCGCATCGCTGCTGCCCTGGGACTTCAGCCGGTTCTGCAGGAAGAAAACCCGGACCAGGTTGCGCGAGGTGTCCGTGCACATGAGCTCCGCGATGGAGCGCGCCTCGGCCACGTAGCCGCCGTCCGGACTGCCGCCGTGCTCCTGCCAGAGGTCCACGATGGCGTAGGGGGCGGGATAGTGGTCGCGGCGGGCGCGTTTGGCGACCCGCGCGCGCATCTGCTTGGCGACGAAGGGACGGACCGGCGCCAGGTTCAGCAGCTTCTGGGTGAAACCGGCCCGGCTGCGGGGCGGGCGCGAGCCGATGATCTCCCGCGCCGCCGCCTTCCAGTTGTCCCGCGTGACCAGGCGGTCCAGCAGTCCGGCGGACTTCGCCTTATTCGGCGTCAGCGACTTGCCGGTCAGCATCAGCTCCATCGCCGCGGTGACGCCGGCGATCTGCACCGCCCGGACGGTGCCGCCGAAACCGGGATGGATCCCGAGCTGCACCTCGGGCAGGCCGATGGTCTTGCGGTCGCTGTCCACGGCCAGGCGATAGTCGCAGGCCATGGCGAGCTCCAGCCCGCCGCCGAGGGCGTAGCCGTCGATCACGGCCACCGTGGGACAACGCAGCGCCTCGACCCGGTCGAGCACCTGCTGGCCCAGGCGCACCAGCTCGAAGGCCTGCTCGGTGGTCTCGATGCGGGTGAACTCGTTGATGTCGGCGCCCATGATGAAGCCGCTGGGCTTCACCGAATAGATGACGACGCCCTTCGGCGGGTCGTCCGCGATGCCGCCGATGACGGTGTCCAGTTCACGCAGGACCGGCCCGGACAGCACGTTCGCGCCGCCGCCGGCCTTGTCCGCCGCCAGCCAGAGGACGCCGCTCGAATCGGTCTCGGTGCGCCAGTGCTCGAGCTCGCCGCGTGCCTTTTCGTCGCTCATTGCCTGCTCCTTGCGCCGTGTCGGCGTCGTTGTTCCGAATTCATCGCTTCAGGCCGCCTGCACCGAGAAGTCGCAGACCAGCGGCAGGTGGTCCGAATAGCGGACCTGCGGGATCTCGAAATTCTCGATGCGGATGCCTTCCTGATAGAGGATGAAGTCCAGCTCCTTGCGGGGCGCCCGGCTGGGGTAGGAAGGCGCGCCCGTGGTGTTCGCACTCTTCAGGCCGGTGGCCTGCATGAACAGATACATCTCGTTCTCGCCCCAGAAGGTATTGAAATCCCCGGCGACCATCACCGGCTTCTCGGTCTTCATCACCAGGTCGTGCAGATGGCGGAGTTGCAGGTGACGATGCCGGTACTTCAGCGACAGGTGCACCAGGAAAACGGCGAAATCGTCGAGCTCCAGCTCGATGATCAGCCGCTTGATGCCGGTGTCGAAGTAATGGAAGCGCTCGCCGTGGATGCCGGGGGCGGCCAGGAACGCGTTGCCCTGTTTGCGGATGATCGGCAGCAGCTTGTTGACCGAGCTGGCCCCGTACTTGATCTCGTAGGAGGTGTTGTGGCCGAGTGCCCGCGCGATCTCCTCCGCCTGGTTCACCCGCCGGCTGCGGATGGAACCCGTATCCACTTCCACCAGGCCGACGATATCCGGGCTCACCGACTGGATGAACTCGATGATCCGGTCCAGGTTTGGCCGGTTGCCCAGCAGGTAGCCCGCCCCCGGGACGGGCACGTGCATGGACGCACCGCCGCCGACCCCGTAGCGGATGTTGTAGAGCAATAAGCGCATGCCTGTTCCCGGCGTTCGGAGGGGGAGTCGGGCGGGCCGGGACGTTGCCGGCGCTGCCAACTCCCCGGACAGCCTGACTCTCGAGGATGATAGCAGGTCGGGCCGTCCCGGGATGCAGTCGGGCGTGCGCCGCGCATGCTGGCCCCGCGGTCGCCGGATTCGCTACACTACCCGGGTTGCGAGCCGGCCGCCGGAGGTCTTGCGTGTCCGAAGATAACCCGATACGGGTGTACGTCACCCACACCTTCAGCGAGAGCGACGATTACCTGCGGCTGTTCGAGTACATCGAGAGCAACCCCAATTTCTTCTACGTGAACACCAGCAAGCCGGACCAGCTGCCCGCCGGCGGCAGCGAGGCGTTCAAGGCCGCGCTGCGCGAGCAGATCGAGGCCGCGGAGACCGTCGTCGTCCTGGCCAGCCTGTTCGAGAAGAAGCGCGACTGGATCCAGTACCAGATCGATGCCGCCCAGGCGCTCGGCAGGCCGGTCATCGCGATGAAGCCATTCGGCGGCGTCCTGCCGATGCCGGCCGAGGTGTCCCGGGCGGCCCGCGAAGAGCCGGAATGGAACGAGCGCGAGATCGTGGACGCCATCAAGCGGGCGGCACGGAACGAGGATACCAACCGCTGGGAGGTCATCGACTTCCCCTGAGACCCGTCCTGCGGCGGGCGCTCGCAATGCAAGCAGTCGAACTGCCGGGGCACGACTTCCCCGCGCGGCAGGATTTTGTCCGGAGGAGTGAACGGAGAATCATGACAATCAAGACCGATGCACTGATCGTCGGGGCGGGCCCCTGCGGGCTGTTCCAGGTGTTCGAGCTGGGGCTGCTGGGCCTGCATGCGGAGGTGGTGGAGACCATGCCGGTGGTCGGCGGGCAGTGCGCCGAGCTCTACCCGGACAAGCCGATCTACGATATCCCCGCCATCCCGGTGTGCAGCGCGGCCGAGCTGGTCGAGCGGCTGATGGAGCAGATCAAGCCGTTCTCGCCCGGCTTCCACCTGGGCGAGGAGGTCACGGAGCTCTCCGGCGACGGGCCTTTCCACGTGAAGACCAGCGGCGGCAAGGAGTTCGAGGCGAAGACCGTCATCATCGCGGGCGGCGTCGGCTCTTTCCAGCCGCGGGAACTCCGCGTCGAGGGCGTCGGCGAACTGATCGACGAACACGTGTTCTACCGGGTGCGCGAGCCGGGCCGCTTCGCCGGCAAGCGGGTGGTCGTACTCGGCGCCGGCGACTCGGCGCTGGACTGGGTGCTGGAGCTGATCGATTCGGTCGAGTCCATGACGCTGGTGCATCGCTCGGATCAGTTCCGGGCGGCGCCCGCCTCGGTGGCGCGGATGCGCGAGCTGGTGGCGACCGGCAGGATGGACCTGATCGAGTTCGGTAACGTGACCGCCATCGAGGCCGATGGCGGCACGCTGAAGTCGGCGACCGTGTCGGTGAAGGACCAGGACGACCGCCGGGTCGAGCTGGACGATCTGCTGGTGTTCTTCGGCCTGGCGCCGAAACTCGGGCCCATCGCCGAGTGGGGCCTGGATATCAACCGCAAGACCATCAACGTGGACACGGAGAAGTTCGAGACCAACATCCCGGGCATCTACGCCATCGGCGACATCAACCACTACCCGGGCAAGAAGAAGCTGATCCTGAGCGGTTTCCACGAGGCTGCGCTGGCGGCCTTCGCGGCCAAGTCGTTCATCGAGCCGGACAAGAAAGTCCATCTGCAGTACACGACCACGAGCCCGATCATGCACAAGCGCCTCGGCGTGGACGACTGAGGCGGCGGCGACGGGCATGGCAACGACGGCCGGCACGGCGAGACCCTCGCGCCGGCCCGTCGTGATCGCCCATCGGGGCGCCTCCGGCTACCTGCCGGAGCACACCCTGGAGGCCAAGGCGCTCGCCTACGGCCTCGGCGCCGATTACCTGGAGCAGGACCTCGTCGCCTCGAAGGACGATGCGCTCCTGGTCCTGCACGACATCCATCTCGACCGGGTCACCGACGTGGCCGAGCGTTTCCCCGACCGGGCCCGGGCGGACGGGCGCTGGTACGCCCGGGACCTGACGCTGGCCGAGATCCGCCGCCTGCGCGTGACCGAGAGACTGGACGGGGAGGGCAGGCAGGCGAACTACCCCGGGCGCTTCCCGGCCCGCAGCGGCAATTTCCGCATCAACACTCTCGCGGAGGAGATCGCGCTGGTCCGCGGCCTGAACGTCTCCACCGGCCGCAAGGTCGGCATCTACCCGGAGATCAAGCGCCCGGCCTGGCACCGGGCCGAGGGGGTGGACCTCTCTGCGCTGCTGCTCACCGCCCTGGAGCAGGCGGGCGTCACGGCCCGTTCGGACGCCGTCCATATCCAGTGTTTCGACGCCGGCGAGCTGCGCCGGCTGCGCGAGGAATTCCGGACCGACTTCCGGCTCGTCCAGCTCATCGGGGAGAACGACTGGGGTGAGTCCGACACCGATTACGACGCGCTGAAGACGGAGCAGGGGCTGGCCGCGCTCGCCATGACGGCCGATGCCATCGGACCCTGGGTGGGCCAGCTCTACGCACTGGACGGCGACGGGCGGCCCAGGCCGGGCCGCCTGGCGGCAGACGCCCATGCGGCCGGGCTCGCGGTGCATCCGTATACCTTCCGGGCCGACGATCTGGCCGCGGGTTTCCGGAATCTCGAGGACATGCTGCGCTGGTTCGTGACCGAGCTGCGCATCGACGGCGTGTTCACCGATTTCCCCGACCGTGCCGCCGCCGTCTTCGACGAACTGGGCCTGGTGCGCCGGGTGCCGCGCCCCTGAGGGAACGGCGCCGGAAATCCCACGAGTATCACTCGAAGCGCCAGGCGACACCCAGCGAGGGCACCAGCGGCAGCCAGTAATCGGTCTCCTCGATCAGCACCAGCCCGCCGTCCTCGCCGGTGACCGGCGTGTACTCCAGGCAGCAGGGGTTGCGGCTGTTGTACAGGTTCGTGACCTCGAGGTAGGCCTCCAGCGTGCCCCGGGCGAGACGGAACTCCCTGCCGAGCCGCAGATCGAGGCGATGAAAATGCTCGTAGCGGCGCCGGTTGCGCGCCTCCGCGATCACTTCGGCTCCGGCCGCGCCCTCCACCAGCAGCAGGCGGGTCTTCGGCCAGCCTGTGTGCACGCTCGCCGCGAGGGTGAAATCCCAGGGCCCTGCAGACCAGTCCAGCCCGAATTTCACCGCGTGGGTCTGATCCCAGCTCCGCGCCACCTTGCCGTCGTCGAACCGGTCCAGCACCTCGGACCAGGTATAACCGGCCCACCAGGACAGGCCTTCGTCGCCGGGCCGCCGCGTCAACAACAGCTCCGCGCCCCGGGCCGTAGCGGACTCCGGGTCCAGGCGGATGCGGTCCGGCTGCAGCTCCGGCAGCAGTGTCAGGGGATCGGTCAGGTTCTCGAACCGGGTCGCGAGGCTGCGCATCTTCTTGCGGTAGAGTTCCGCGCGCAGCCGGTAGGCACCGAGATCCTGGCTGGCGCTCAGGATTAGGTGCTCGGAGCGCTGGGCTTCCTCGAAGTCCGGCTCGCCGTCCGCCACCTTGAGTTCGTTGAGTTCCTGCGCCTGATAGAACCGGCCCCAGCTCAGCCGCAGCTCCGTGCCGGGACGGGGCCGTGCGAGGAGGGATACGCGCGGACTGATCTGTTCGTCGTCGGCGGCAGTGGTATAGGTCTGCTGGTCCCAGCGCACGCCGGCATCGGCGGTGAGCCACTCGTTGATCTGCCAGCGATGCGCAAGGTAGAGCGCGAACTGGGCACCGCCTGGCGACAGCGAATAATCCCGCACTTCGCCGGGCGCATCCCTGAGGCCGGCGAGTCCTGCGAACAGCGGGTCGACCGTGCGCTCGCTCGCGTACTCGTACTCGCCCTCCACATGCTTGAGGTCGAAACCGGCGCGCCAGAGGGACGACTCGCCGGGCTGCCAGGTCCAGTCCTGCTTCAGACCGAAGATGCGGAAGTCGCGTTCGTCACGGATGACCCGGCCGCTCACCACGCCGGGGCGCTCGACGAAGCCGGAGCGGGCGTTCTCGATCAGGCTCGCTGACAGCACGGTGGCGGCACTGAGCCGCGCCGTGGCGAACCAGTCCAGGTTCAGCCAGAGATAGCGGTTGTCGTAGCGGGCATCGGCCGCCGTCGTGTCCCCGGAGTTGCTGACACCGATCTTGTCCCGCGACACGAGCGCATTGCCGCCGAGCCGCAGGCGCTGGCCGATGTCCCGCTCGGCGTGCAGCAGCAGATCGAGGTAGCGGGGGGTGCCGAGATCCGGGTTGACGGCCTGCAGCATGAGATCCAGGTTACCCCGTCGCACGGCAGCCAGCCATTCGCCGTCGCCCGCCTCGAAGGTGCCGAGGGAGGTCACGCCGGCATTCAGGAAGTCGACCCGCACCTCGGTGCTGCGGGGCGCCACCGGCCGGCGTATGCCGATATCCATGACCGCGCTCATGCGGTCGCCGTAGCGGGCGGGGAAGCCGCCCGAGTAATAGTCGATGCCGCCCACCGCCTGCATGTCCAGCATGCTGACCACGTTCTGGAAGTCCTTCAGGTGGAACGGCTCGTACAGGCGCAGACCGTCGAACAGGACCAGCGTCTCGGTCTCTTCGCCGCCGCGCACGTGGGCGCGGGCGGAGAGGCCGCCGCCGGCGACGCCCGGCAGGCGCTCGCCCGCGCGCAGCGGGTCGTCGGCCAGATTGGGGAGATCGAGCAACCGATCCCGGTCGAGGAAGGTGTGTGACCCGGGGCTCTCGTAGACCAGCCGGTGCAGGCTGGAGGTCACCACCAGGTCCGGCAGGGCCCGTGGAGCGCGCGGCATCACGATGTCGGCCACCAGCACCTGCCCCTCGCGGAGTTCCAGCTCGCGCTCCGCCGACAGGTAGCCCTCGAGACGGATTTGCAGCGTGTGGCTGCCGGGCGCGACGTTCCGGATCAGGAATTCCCCCGCGCGGCCGGTGCGCCCGCGGCCGGCACCGTCGACGACGACCCGGGCGCCGCCGAGCCGTCCGCCGTCCTCGGTGCGCACGACGCCGGTGACGGCCGCATCGGTCCGGGCGGCCGGGCCGCGGGCGCTCACCACCAGCAGGCGGTCGTCCGGTCCGCTCACCAGCGCCAGAGCGGAGGCGGCCAGCACCTGCCGGAGGGCATATTCCGGGTCGCTGGCTGTAGGTTCCCTGGCCACCCGCAGCCCCGGCGGCACGACGTCGCTGGAATAGATGACCGGCAGGCCCAGTGAATCGATGTAGTCGGCCAGCGGCCGGCCCAGCCATGGCTCCCCGGCCGCGTGCAGCAGCAGCGGCAGACAGAGGAGGGCGGCCACCAGGCCGGGACGGAGGCGATCCATGCGAGGATTCTAGTGGGTCCTCGCAGATTGCGCATGGCCCCGGCGGATGTGTCGCGGGGGCGACGGCCAGAGACGGCCAGAGACCATCGTCGCGGATCCAAGCCGCGGATCCAAGCCGCGGACCCAAGCCGCAAACCAAAGCCGCGGACCAAAACCAGAGAAGACGGCTATGGCCTATAGATCTCGAGTCGGCCGTCCTGCACCCGGTAGGCGAGGTTCGTGGTGGCCATGACGGCCTGCAGCGCCGCGCCGGGCGTCATGCCCTCGACGCTCCCCGACAAATCCACCGCGGCCGCGGCTGCGCCGGCATCGCCGGCATAGTGCAGCTCGAGACCGAGTTCGCGCGCCGACCAGCTCAGGAACTCGCCGAGCTTGCGGCCGCCGGCGGTATCGAACGCCGGCGCCACCGACTGTGCCCAGGCCCAGGACGGATCATGGGGGGAGACATCGCTGGTCTCGATGCCGCCGTCGGCGGTTACCCGGGCGCCCCGGCCGGCGGGAGCCACGTGATGCCCCGGAGCCCCGGCGGTGGTGTTCGCTGCCGCGGCGGGCGCGATGGCCACTTTCCCTTCGCGGACGCGGATCACGGCCGCCTCGTCGGCCAGGCGTACCTCGAACTGGGTTCCCAGGTCGGTTGCCGTCGCATACGGGGTCATGATCGTCACG
>Ga0209947_1001785_pt1 | contig 12595 bp, 9 predicted proteins | sample SalPonR2_B_D2_MG_FD_185706 | JGI IMG/M metagenome (GOLD analysis project Ga0209947, IMG submission 185706) | Salt pond soil microbial communities from South San Francisco under conditions of wetland restoration - Salt Pond MetaG R2_B_D2_MG... ... | reverse complement strand
GACGATTTAAAAGGGCTTGTGGAACAATTTAAAAATATTTATGAAAAAGAATTAGACCAAAAATTTCCTCAGGATCCCATGGATCAGCTCTGGGGCGCAATAGAAGCTGTGTTTAGTTCATGGAATAATGGAAGGGCTATTACTTATAGAAATCTCCATAATATTCCTCATGATTTGGGAACAGCAGTAAACATTCAAACAATGGTTTTTGGTAACACAGGTAAAGAATCAGGAACCGGAGTTGCTTTTACAAGAGACCCCTCAACAGGTGCAAACAAGTTTTATGGTGAATTTTTACCAAATGCACAGGGAGAAGATGTTGTCGCGGGTATTAGAACCCCAAGACCATTAAATAAAGATGAAGCAAAAAAAGACCAGGTTTCCCTTGAAGAATATATGCCTGAAATTTATAAACAACTAAGAGATATTCAAAAGAAACTTGAAAATCATTATAAAGATATGCAGGATTTTGAATTTACAATCCAGGATAATAAACTTTATCTTCTCCAAACAAGAACAGGAAAGAGAACAGCAAAGGCAGCTGTTAAAATGGCTGTTGACATGGAAGCAGAAGGCTTGATAGACAAAAAAACAGCGGTTCTCAGAATTGATCCTGAAAAATTAGAAACTCTTTTACATCCTATGATTGATCCTGATGCTGACAAAGAAGTAATTTCAGAAGGATTGCCGGCATCCCCTGGAGCAGCAGTTGGAAAAGTTGTTTTTGATTCAGAAGAAGCTTATATTAAATCTGAAGAGGAAGGCGAAAAAGTTGTTCTTGTTAGACTTGAAACTTCCCCTGAAGATATAAAAGGAATGGCTGCCGCCGAGGGAATTCTAACTGTTAGAGGGGGAATGACTTCACATGCAGCAGTTGTAGCAAGAGGAATGGGAAAATGTTGTGTCGCTGGTGCTGGAGAGTTAAATCTTGATTATGATAAACAGCAGTTTGAAGTAAATGGAACTGTAATAAAAAAAGGTGATTTCATTACTCTTAATGGTAGTTCTGGAGAAATAATGAAGGGCAAGGTTAAAACAATTGAACCTAAAATCAAAGGTGAATTTGAAACCTTAATGGAATGGGTTGAACAATACAGAGAAATTGGTGTTAGAACCAATGCGGATACGCCACATGATTCAAAACTGGCAAGAGATTTTGGAGCTGAAGGAATTGGTTTATGCCGTACAGAACACATGTTTTTTGAAGGAGATAGAATAAAAGCTGTTCGAGAAATGATTTTATCTGATAATGAAAAAGATAGAAGAAAAGCTCTTAAAAAAATAGAGCCTATGCAGAAAGATGATTTTGTTGGAATTTTTAAAGCAATGGAAGGACTTCCTGTAACAGTAAGACTTCTTGATCCCCCACTCCATGAATTTTTACCACATGAAGAAGAACAGCAAGAAGAGATAGCTAAAGATCTGGGCGTAAAAAAGGAAGATATAAAAGAAAAAGTAGATTCATTGAATGAAATAAATCCTATGCTGGGACATAGAGGTGTAAGATTGGGAATTACTTATCCTGAAATTTATGAAATGCAGGCAAGAGCTATTTTAAAAGCAGCTTGTGAAGTACAAAAAGAAGGATTAGAAGTTCTCCCAGAAATCATGATCCCATTAATTGGAACAGCTGAAGAATTCAACCAAATGAAAGAAGTTGTTGATAGAGTAGCCGCTGAAGTATTTGAAAAAGAAAATGAAAAAGTTAAATATAAAGTTGGAACCATGATTGAAATACCAAGAGCTACTATTGTAGCAGATAAAATAGCAGAAACTGCAGAATTTTTCTCATTTGGAACAAATGATTTAACCCAATTAACTTTTGGCTTTTCAAGAGATGATGTAGGAAAATTTGTTAATATCTATCAGAAGAAAAATATCTTAAAAAATGATCCTTTTCAGGTATTAGATCAAACTGGAGTTGGAGAACTTGTTAAGCTTGGCTTGAATAATGGAAGAAAAACCAAAAAGAATCTAAAAGTTGGCATATGCGGAGAACATGGTGGTGAACCAGCTTCTGTAGAATTCTGTCATAATATTGGAATGAATTATGTATCCTGTTCTCCTTACCGTGTTCCAATAGCAAGATTATCAGCTGCTCAAGCTGCATTAAAAAATAAATAATAAATAAATATATGGGAAAAAGAATTAAATTTCTTTTTCCCTATTTTTTTCTTGACATCATAAGGATATTATTATATTCTTATAAACAGAGAGGTGATTGAGGTGGATAGAGTTAAATTATCACTTTTTGCAGAAAATTTTAAAGCTTTGGCTCATCCGGTCAGACTTGAAATATTATTAGAAGTAATGGATGACTGTTATGATTTAAAAAAAATTATGAAAAATTTTAATATGAGCCAGCCTGCAGTATCACAGCATATTGGGAAAATGAGAAGACTTGGAATATTAAGTTCATATAAAGAAGGTGCTAATATGTGTTATAAGATAATCGATTCAGATGTTTTAAAAATATTGGAAATTTTAAAAAAATAGGAGGTAATAATGGCTAATAATGTAATAGTTTATTCAACACCATCATGTCCATATTGTAATATGGCAAAACAATATTTTAAAGAAAATGATGTAGATTTTGTTGATTACGATGTTTCAAAAGATAGAGAGAAGGCTAAAGAGATGATTAATAAGTCCGGACAGCAGGGAGTTCCTGTAATAGATATTGATGGAGAAATTATCGTAGGCTTTGATAAAAATCGTATTGAATCATTAATAAGTGAATAATTAAAAAATTTATTCATATTTATTTTATAAACCCGGATTTTTATTTAATTAATCCGGGTTTATCTTTTTTAAAAACTTGTTTAATTATATTGCAATATTTTTTTATTTAGTATTCTCTCACAGTATAAATAATCTAAAGCTTTTCTAATTTTAATAACAAATTTCAAAAGTTTAAACCCCGGGGAAATCCCGGAGTTTTATTTTTTTTTATTGATTATTTCTTAAAAATTTATTTTATTCATTCCAGACATCAGATGATATTTTAACTGTAGTAGCTAATTGATATAATACCGTAGTCCAGTCTTTTAATTGTGATACAAATTTTTCTTTGATTTCTTTTGGGGGTACTATTATAGTATCTCCTGGATAAATTTTTGCATTTAGTAATCTACTTCCAAAAAGAGCAAACCTTTTGGATTCTTCATCAATATAATGATTAGAGATAATTCTACCATTTGCTTTTATTACGAATGCCTGGTCAAGATCGCCCTGCTTTGTAGCACCTCCAGCCATATCAAGATAATCTCCAACTGTTTCTTTACTCTCCTCATAAACAAAAACTCCCTGACTGTATACATTACCAAGTACAATAATAGAATCATCCTCTTTAGGAATTTTAAGGATATCTCCATCTTTAATAGATATATTATATGAACTTTTCCTTAGCCTTTCCAAATTTTGAGGCAAATTTATAACAAGCCTTCCTGCTGGTTCAGATTTTTTCAACTTTTCTATCCTTTTTTCATATATAGGAATAATATTATTCAATTGAGGCACATCTTGAGATTTTGAAATTATATTTTCTAGATTTTTTTCAAGAGAATCTACTAAATTATCCAGTCTTTTTTTCTGTCTTTCTTTTATAGTCTTTCTTGAAAAAAATGCTCCTCTTAAATATGCTTCAGTTGTAAAGCCTCCTGCTCTTTTTAAAATATCATATAGCGTTTCATCTTCTTTAGCATAATATACCCCCGGATAAGTAACTTCTCCTTCAAGAGTAATCGATCTATTCTCTTCAAAATTAGCAATACGTCTAACAAATAACTTATCAAAAGGCTCAAGTTCAATATTTATATTAGAATCATTTGGGTTCTCAAATAAATCTCTTATATTAATATTTTTAATAACTAAAGAATTGACACTATCATCTCCTATATTAATTCGAACAAATTCTGCAGTCTTTTTATTAGCAAGATTAGTGATCCCTCCAGATTTATGAATTAAATCAAGTACAGTCATCCCTTCTTCAAAATTATATCTACCTGGATTATTAACTTCTCCGGCTACAAAAAGAGGAGGTATTTTTTCCATCTCTTTTTTACTATATAAAACAATTTTATCTTCAGGTTTTAATTTTAAATCAAATTCTTTATTTTTTTCAAACAGAGCCTTATAAAGATTAACTGGTACTGTTTTGTAATAATTTTCAGGATAAACTTTTCTTCTTAAAGCAGCATATTTTAAATATGTATCGGGTAAAAGCTTTTTCACTTTTACTATATCAGACACCCGAAGTCCTTCTTCATAAGAAAATCTTCGGGGAGTTGATGTATACCCCTCCAATAAAACGGCATTTTTGTTATCTTCTGTAATTGGATATATTTTAACAATATCCCCATCCTGCAATTTAAAGTTACTGATTTTATTTTTATCGTTACCATTTATATTAATTACTATTCTTTCTTCATTCTTTTTAAATCTTTCAATAAAGATATTAGTTTCATCAGCAGATGCGGTTAATCCACCTGCTATCTTAAGCAAATCGGCAAGGGTTTCTTTTTTTTTCATTTCATATATGGATGGCCTTTTAATATTCCCTCCAACTGCTACTAATTCTTCAGCAGGGGGTATAAAAACAACATCTCCAGGCATTAAGTAAGTATCTTTACTGGAATCTCCATTTAATAAAAAATCATATAGATCAAATTTTGTAACTACACGTCCTCGTCTTTTTAAATAAAGATTCCTCATACTTCCGGTTTTGGAAGGGCCCCCAGATGCAAATATAGCATTAACAATATTGGCCTGTCCTGATAATTTATATGATCCAGGAGATTCTGAATCTCCTGTTACAAAAACCCTTACAGTTTTTAATTTTGATATTGCAACACTGACCTCAGATCCAGAAGAAATTATATTATTTAATTTTTTTTTCATTTTCTCATAAGTTAATCCCGCAACAGCTATTGTACCAAAATCTGGAGTAGCTAAATTCCCATCTTTATCTACAGTTAATTCATATTCGTTTGTAACCCCTCCCCAAATATTGATTTTCAATCTATCTCCAGGACCTATAATATAGTTATCACTTACTGATACATTTTCAACTGGAGCATAGGTAGAAGGAGATTCAAATATATCATATCCATATCTTTTCAAACTGGATACATCAATTTCATATATAGTCTTGTTTTTATTAAAATAATAATTTTGATAATAGTATTGTGATTTTCTTTCTTTTTTTTCCTTCGCAGAAAGGTCCTCTCTTAACTTCTCTTCATCTATACCAAAAGCTTCCGATATTTCTGAAAGATCAAATTTTTTTTCTCTTTCAACAGGATTTTTTTCTTTTGTATCTTTCTCTTCCGGTAATTTTTTTCTTGTTTTGTCCTCTTGTAAAGATAGAGAGCTGCTTCCCATGTACTGTCCTTTAAGCTGTTCAAGTTTTTGCATCTCTTCAGCACTCAAGTTTCCTGACTTATACTTTTGATAAAGGTCAAATAATTCTATCTGTGAAATCGGAATTATAAAAACACTCACTAAAAAAAATATAATAATCAATAACAGTTTTCGTCTAAGATTCATTATTATCTCCTTCTTTTGAAAAAATTAAATCTGTCTAATTCTAAATATTCAATAAATTTCTGAAAATATTCTCTATTTTCAGGATCGTTTTTTGATTTTGAAATAAATTCAAGAAAAAATACAAGGAATATACTTATAAAAAATCCGAGAAAAGTTGATATAATTACAATAATTTTTCTTTTCGGTTTCACTCTTTTGTCGGGAATATAAGGAGATTGAATTACTTTGTATAAATTATTTTTATTAATTTTAGAATAAAGCATCTTTTTAGTTTCATTGGACCACAGTTTTGTTAACTCTGTTTTTAAAAGGGGATTTTGCGTATTTTTAATTTTTTCTTTTAAAACCTTTTCCATCATTTCACTTTCCCTATATTGTTTCTGTACAATAAATTCATTTAATCCATTCATTAAATTGTTTAAAAAATTATATGCTTTTACAGGATTTTTATGAAGAATTTTTATTATCAGCAAATTCTTTTCATCATCCCTGTTAATCGTTATAAGATTTCTAATTTTTTGTAGATATATTCCTTTCTTCAGCCCTTCCTCAAGCTCAAGTATTTTCCTGAGGTCATACTCTTTTTCCAAATAAAATAGAAAATCAGAACTATCGAGTGTTCGTTGAATTCTAACCAGGTCTTGTCCACCAAACAAAGTGTTAAGATTTGAACCCAGAACATTTGATGCAATATTTCCAAGTGAGCTCATAGATGAAGAAACACTCTCTTCATTCGAAGTTAAAACAGTGTTAACCTGATATTGTGGAGTTGCCAATAATGAATATATTATAGAAACAATAAAAAATAACAATGTTATTCTTATTATAATTTTTTTTCTTTTTGCTAAAATTACTAGTAATTCCCACAAATTTATTTCATCTTCATATCCTCTTTTTATTTTTTCTTCCATATTTCCTCCTACCTCTCCTTAATATAATCAACACAATTTTTAAATATCTGATACCCATCACCATAACGTTTTCTCTCAATATGTTTCCAGTTAGGATACATATAAGAATTAATGTAAGCTTCCGGGTGAGGCATCAATCCAAATATATGTCCTGTTTTATCGCATATTCCGGCAATTCCTCTTATAGAACCGTTTGGATTTTCAGGAAATTTTTCAGTTACATTATTATTTTTATCAACATACTGCAATACAATTTGGTTATTATCAATCATTCTATTCAATATAGATTCGTTTAAAAATTTTATTCTTCCCTCACCATGACGAACCGGCAATTCAATATATTCCATGTTTTTTGTAAAAATAGAGGGACTCTCTTTATTGATTTTTAATTTAACCCATCCATCATAATAATGCTCACACTTATTTTCTATTAGAGTTGCTTCCTGTTTGAAAAACTTATCCTCACTTAAGGGCAAAAGCCCCAACTTGACAAGCATTTGGAATCCATTACAGATCCCTATTATTAAATTCTTATTTTTTACAAAACTTTCAAGTTCTTTTTTTAATTTATATTTTAATTTATTTGCAAGAACTTTTCCTGCTGAAACATGGTCTCCAAATGAAAAGCCCCCTATAAATGCAATAATATTATATTTCTCAACTATATGATTATTTTCAATAATATCATTTATATGAATTTTATTAACTTTTTCAGCACCAGCCCTTTTAAAAGCATTTTCAGTTTCCTTTTCACAATTTAAACCAAAACCAACAGGTATTAAAACTTTAGCTTCTCTTTTAACCATTAAATGTCTCCTTGTAACTTTTTTTAGCTTCATCAAGATCAATAGTGAAAATATTTTTTTGTTTATCATTAATATTTATTTTTTTATTATTTTTAATTGATCCAATCATTGAAAAAGGAATTCCCTCCATTATTTTTTCAAACTCTTCTCTATTTTCCCTATTTATTGTTACAATGATTCTACTGTTAGATTCTGAAAATAATTTTTTAGTATTTGATATAGGGCCCTCTGTAGGAATTTTAGACAGGTCAATATCAAAACCCCGATGAGAAGCCATAAATTGAAGTAACAATGAAAAAGAGAGTCCTCCTTTATGAGGGGAATGTGCAGATTCAATCAGGTTCTTTTGGTAAGCATTTCTATATTTGTTGTAAATTTTCTTAGCAAAATTCTTTCCTACCCTTGGAACCCTTCCCTTTTTAATATTTTTTTGTAGATAGAATTGAGACTGCCCAAGTTCATTTTTTGTCTTGCCCAATAAATATATTAATTCACTTTCTTCTGAAAATTCCATGGTGATAACATCCCTGTAATCTTTAATTTTTCCAATTCCTGAAAAAAGAAGCGTTGGAGGTATGGAAATTTTTTCACCATTAAGTATCGCATCATTTTTCATGGAATCTTTTCCCGAAATACAGGGTATTTTATAAAAAGAAGTATAATCATAAATCGCTTTAGCCGATCTGACCAACTGAGCAAGTTTATATTTACCATCTTTATTTTTTTCTGAATCATAAATAGGATCCGGCCAACAAAAATTATCAAGTCCTGCTAAATGTTGAGGGTCCACTCCAGCAACTATCAATTTTCTATAGGTTTCATCAATAATTGAGCCTGTCATATGATAGGTATCAATGTCAGAATAATAAGGATTTATTCCTTCTGATAAAATTAATCCTTCATAAGAATTATATTCAACTGAGAATAATGAAATATCATTTATAACATCAGATTCTTTTCCAATAAAAGGTTTAATAACTGTTAATCCTTTTACTTCATGATCATACTGTCTCATTTTAGATTCTTTTGAAGAAAGATTTAATCCTGAAATCATATTCAAAATATCTTTCTTTAAGTTATCACTGTCAATTTTTACTTCCATTTCAGAAGGCTTTACCCACTCTGCCGCCAATTCCATAGGAGGTAATCCATTATGTAAAAAATCAACATCCAGATAACAAACATTCTTCTCTCCATATACAACATGAAAATATCCAGATTTAGTAAAATTTCCGATCACAGAAGCTTCAACCTCTCTTTTCCCTGCTAGATTTAAAAATTGGTCAATTTTTTCCGGAGCAATTGCAAGCGTCATTCTTTCCTGAGCTTCTGATATTAAAATCTCCCAGGGTTTTAAACCATGATACTTGAGCGGAACTTTTTCTAAATCCATATAAGCTCCATTTGTTTCTTCTGCCATTTCTCCAACAGAAGATGCCAGCCCACCTGCTCCATTATCCTGTACAAAATTAATCAAATTTTTATCTCTTGCCTCTATTAAAAAATCAGACATCTTTTTCTGTGTTATAGGATCACCAATTTGTACAGCCTGTACGGGAGAATCTTCATTTAGTTCCTGGGAAGAAAATGTTGCTCCATGAATTCCATCCTTTCCTACTCTACCACCAACCATTACTATTTTATCATTTTCATGAATCCATTTCTTTGAACTATCTATTCCATCTATTTCTCTTGGTAAAACCCCAACAGTACCACAAAAAACAAGAGGTTTGCCCATGTATCTATCATCAAAGAGTTCCCATCCTCTTCCATAGGGGATCCCACTTTGATTCCCTCCTTCAATAACACCTTTATGCACTCCTTCTCTAATCCTAAAAGGGTGCATTAATTTATCCGGGATATCCCCTTCATATCTTGGATTTCCAAAACAATATCCCCATACATTTATATGAGGTACTGCTCCGCGTCCCGTTCCTAAAATATCCCGGTTTACTCCTACAATACCGGTCATTGCTCCTCCATAAGGATCTAGAGCTGACGGAGAATTATGAGTTTCTACTTTATAACAAACATGTTTATTTTCATTAAAAGTAATTACTCCAGCATTATCATGAAAAAGGGAAACCAGATGATTGCTTTCTTTTCTAACTTCATTTGCTGATCCAACAATATATGTATTGAAAATCGAATTTATTTTTTCTTTTTTATTTTTTTCTTTATCTTCATATTTAATATTTGAAGCAAATATTTTGTGCTTGCAGTGTTCACTCCATGTTTGAGCCAAAAGTTCAAGTTCAGCATCAGTAATATTTTCAGAAATATTAATTTTTTGTCTTTCGCTTTTGTTCTTTTTAAGATTAAAATAATCTTTAATTGTTTTCATCTCTTCAACATTTAAAGCAAGCATTCTTTTTTTGCTTAAATTCTTTAAATCTTCATCTGACATATTGAGATTATATGTGTTAATTTTGATTTCATCTTTTGCATCAATTTTAGGTAATTCAAAAATCTGTTTTTCATGCCACTGGCTTTTATCAAAAATTTTAATATCTTCTATTAATTTATTTGCAAGCAAATTTTCTGATAAATTTGATATGTTTTCATAGTTTATGTTTTTATCATAGATAAGATAAAGCATGGAAGTATATACTTTTTCTTCTGAAGAAATTTTTTCATCAAGAATGTCTTCAACCATATCTTTTACTGTTCTTCCCTCATTATCCGTAACTCCTGGATTAAATCCAATTTTTATCACGAATGATGGTTTATCCTTTTTATGATTTTTAATTTCTTCCTCTACAACATTATCAATTAATTCTTCTTTTATCTTCTTCCAGTTATTATTATTAATTTTTTTAATATCAAATGCATATAATTTTCTTACCCTTATTTGATCAATATTAAGGTTTAAAAACCTTTTTGCTTTTTCTTTTATTTCTTCACCCTTAAAATCTTTTAAATTTTTCTTTAATCCTATTTCTAAAAATTTAGTCATCTTATAAATCCTACATCCTTCTTTTTTACTGTCTTTTATTTACAATATATGAATTAGCCTGATCAGTAGAAGTTAATATTATTTCATTTATTTGAACATATTTTGGTCTTGTAGCTGCAAAGACTATTGTTTCTGCCACATCTTTCGCTTTTAGTGGTATAAAATTATCATATACTTTTGAAGCTTTTTCCTCGTCTCCTTTAAATCTAACAAGGCTAAATTCAGTTTCAGCCATTCCAGGAGATATTTCGGTAACCCTTATAGGAGTATCAACCAAATCGAGTCTAAAACCCTTTGTTATTGCATCAACAGCATGTTTTGTTCCACAATAAACACTTCCTCCAGGATATACTTCATGTGCTGAGGTGGATCCAATGTTAATAATATGCCCTTTCTGTCTTTTTTTCATAATATCAATAATAATCCTGCTCATGTAAAGCAAACCTTTTACATTTGTATCAATCATTGTTTCCCAATCATCAATATCTGCATTTTGCAATTGTTTTTTCCCACTCGCTAACCCAGCATTATTAACGAGAATATCTATTGCCTTCCATTCCTGAGAAAGAGAACTTATACTTTTTTTGCACTGGTCAAGTTTAGTAACATCAAGTTCAAGCGTTAAAACATTTGAATTGTAATGATCCTGAATATCTTTTTTTATTTCTTCCAATCGTTCAATTCTTCTTGCTCCAAGAATTAAATCAGCATCTTTTTTAGCAAACTCATAAGCAGTCGCTTTTCCAATTCCTGAGCTCGCTCCTGTAATAAAAACAACTTTGCCTTTTAAATTTTCCATAGTCCCCCTTTCTTTTACCCTATTATATATTATAAAAATAATTTTTCAAAGAAAATATGTCTTGATTAATATTAAATTCTATTTAATATTATTTAATGTAATAATAAAGGAGGATTTATGCAGTTTTTGATTTTTTTTGTAATTTCCATTGTTTTATTCTTTTCATTTTTTAATTTAAAAAAACACCCTATAGAAAAAATAAAGGACAAAAATTTACCCAAAATTGTTTTAGTTCTTTCAATTATCTTCTTTTTAATTGCAATATCTAATTGTTTTGTAATAATAGATGCTGGAGAAGTTGGGGTGCAAATTTTATTTGGTAAAGTTCAGAAAACTACACTTTCAGCAGGTATCAATATAGTTAATCCTTTTGTTAATATTATAAAATATCCAACAAGAATTCAGGAATATACGATGAGCTTAAAATCTACAGAAGGAGCCCAATCCGGAAATGATAGTGTAACTGTAAGAACCCTTGATGGACTGGCAATTGGTGTTGATGTTACTGTTTGGTGGAAAGTTGATTCATCAAAAGCAAATAACATTTATGAAAACTATGCAAAAAATGTAGCTGATTTAAGAACAAAAATTATCCGTCCTGCAATAAGAACAACTATAAGAGATGTAGCTGCAAACTTTAAAATGGCAGCTCTTTATACCGGCGAAAGAAAAAAATTCACTTCAAATCTGAAAAAGCAATTTAAGAAGGTTTTGGATCATAAAAATGTGCTTGTTGATAGAGTTCTTGTAAGAAATATAAATTTACCCCAGATTGTTGAAAAAGCAATACAGGAAAAAATGGAAGCAAAACAGAAAGAAGAAAAAATGATATACAAACAAAATATCGCAAGAAAAGAAGCAAAAATTAAAGAAATAGAAGCAAATGGATTAGCTAAAGCACAAAAAATTATTAACAGCACATTAACAAGAAATTATCTTCAGCATGAAGCAATAAAAGCATATGAGAAACTTGCAAATTCAGAAAATTCTACTTTTGTTTTAATTCCAACATCCCCTGATGGAACTGGGATGCCAATTATTTTAGATAGTAAGAAATCTATTTCTACAGGAAAACAGGATTAATGTATGGAAGAAACATCTTTTATAAATTATTTCCTGATTTTTGGTATAACACATTTGATGGTTAATGTAATTTACTATTTATTAAAAAACAAATACTGGATATTTTCATTTTTCCCTTTATTTGGTATAATCTCATATCTTATATATGGTAAAAATATATATATAGCTATGACACTAACAATTTTTCTACTGGTTTTTATTGAAAACCACTTTTTAAAAAATATTAGAATTATAAACAAGATTTTTGCATCAATAATAATTTATTTTTTGTTTATAAATCATTCTATCTATTTTCTATTTTTTTTATTATTGGTTGATTATCTAATTGAATATTTTACAATTCTTGTTCTTTATCTCATAAAAAAAAGGAGATTCTATGCTAAAAATAAAAAAAATTCCTGAAAGTAAAATTAAAAAATTTATAAAGTTTCCCTTTAAGATTTACAATGATTGCGATCATTGGGTACCACCTTTAATTTCCGAAGAAAAAAAA
>Ga0209947_1001784_pt1 | contig 12601 bp, 11 predicted proteins | sample SalPonR2_B_D2_MG_FD_185706 | JGI IMG/M metagenome (GOLD analysis project Ga0209947, IMG submission 185706) | Salt pond soil microbial communities from South San Francisco under conditions of wetland restoration - Salt Pond MetaG R2_B_D2_MG... ... | reverse complement strand
TCCGTGCCTCTTATTAAAACGGGGGAAAATAAAGATCTCCACATGAAGGAAAACCCCCATTTTTCCGGTGAAAAGAACGGGAAAGGAAATAAACCACAGATTTTCAGTACACCGTCAGAGCAAGACGTCAAACATATAAAAAATGATCAGGGGCTGCCCGCCGGGAAGGCTATTTACAATGTAAATGAAGATGATGATCTGAGTTCAGTAAAACAGTTCTTTGACAAAAAAACTTCAGATCCAGAACCCATAGATATTAAACAGGGGAAAGGAAGCGACCTTTTTCCCGGAAATATTGATCCTGCAGAAATGCAAAAGAAAGAGAGTGTCATCAACCTGAATGGCAACTTTCCAGAAGAGGGTTCCAGGATCCAGACTTTGAGCAGAGGTCTTGCAAACGTAATACAGGTTATCAGGAACGATAAAGGGAACAAAAAAGGCATCGTGAGAGTGGACCCTCCGGAACTCGGGAAGGTCAATATTTCCGTAGAATCCATGGAGGACCGGATCCATGTCCATCTTACAGTTGAAAAACCTGAAGCTGTAGACCTGATCAGGGGATCAGAAGATCTGCTAAGGGAATCACTGAAAAAACAGGGGCTTTCCATGGGTGACCTGTCAGTTGATGTAGGCGGAGATGACAGGGATGGCTATTCCAGGAACAGGGGATATCAGGATCATACAGCGGCATTTTCAGGACCGGACCTTGACGGTTTTGAGGAAGAAATACCACTACTGGCAAGGATAGATCTGGGATCGGGGATGCTTCACTGGATAGCTTAGGAATTTTGAAAGGAGAAAAATAAATTGGCAAACATGGATAATGACGTACGTTTCAGATATCTGAATCAGGAGATCCTGACTGCTTCCAGAGAAAAACTCCTTCTTATAACTTATGATATAGCAATAGGCTCATGCAAGAAGGCAGTCAACGCAATAGAAGAGCAAGACGCCGAAGAGGCAAACTCCCGGATACAGATAGCCCAGAGAGCTCTCCGGGAACTTCAATTTGCCCTGAGGCCGGAAAAAGCAGAAGATCTAACTAATGAACTGAACAGACTTTATGACTTTATGTACAACCAGCTGGTCACAGCTAATCTTAATAAAGACCAGGAAAAGATCTTAAGTGTAATATCTTTGCTTGAGGATCTTCTTGAAAGCTGGAAAGAAGCTTTCGAAAAGCTGAGCCAGGAAGATGCCTTATCCGGAAAAGAAAACCAGGGATCTACTCCCCGTGAACTTGTCGGGGGCGGCCTGAATATCTCCTGCTGAGCTTAAGGGGAACCCCTCCGAAGTACGAGAAAGCTATTATCAGGTTTGGCTTCAGCCCATCCTACGAATGATAAAAGCTTGGTATAACAGGGTTTGGGGGTCAATCCAAAATCCAAAATCGACTGACCCGATGGGCTGAAGCCCATCCTACGAGGCTAAAAGCATTTTATGACAGGATTTGCAGGGTTTAATCCAAAATCCAAAATCTAAAATCGACTGGCCCGATGGGCTGAAGCCCATCCTACCAAACCTACAGGTGATAAAAGCTTGGTATGAAAGGCTTTGTGGGAGTTAATCAAAAATCCGCGTCCCTTACCTGCCGACTATACCCATGCCGTTTATTACGGTCTCCATCATCTCATCAAGAACAGTAATGTAACGGGAGACAGCCTGATAAGACTGCTGGAACTGGATAATGTCCGTCATCTCTTCATCGATATTAACACCCGATATGGATTTTCTCTGGTTGGATATCTGTGTCATAAGGGTTTCCTGATTTTCGAACATAACCTGGGCCTGACGGCTTTGTGAACCCATGGAGGCAACGAATGAAGAATAATATTCGTTTATGGCAGATGAATCATTATCAAATACCGGTTTGTAATAAAGATCGAGCATTTCAAGAGCAACTGATCCATCTCCACTTCCAAGGCTTTCCCCTGAACCATTATCGCCTGAGGCTGCAATAAGGCTCGTATTGCTCAGTATGGAGCTGTTAACACCAATGTTCGCAGCAGCCTCAGAAAGGGATGTAATTGGCTCAAGGAGAGCTGTCCCGGTCATCTTGCTTTCCGTACCCGTTCCATGTCCTGAATAATGTATGGCATTCATCTGGTCCGAAAGGGTTTTGGCAAAGTTATTGAGAAATTCCACAGCACCGGTGACAAGATCATCCCTTGAATGGAGAAGCCCCTCGATGAAACCTCCCTCAACATGTCTCTCTATTATAAGGTCTGTGGTCCCCTCACCTTTTATGTTAAAGGTCACACCGTTGATAACTGATTGTAGAACATCCGCCCTGTATGAATTGGAGGGTGTAACGAGTCGGGCATCGGAAAAATTGTTTACACTTGAAAGATATTGAACATTATCAACTTTTATGAGGGCATCCTGTGAATATTGATTGACCTTTGTTCTTGTCGTCCCGTCAGTGTCCTCAAATACCAGACCCAGCAGTTTTGCTGTTTCAAGGTTTCCCCCCAGCGCTGTACCAACATTTATCCGGCTGGCTTCTCCCACAGAATTACTTTCAACATTCAGATACAAACCGCCGTCATTTGACCTCTCAACTGTAGCATGAACCCATTCCTCTGGAGTATCCGGCCCCTCGCTCCCGGAACCATATGCGCCGTTTATCCTGTTAGCTATGGTCTGAAGAGAATCCGTTTCCGAAACTGTAATATCAATTTTGGGGGAACTTTTCTCAAGACCCAGTTTTGATGTTACCAGGTTTCCCTTCAGGTCAGTCAGTGAGACCAGAAGATCCTCTGAATTTGAAAGGATCATTCTATCACCCACCACTTCAGCCTGAACAGGTTCTTCACTCAACTCGTTCTTAAAGTACTTTCCCAGATCTGATAGTGTCAATTCCGCATCTGTAGAAGAGTTCAGAGCTGATCCCCCAGTTATATCCCAGACACCGGCAGAAGCATTCCAGTCTATATCAACAACCTTTTCTACATTACCTGCCGCAACCCTGAAGGAATAATGTTCTTCTTCTCCTGAAAGAGGCTCTTTGAGTAGAACTGTCCCTGATCCTGGAGAGCAAAGGGCCTTAACACCGTCGGATCCGACCTGAAGGGAAAATGATCCCTCTATTCCCAGGGCTTCTTCCGCAGAGGAGACTCCCGGATAACCTGAGTCACTGCCTACAGCCCAACCGGTTTCGGTTGCTATCCTCTGAACTTCCAGTGAATGAACTCCTTTCAGTGCATCCCTTTCCGTTGCAATGGATGCAGTATCAGGATCCGAAGATGAGAGAAATTCATTTTCCTCAACCTGTACGTCATAAAAACCCTGGTTACCATTCTGTGGAACAAGTACAAGGTGGCGGGTCTCGGTATTCTGTACCAGGAGACGTCCGGCAAGGCTGACACTGACAGCTCCGCTTTCGCTGTCAGTTGAAACCGTCACATTGGCCAGACGAGTCAGATCCTCCAGGAGAATATCCCTTTTATCCATAAGGTCATTGGGCTTGTTACCCAGTGCATAGACTGTTTCTATCTGACTGTTAAGAGCAGCTATCCTGTCAATAAGACCGTTGGCATTCTGAACCTGAAGTTCTATATCCTGATTCAGAGAAGTCCTGTACTCGGAAAGATTTTCATATGTATGGTTTATCATCGTACACAGATTATCCATTTCCCTTGCAAAAGATTCCCTGGTACTGCTTGAATCGGGTCTTTTCTGAAGTTCCTGCATAGACTGGTTGAGGTTCTCAAGAGCAGTTGCAATTCCTGTATCAGAGGGCTCTCCTATAAACATCTCGATATATTCCATAGAAGTACTTGCGGCTTCCCAGAAACCCCCTTCGACTGATTCACCCCTGTACTGGGCATCCAGAAAGGCATCCCTGACCCTGTTTATGGCATCTATACCTACACCAGTACCTATCTGCCCCGGCTCTCCGCCGCTGTTGATCCCGGGCAAAGTATAGGGGGCAGTGGCCGAAGCCTCTACGCGCTGTCTGGAGTATCCGTCTACATCCGCATTGCTTATGTTGTGACCCGCAGTTTCTATACCCTGCCTGAAATAACTTAAAGCACGCCTGCCTATCTCAAGACCTGAAAATGTATTCGACATCCTAAAACCACCATCCCTGGAACGTTTTTACCCTACCAGTTCTTTTATCGGAGGAAATGATGGGCATTAACAGTTATTTTCAAATATCTTTAGCAGAAAAATATTGTAAATATGTTGTTTATAATGTTATTATCTTTAAGTGGGGTATAATAACAATGAAAAAATGTATATTTGTTTTAAGTTTATTATTTATTATGTTACTTTCTGAAGATTTGCAGGCTGCTTTGCTTGATCCTCTTTATCTGAAGGGCCAGAATGTCTCACATAGTGACGGCTCTGAATTTTTCATGGATATTCTTGAAGAAGATCAAAGCAGGGTCACGTGGAGCCATATTGAAATGGATCCTCCCTTTTTTGGTATTTCCGGAGAGATAGAAAGTCCCTCCAGGGTATATCCCGGGACACCATCCATAACCCTCAGGATCCGTTCAGGGGAAAGAATTGTTACAAGAATACTCAGGCTTAAATGGTTTGCCCTTACGGTTTTCGCAACCCGGGATATCGACAGGGGAGAGACCCTCTCTCCCGGGGATCTGGACCTCAGGATCTCTTCTTACAGGAGGAGTTCCGGAAGTATTTTTTCCGACCTGTCGAGTATACGCAATTTCAGAGCAAAGAGAAAAATCTCCGCACAGGATGCGATCTCGTCGAGGGACGTTGAAAAACCCATGTTGATAGAGAGAAGGGACAGGCTGACAATACTGTCAAGATCCGGAGCAGTTGAAGCAGAACTTGAAGGGGTTGCTCTTGAATCAGGGGCAAAGGGGTCCCGAATAAGGGTGAGAATACCTCTTTACAGAAAAGACCTGGAAGCTATTGTGATCGGTAAGGGCCTGGTTCTTGTCCAGAATTGATACTGCATTTACGGAAGGGGACATTTGAATGAGATCATATCGTTCTTTTTTTATAACTATTTTCTTCGTTCTTGTTTTTTCTGGTTCAGTAATGGCCCAGTCACTATGGGAGGATGGAAACTCCCTTGTTCAGGATCACAAACCATCTGAGGTAGGCGATATTGTAACCGTTTCAGTTGAGGAAAAGACACGGGCCAAAGATGAGGCAAACACGGACATTTCAAAGGAAAACGCCAGCTCAGCCTCCGATGGTACAGGAATCCTCGATTTTGTAAGCAAACTCGGTTTTTCTACAGAAAGCAGCATGGAAGGTGACGGTTCCACCGAGAGAACCCATAATCTTTCAACCACTGTGACCTGCCTTGTCACTGAGGTGGTATCAGGGGGCAACCTTCGCCTGGAAGGCCGAAAGGACATTCAGGTCCAGGGAGAGACCATGACTCTCGAAATAACAGGAATAGTCCGTCCCATAGATATAGATCCGGATAATGTTGTCAGAAGTGACAGACTGGCAAATGTGTCGGTCAGCGTGGAAGGGATTGGGACCATAAGCGACATACAGGCCCCTGGCATTCTGACAAAACTATTTAATGCAATTTTCTGAGGTGATGAAAAGATGGATATTTACAGTAACCTGAAAAAAAATAAAAAAAGGCGATCCGGCCGGATCATTCTGTTTCTGTTGTTTCTTTTTATCTGTTCCTTCCCTGTTAAAGCATATTCCCAGGTCCATCCAGAGGTTCGGCTCAAAGACCTTGGAAGGATAGGGGGAGTAAGGTCAAATCAACTGGTGGGAATGGGTCTGGTAGTAGGTCTTCAGGGTACAGGTGACAGGGGAGATCTCGTTCTGGCCATGCTCGGCAACCTGGTGGAAAATTTCGGAATATCAATGAGCAGGGACGATCTTCGCAGCAAGAATGCTGCTGTTGTAACAGTCATCTGCAAACTCCCCCCTTTTGCAAGGAATGGTGAAAACATCGATGTAACCGTAAGCGCTGCTGGAGACGCTAAAAGCCTGGAGGGCGGAGTTCTGCTCCAGACACCACTTAAAGCTGCAACGGGAGATGTCTATGCTGTTGCGCAGGGTCCCCTTTCCATTGGAGGATTTTCTGCGGGTTCATCTGGTTCCAGGCTTTCAAAAAACATCTCTACAACCGGAAGGATCCCGAACGGAGCGATCGTTGAAAGGGAAACAGCCTGGGAAACAGATCAGGACATGATACGCTTTCTTCTTCGCAAACCCGATTTCACTACAGCGAACAGGGTGGTAAGCGCCCTTAACCAGCGTTACGGGGCTGTTGCATATGCTACAGATGCCGGTTGTGTGGAAATACGGATACCTCCTCAATTCAGGAGAAGGACCTCCCGGTTCATAGCAGACCTGGAAGGACTCTACATAAGGCCTGATACTGTCGCCAGGGTAGTTGTCAACGAAAGAACCGGCACTGTTGCCATGGGTGGCGACGTAAAGATCAGTGAAGTTGCAGTGGCCCACGGAAATCTGACAGTCAGTATCAGGGTCCAGAAAGCAGTAAGTCAGCCCGAGCCTTTTTCAGGTGGAATTACTGTCCCACTGGAGCAGGCGTCCATAACTGCCGAAGAAGAAAGAGGGAGCCTTGCTCATCTGGAAACGTCAGCAACTATAGATGATGTAGTAAAAAGCCTGAACACTCTTGGGGCTACTCCAAGGGATATAATCACCATCCTTCAGGCAATAGACAATGCAGGGGCTCTTCAGGGTGAACTCATCGTAATGTAGGGAGGTCTGGAAATTGGCTGTAAAACCTGTTTTTTCTTCGGATCAGGTTCAAAAAACAAAAACACCTTCAGAGATAAGGGATCAGCGTCTCAAGAAGGCCTGCAAACAATTCGAGGGTATCTTCATAGCTACCATGCTGAAAGAATCCTTGAACAATGCTCCAGCAGAGAAGGAAGGAAAGGATACAGGCCACTTCGATTCGCTTAAAGACTTGACACTTGAGAGAACCGGAGAAGCTCTGGCCTCACAGAAAAATGGTGGTGTAGGCCTGTGGAGAGTTCTCTATGAAAGCCTGAGCACTCAGGAAAATTCAACAAAAGGCGAACCAGCTTCGATCAACTCATTGAATGATCCCGGGAAAGGTGAGGATGACAAAAGCAATGAATGATCTGTTAAATGCCCTGATAGAAAAAAACAAAAAACAGAAAGATGCTCTTCTAGAGCTCCTTCAAGTTTTAAAGGAAGAAAAAGAAGCTCTCAGGGAAACCCGATCCAGGGAGCTTCCGGAACTTCTGGCAAGACTTCAGGAAGTCTCAGGAAAAGCCATGCTTGCAGAGGCTGAGAGAAACACTGCAGCCAAGGGACTTGCCGATTCGCTGGGTTGCAGGCCCGTAATAAGAGAAATTTCTCAGGCTCTTGATCCTGACGATGGAGGAAAGCTGAAAAATTCCGCCAAAGATCTGCTTGAGGCAATAATTTCAATAAAGGAAGTAAATTTTATTCTTTCCAGACAGGCTGAGGAACACCGCTTTCTTGCCGATATGGTTCTGGAAAGGATGAGAATATTTGCGAGTAACAACACCAGAAGTTCATGTCTGGACCAAAAGGCCTGAAAACGGAAGATCATATACCCTTTATACCCTGGCCGATTATCTTTACCTCAAGAACACACTCAAAGATGTTGAAGCGAACGCTTCTTCCTCTGCTGCCCCCAGTGTCACAGCCTTCGAGGGGAATGGAATGGTTTTGAAGAAGATCCAACACCTTTTTTACATTCTGTTCTCCTATTGAGCGCAACGCAGAAATTTCAAAACTGAACATTTTTGAGCCTCCTGCGATCTTGGCCTTTATTCTTTTTTTTGAAGCCCCTTTACTGTCAAGTTCCTTTATGAGCGCATCAACAGCTTTATCCGCATATTTTCCCGGCTTGGTATTATCACTGCTCTTTGTCCCCATTGAACTGTCAGGAAGCATGATATGTGCCATACCGGCGATCTTTTCTACAGGATCATACAGAACAAGAGCTATACATGAACCCAGGCCAAGGCTTGAAAGAACATTGGGGCTTGAAGTAATAACAATTTCACCCATTCCCACATGAAAGCTATTTTCTACTTTTTTTGATATTTTCTCCATTATCAGCTCACCTCAGCCCGAGAACCTGGAAAAAATTTTCCAGGGATCCAGGTGTAGGAACAAGCATTATCCTTCCTGAAAAAAGCCTTCCTTCATTCTCAGGAAAGGAAAGTGATGTTTCTATCAGAAAAACCGTATCAGTCTCAACTCCAAATATGGCCACCATTATATCCATTACCGAACCAAGCATGTCCACCGTGATATGAGGAACTGACAATGGCAGTTTCTGATTCACCATATCGCCCATAGCTGATATGAAAGCTCCAAGGATAATATTTCCTGCTTCTGAGAGAGCAGATTCCCTTAAACTTTCCTTCTCCATTTCTTTCATGGGTATACTTATATTCTTGAGGAGCATTTCGGCAAGATCTTCCGAATCTCCCAGAGACATTATGAATACAAGGATCGTTTCCAGACTGGATTCACAGGAGGAAAAAATTGCACATACCGGATCCTCGGGATGACCAAAGTGAAAACCGACCTGTTCAAGAGGTATCAGGTCTACCTTGGGAACATTCATATCGACTCTTTTGCCTATAAGCTCCGAAAGAGCATTAGCTGCGTGCCCCGTTCCAATGTTCGCCAGTTCTTTCATTGCATCCAGCTGCATATTATTCAAATAGTCACCCTCCTTGAATTCAATCCCGGGCTTCCTGCTTAAGATCTTTAAACTGGTTGACTATCAGTTTTGGAAGATCGTATATCGGGAGTGCCAGGTCAACGATGCCAGCTTCTATGGCAGAGCGCGGCATACCGAATACCACTGAAGTCTCCTCGGATTCAGCAAATATAAAAGCACCGTTCTCCCTTAATGCCTTTGCCCCGTTAGTTCCATCCCTTCCCATGCCTGTCAGTATGACTGCAGTGCTCCTTATATCCTGAAACAGGGCCGCACTGTTGAAAAGGCAATCCGCAGCAGGTCTTACAGAATTCACAGGCGGGAGGTCAGAAAGTGAACAGAACATACCGATGGAATTTCGTTTAAGTATAAGATGATATCCTCCAGGTGCTAAAACAGCCCTGCCAGGAACAAGCTGCATATCCTGTCTGGCTTCACAGACCGGGATCCTGCACTGACCATCCAGTCTTCTGGCCAGAGATCTTGTAAAACCAGCAGGCATATGCTGAACAATAACTATTGGGGCCGGAAAATCCCCGGGGATCTCCGGCAGGAATCTGCTTAAAGCCTGAGGTCCGCCTGTAGAAGAAGCTATCAGAAGAAGTTCCGGTTTTGTTCGGCTGATCTTATTGAGTGGTGTAAAAGCTTTTTCTTTTTTGCTCTTCAATAACGCCTTTTTTTCTATCTTTGAGGGAGCTTGCGGTTGTATGTTCATTGACGAACTTGCCATCCTGATCTTTGCCAGTAACCGCTTTCCGATCTTCTCCATTTCTACAGGTTCACGGGAAGAGGGTTTCTGGATAAAATCAAATGCACCTGTCTCCAGGCATTCAAGAGTTATATCAGCGCCCCTGCTGGTCAGGGTGCTCAACATTATTACTGGAAGAGGAGGTCCCTTCATTATTTCTTTCAGGGCTGAGACTCCATCCATTTCAGGCATCTCAACATCCATAGTAACAAGATCAGGATTAAGAGATGCTATCTTCCTGATAGCATCGGCTCCGTTCCTTGCTTTCCCAACAACTTCTATATCAGGTTCCGAGGAGATAAGATCCTCAAAGAACCTTCTCATAAAGGCTGAATCATCGACAATAAGTACACGAATTTTTTTCAAGGCTGTGAAATGACACCTCCTGCAATCCATCTGCCTGGACTGAAAAGACAGGGAAAGGGCAATCATATGAATATATAGGAAGTGTAATTATCGGGGGCCGCTCAAACATACTTCTGAAGAATGTTAAAAACCATTAAAGATCAATTACAGAAACACAGCTAACACCAGCAAAAATAATGTCATGGTTTTAATCGAAAATGCAGAATCGGCAATCCACAATTGGTTAATACAGATTCGCGGCTGAAATAAGGGCATATGCCAGGTCACAGAAGGTAAGACGTTCCCTGTCAAGAAATCCTCTCAGTCTGGCTATCTCAAAAGCCTGGTAAAGGTCTTCCCAGTCTTCCAGCTTTAGATCCACGAACTGTTCCAACTCTCTAAGGCTGGAAATACCTGCTATTTCCAGAATTTCGATCATACGGAAAGGGATCTCGGGAGGCTCTGCATGGGTATGGAAAATAAAATCTGTGTCAGCCACTTCCAGACCATTCTCAGTTGAGAGAGAGATCCATTTTTTTAAAACCTTCCTGTTTTCATTGAAAAATAAACTTACTTTTGAACTATCCAATGTTGATATTTCCTCAACCTCAACTGCCGGTTTCTGCTCATCAGGCTGGATCTCCTGTTTCAGAGTTTCCTGAGAAGAGGAGGGATCTTTATCTGCAATTCCTTGTGATAAGGGTAATGAAAAACCCTGATCCAGTTCCCTCGCCAATTCCCTGAATCGGGCTGGATTGAATTTATCCTCAGACATACCTTCAGGAATGCCTTTTTCAAGCATCATGGTAAAAGAAGCGTTAAAAACCTCTGCGAAAGGAGTATTTACTGAAATTATGACCCTTTTATCAAAAAAACCTTCCCATTCAGCAAATCCCGCCCTGGAGGGAGCTGAAGAAATTACATACAAAAGGGGATCAAGATCACCCTGTTTTGTTTCATTAAGAAACCTGGAACGAGAATTATCGATCGTAAAATTCTCACTCAGAATATCCTCAACAGCCTGAAGATCTTTCGAAAAATATACAGTAAGTTCGACAAGAAGTTCATCATTGATCTTTCTTCTGCTTCTCAGGAGGTATACCGGAATTTCCCTCTGGAATAAGCTGTTTAAAAGCATTTGCTCCAAAACGTTCCTGTTTTTGTCAAACTCTTTCATGCATTCATCATGAACTGCCATATTTTCACCTCTTTCAACTAAAAAGAGTAAGTTCTGGAACACACCCTGTCAACTGGATCCATGAAAGATCGAACAATAAAAAGGGGCCCCGGCCGGGGCCCCTGATATCAGGATCATTTATTATTCAGTCTGGAACTTTGCAATTTCGGCAGTGAGTTTTTCCGCCATTTCAGAGAGAGTCTGGCTCGAAGCAGCAAACTCCTGAGCCTGTGCGGACTGTTCCTCCGAGGAAGCCGAGAGCTGCTGGGTCGAGTCACTTACCACTTCTCGTCCACGATTGACCTCTCCGAGTTTTTCCTCAATTTCGGAATATGTGGAAGCGAGGTTACTCAGAACATCCGCAGCCTGACCACCCTCTTTCTTCGCCGTCCGGGCTGCATTCTGAATAGCGTTGAAAGCTTCACCTGTCTTTTCTATCACATCGGCTCCCTCTGTTGTTGCCTTACCAGCTTCAGAGAGAGATTCTTCGGCTTTCTTGACCCGGGGCTGGATCTCTCCTATGTAACCATGGATCTGGTCCGCCGCCTTGGCAGACTCTTCCGCCAGTTTCCTTACTTCCTCCGCAACAACAGCAAATCCTCTTCCGGCATCTCCAGCCCTGGCAGCCTCAATAGCCGCATTCAGAGCAAGGAGATTTGTCTGATCAGCAATGGAAGAAATTGTATCGGCCATTCCGATGATCTTGTCCATGCTTTCGGTAACCTGGGAAAAGGATTCATTCACTCCCCTGGATATCTCTTCAAGGGACTTGAATGTATTCTCGCTTTGCCTTGCAAGCCTTGCTCCTTCTTCTGTTGCCTCAAGCTGACCATCATGACGTTCTCCCAGCTGATTCATCAGGTTCTGACAGTTTTCAACCTGCTCTCCGCCCTGGTTGATGAAAAGGGAAAGTTCCTCAAGTGCTTTGATCTGTTCAGAAAGAGCATCTACGACCTTCTGAACCTGGACCATGCTGTTCTCGGCCCCTCGCCCCGATTCATCAGCTCCTGCAGCAACCTCTTCAGATGAAGCCGCAAGCTGTTCCGAAAGGCTCCCTACCTGACGTATCATGGAACCAAGGTTCTCCACTGTACGGGAAATAGCATTCTGAAGCTTTGAAACCTCTTCACTGGAATTACTGTTAAGAGAAACTTCCCTGAAATCTCCCTCTCCCATTTTTTCAGCAACACCAGACACATCCACTATAGGTCTGGCCAGACGCTTACCCATTGTCATACCAAGACCGGCAGCCACTAAAAGGGCGATCAGCGAACCTGTTATGATATGCAGAATAGTTGACCATAGAGGCGCCATTACTACAGATTTGGGAACAGCATATCCTACTGTGAAATCATCTGAAGTTTTCCTTGTAGCTACAAAATAATCACCCACTTCAAGGTCATTACTTCCAGAATTGAGAAAAGTTTCTATCTGAGAGGTTTTTTCTTTCTCAATTTTTCCATTCTCTGTATCAAGAGCCAGGTGGCCAATTATATTCCCTTCGGGAGAAAGTATAAAACCGAATGCACCATCATCCTTGCCCATACTGTTCAAATAGTCATTGAAGACGCTGCATTTAAACTCCCCACCAGCCACACCAAGCATTATTTCCTCATTGATATTTTCTGATTCCGCTTTATTGTAACTTTCCTTCTTTAGAGTAGAAAAC
>Ga0209947_1001778_pt1 | contig 12632 bp, 11 predicted proteins | sample SalPonR2_B_D2_MG_FD_185706 | JGI IMG/M metagenome (GOLD analysis project Ga0209947, IMG submission 185706) | Salt pond soil microbial communities from South San Francisco under conditions of wetland restoration - Salt Pond MetaG R2_B_D2_MG... ... | reverse complement strand
GCTGGCCCTGTACTTCGTGCAGTGAAGCCGCGACGACAGATTGACCGAGGGAGGCTGAAGTGACGATCCGATTCGACGATCAGGTGGCTATCGTGACGGGCGCCGGCGGCGGCCTGGGGCGCTGTCACGCCCTGGAACTCGCCCGCCGCGGTGCGAAGGTGGTGGTGAACGACCTGGGCGGCGCCCGGGACGGCAGCGGCGGTTCCAGCGAAGCCGCCGAGGCCGTGGTGGGCGAGATCGAGGCGGCCGGCGGCGAGGCCATCGCCAACGGCGCCAACGTGGCCGACTACGAGCAGGTCCGGGCCATGGTGGCGGCGGCCGTGGACAAGTGGGGCCGCGTGGACGTGCTTGTGAACAACGCCGGAATCCTGCGCGACAAGAGCTTCGTGAAGGCGAGCCTGGAGGACTTTCAGCTCGTCGTCGACGTGCATCTCATGGGCTCGGTGAACTGCACCAAGGCGGTGTGGGAGGTCATGCGCGAGCAGAAATACGGGCGCATCGTCATGACCACGTCGTCCACCGGACTGTACGGCAATTTCGGCCAGGCGAACTACGGCGCGGCCAAGCTCGGCGTGGTGGGCTTCATGAACACGCTGCATCTGGAGGGCCAGAAATACGACATACGCGTGAACTGCCTGGCGCCGGTCGCGGCCACGCGCATGACCGAGGGCCTCATGCCGGAAGAGGCGCTGGCACTGCTGCAGCCGGAATACGTCACGCCCGCCGTGGTGTTCATGGTGAGCCCGGATGCGCCGAGCCGGCAGATCATCTCGGCCGGCGCGGGCGGCTATGCCCGCGTGTACCTGGAGGAGACGCCGGGCATCTGGCTGGCGCCCGACGAGCGCGACGCCGACCACGTGGCCGCGAACTGGGACAGGATCGCGGACAAGACCGGTGCCGAGGAATACCAGGACGGCAGCGGCCAGAGCATGAAGTTCCTCACCCGCGCGGCGAAGGAACTGGGCATCAAGACGGGCTGAGCGCCCGTCTCCACGGAGCATCGACAGGCGGGCGCGGGCGCCCGCCGGGAGAAAGGCAGTGAAAGAAGCGGTTATCGTATCGACGGCGCGCACACCGATCGGCAAGGCCTACCGGGGCGCTTTCAACAACACCCAGGCCCAGACGCTGGCGGCCCATCCCATCCGCGAGGCGGTGAAGCGGGCCGGCGTCGACCCCGCCGAAGTGGATGACGTGATCATGGGCTGCGCCATGCAGCAGGGCTCCAGCGGTCAGAACGTCGCCCGCCAGGCACTGCTGGCCGCCGGTCTGCCCGAGACGGTCAGCGGCATGTCCGTGGATCGGCAGTGTTCGTCCGGCATGATGGCGATTGCCATTGCTGCGAAGCAGGTGCTGCAGGACAACATGCCCATCGTGGTGGGCGGCGGACTCGAGTCCATCAGCCTGGTCCAGAACGAGCACATGAACACCTACCGTGCGAAGGATCCGAACGTGACCGCCGCCAGCGAGCACATCTACATGTCCATGCTCGAGACCGCCGAGGTGGTGGCGAAGCGCTACGGCATCAGCCGGGAGCAGCAGGACGAGTACGGCCTGCAGAGCCAGATGCGCACCGCCGCCGGCCAGGAGGCCGGGGCCTTCGACGACGAGATAGTCCCGATGACCACGACCAAGGGGGTGATGGACAAGGAGACGAAGGAGATCAGCTTCGAGGAGGTCACCCTGGAGCAGGACGAGGGCAATCGGCCCGGCACCACCGCCGAAGGCCTGGCGGGCCTCAGCCCTGTTTTCGAGGGCGGCGTGATCACCGCGGGCAACGCGAGCCAGCTCTCCGACGGCGCCTCCGCCTGCGTGGTGATGGACTCCAAGCTCGCCGAGAAGCGCGGGCTGGAGCCGCTGGGCATCTACCGCGGCATCGCCGTGGCCGGCACCGAGCCGGACGAAATGGGCATCGGCCCCGTCTTCGCCGTGCCGAAACTCCTCGAGCGCACGGGCCTGAAGCCGGACGACATCGGCCTGTGGGAGCTCAACGAGGCTTTCGCCGTGCAGGTGATCTACTGCCGCGACAAGCTGGGCATCCCGAACGAGCTCCTGAACGTCAACGGCGGCTCGATCTCCATCGGGCACCCCTACGGCATGTCCGGCGCCCGCATGGTGGGCCATGCGCTGATCGAGGGGCGCCGGCGCGGCGCCCGCTACGTCGTCTGCACGATGTGCATCGGCGGCGGCATGGGGGCGGCCGGACTGTTCGAGGTGCTCTGAGCTGCGGCGTACCCCGACTTGACGGCTCACGGCCAAGGCCCAATTATCGTCTCCGGCGCTCCGGTTCCCGGAGCGTACCGACATCCGGCCGGATGGCCGGCCAGCAGGGGGGACCGGCACGCATTGCTCCGTGCGCGACAGAAACTCGGTAAGTACCGCATCGTCCGCTGCCTGTCGAAGGGGCCGCTCGCCAATGTGTACCAGGCGTATGACACCGTGCGCTCGGCTCACGTCGCGCTGAAGGTGCCACTGACCACGGCCAGGAGTCTCTCCGCCGTCGAGGACTTCCTGCACGAGGTGCGGATGGCCTCCAAGTTCGAGCATCCGAACATCCTGCCGGTCTACGACGCGGCCTTCATCGGGGACCATTTCGTCATCTCCATGCCTCTCGGCACGGAGTCCCTGGCGGACCGCCTGGTCAGGCGCATGTCCCAGAGCCTGCGCATGGACTTCGCCTCCCAGGCACTGGCAGCCGTGGCTCACGCGCACGAGCACCGGGTCATACACTGCGACATCAAGCCGGAGAATTTCATCATCTTCCCCGGCAATCGGCTGCGGCTGTCCGACTTCGGTTTCGCCAAATTGAACCTGCGCACGCTGAAGGCATCGGGTTCCGGCACGATCGACTACATTGCTCCCGAGCAGGCCATGGGCAGGCCGAAGTTCCAGTCCGACGTCTTCTCGCTGGGCCTGGTGCTCTACCAGCTGTTCTCCGGCCGCCTGCCGGAGTGGCCGTTCGACTGGCCGCCGCCCGGCATCGAGCGGGCCCGCCAGAATGCCAGCGGCGACCTGCTGGAAGTGCTGCGCCGGGCCATGCAGGTGGACATCTCCGCGCGCACCCGCGACGCGGTGCAGATGCGATCTGAGTTCGAGCGGGCGCGCAGCCGCGCGCGCCGTCAGCGCCGGCGCAGCAGTCCGAAGGTGGAAGGCCCGGTCTGGAAGCGGGTGCAGTGGCGCGAGTTCCAGAGCCGCTACCGCAAGGTGCTGGACACGCGTCATCAATGCCGGCGCTGCGAGGGCCCGGTGGCCGAGGTGATGCAGGCCTGTCCCTGGTGCGGTGCCGACAACCCGGCCGCCGGCGAAACGCGCACGTTCCCGGCCCATTGCCCCCGCTGCGAGCGCGGCGTGAAGCTGGACTGGGACTATTGCGCCTGGTGCTACGGTCCCGGCTTCGAGAAGGAAACCAACCGGCGCTACAGCGACCGCCGCTACACGGCCCGCTGCGCCAACAAGCGCTGCGGCGGCTCGCTGATGCCCTTCATGCGCTACTGCCCCTGGTGCCGCGCCAAGGTGAAGCGCAAGTGGGCCCTGCCAGGTTCCGACCGTTGCTGCAGCTCCTGCGGCTGGGGCATCGCGGCGGAATTCTGGAATTACTGTGCCTGGTGCCGGCAGCCGGTGTCCGGCCGGGCGCGGGGCCGGCGCCGCAGGAATGGCTGAGGCGCGGGCATGGGGCACCCCGGAAGAGCCCCTCGTATTGCCGGTGGAAGAGGACTCCGGCGAGATACTGACGGCGCAGGCAGCCGGCGGCGAAGCCGTGGTCTATTGCCGCCGCAGCCCGGACAAGGAGACCGGCAACGAGGACACGCTCGCCGTGATCCCGCTGGCCGAAGACATGGTGGTGCTCGCCGTCGCGGACGGCGCCGGCGGTCTGCCGGCCGGGCAGCGGGCCTCGCGCACGGCGATCCGCACCGTCATCGAGTCGCTGAAGGCGGTCAGCGACCCCGCGGTGATGCTGCGCACGGCCATACTGAACGCCATGGAGGAAGCCAACGCGGCGGTGATGGCACTGGCCAACGGTTCGGCGACCACGCTGACCGTCGTCTCCGTGGAGGGACGGCTGGTGCGCCCGTACCACGTAGGTGACTCGGCGGCGCTGGTGACGGGCCAGCGCGGCCGGCTCAAGATGCAGACCATCGCCCATACGCCGGTGGCCTTCGCCGTGGAGGCGGGGTTCCTCGACGAGGTGGAGGCGCTCTACCACGCCGAGCGCAACCTGGTGTTCAACTTCCTCGGCACGGCCGACATGCGCATCGAGGTGGGGGCCGAACTGGAGCTGGCTCCCCGGGATACGCTGCTGCTCGCGAGCGACGGGCTGACCGACAACCTCCACCTGGCCGAGATCGTGGAGATCGCCCGCAAAGGCCCGGCGGCGGAGACGCTGGAACAGCTGTCCGCGTATGCCCGCGAGCGCATGCTGACGCCCGAGGCGCCCACGCCGAGCAAGCCCGACGATCTCAGCATCATCCTGTTCCGCAAGCCCGGCGCGGAAGACGACGCAGGGGCTCCGGAAGGAGATGCGGCGAACGAAACGCCAAAGGAGGAAGCTGACGACGATGCCGACGGATAACGAACTGCCCCGACCGCCGTGCCCCTGGCTGACGGAGAGCCACGAGGAGTGGCGCCGTCAGGTGCGCCGCTTCGTCGACGACAAGATCATGCCCTTCGTGGACGACTGGGAAGAGGCGGGCCGCATCCCGGAGTCCCTGTTCCACGACGCGGCGGAGTTCGGCCTGCTGCAGGTCGGCTACCCGGAACGCTACGGCGGCGTCTCCGAGGGTATCGACGGCTTCCATCGCCTGATCGTCTCCGAGGAGCTGGCCCGCAGCGGCGCGGGTGGCGTCAACGCGAGCCTGATGGTGCACGGCATCGCCCTGCCGCCGCTGCTGGCAGGCGGCCCCGAGCCGCTGCGGGCGGCGATCGCACCGCCGGTACTCGCCGGAGAACGGCACATGTCGCTGGCCATCACGGAGCCGGGCGGCGGCTCCGACGTGGCGGCCATCCGCACCCGGGCCGTGGCCGAGGGCGATCACTACGTGGTGGACGGCGAGAAGACCTTCATCACCGGCGGCATGCGGGCGGACTACTTCACCACCGCCGTGCGCACCGGCGAGGGCTACGACGGCATCTCGCTGCTGCTGATCCCGGCCGACGCGGACGGCGTGAGCCGCACGGAGCTGGACCGCAAGCAGGGCTGGTGGTCGTCCGATACCGCCACCATCCATTTCGACGGCGTGCGCGTGCCGCGGGATCATCTGATCGGCACCGAGGGCGCCGGGTTCGCCCTGATCATGAAGAACTTCAACGGCGAGCGGCTGGCGATGGCGGCCGGTGCCAACGCCTCGGCGCGGGTCTGCGCGGAGGATGCGCTCGCCTGGGCGCGCCAGCGTCACACCTTCGGCCGCCGTCTTGCCGACCACCAGGTCATCCGCCACAAACTGGTGGAGATGCTGCGGCAGGTGAACGCCACCCAGGCCTATCTCGAGCACTGTACCTGGCGCGTCGACCGGGGCGAGGCCCCTGCGGCGGACCTGGCCATGCTGAAGGTGCAGGCCACGCTGACGATGGAGTACTGCGCCCGGGAGGCGATGCAGATTCTGGGCGGCGCCGGTTATCTCCGCGGCAGCCGCATCGAGCGTATCTACCGGGAGGTGCGGGTCAACGCCATCGGCGGCGGTTCCGAGGAGATCATGCGCGACCTGGCCGCGCGTCAGCTCGGTCTCTGAGCCGCCAGCACCGCAGCGGGCAGCGTGATGGTTACCTGCAACCCGCCGTCTTCCCGGTTCCGTGCGACGATGCTGCCCGCGTGCAGCTCGGTCACCCGCCGTGCGATGGCGAGCCCCAGTCCGGCGGTGCCCACCTTGTCGCCGCGATAGAACGGCTCGAACAGCAGGCCGAGTTCCTCGTCGGGGACGCCGCCGCCGTCGTCGGCGATGGTGACGGCCAGGCCTTCCGGCTCGCGGCTCAGCCGCACCTCGACGCGCTGCTCGGCATGATGGGCCGCATTGCGCAGCACGTTCTCCACGGCGCTTGCCAGCGACGCCCGCTGGGCGCGGACGGTGACGCCGGGCGGCGCCTCCAGCTCGATGCGCGGGCCGTCGTCGCCGCCCTCGAAACGCGTGTCGCGGACCAGCTCGCGCAGCATCGCCGTCATATCGAATTCTTCGCTGCGGGGCCCGCGGCCGGAATCGGCCCGGGCGAAGTCCATGATCTCGCCGATGAGCCAGTCGAGCCGATCCGACTCCTTCTCGATGCGCGCCAGCGCCGGCAGCTCGCCGGCGTCGCGCTGGGCGAGGCCCAGTGCCACCCGCATGCGCGCCAGCGGCGAGCGCAGTTCGTGGGAGACGTTGCGCAGCAGCTCGCGCTGGGAACGCTGAGAGGCCTCCAGCTGTGCGGCCATGTCGTTGAAGTCCCGCGCGAGGCTGCCGAGCTCGTCCCGGCGAACCACGATGGGCCCGCTCACGCGGGTATCCAGGTTGCCATCCGCCAGCGCGCGGGTGGCGTCGCGCAGGCTCTTCACGGGCCGTGACAGGGTGCGGGCCAGCAGCCAGGCCACGCCGGCGCTGACCGCCAGCGCGAACAGCACCAGCGTCACCCGCACGGGGAGATCCGGCAACAGGCGCAGCGCGGCACCCGGACGGCGGAACAGGAACAGGCTGTAGACCCGGTCGTCCGGGCCGATGATCTGGGGGATGGGTCTTGCCGGGCGGAAGTTCGGCGGCAGGGCACGCGGCCTGTTCAGCTGTTCCGCCACGGCGCGCAGGCGCGCGAGCTCGGCCACCAGCACCTCGGGCAGGGGCCGCCCCAGGATGTCCCGGCCATCTTCCAGAAGCACGAACAGCCGCAGCTCCGGCGGCAGTCCGGCACCGTCCTCGAGCCATTCCCGCAGGGCCTCGGGGCCACCGCCCGAGAGTACCTGGGAGGCCTCGATGTGCACGGCACGCGGGTCGAACTGCTGCCAGGCTTCGCGCCGCTGCTCCGCCACCTGCCAGACGACCAGGATGGCCGCTGCGAGGAGCACGCCGATGACCAGCCAGAAGCCGAGGAAGATGCGCAGGAACAGGCTAGGCATCCGGCTCGTCCGGGACCAGCGTGTAGCCCACGCCGCGGATGTTGCGGATGGGGTTCTGCCCACGGTCGTCGCCGGTCAGCTTGCCGCGCAGATTGCTGATGTGGGTGTCCACGCTACGGTCCCAGGGCTGCAGGCGCCGGCCGAGTACCTCCCGGGAGATGGTCTCCTTGCTCACCACCTCGCCGGCGGCGGCGACGAGCAGCCCCAGCAGCTGAAACTCCGTGCCCGTGAGCCTGAGCTCGCGCCCGCCGCGGCTGGCCCGGCGGCTGCGCAGGTCGAGTTCGATGGTGCCGGCGCTCATGTGGCCCGTCTCGGCGGCGGCGGGTCTCGTCCGCCGCAGCACGGCGCGTAGTCGGGCCACCAGCTCGCGGGGGTTGAACGGTTTCGCCAGATAGTCGTCCGCGCCGATCTCCAGCCCGACGATGCGGTCCACGTCGTCGCCCCGCGCGGTGAGCATCAGCACCGGCGTGTCGCGCTCGGCACGGATGCGCCGCAGCACCTCGAAGCCGTTCATGCCCGGCATCATGACGTCCAGTATGATCAGGTCGAAGGCCGCGTCGTCGAGGCGTTGCAGCGCCTTCGGGCCGTCGCCGGCCCACTCGACGGCGAACCCTTCGGGTTCCAGATACTCCTGCAGCATGGTGGCGAGCTCTTCATCGTCGTCCACCAGCAACAGGCGTCCGTCGGCCTCGTCGCGGCCCGTGTTGTCGGCGGCTGCGCTGTTCATGCGCGTATGCTCCGCTGCCGGCCGCGAAGCTGCAAGACCCCGGGCGTCTCCCGGGGGCGCGGCTTGACACTTCTTTGCACGTCCGTGGCGCAACTTCGCACTACAGGGTCTACTCTGGAGGCGTGGCAGAAATCACTCCCCCCGGACGGGAAAGGAGGCTGACATGAGAGGGATTGTCCCCGGTCGAGTCACCGGTCGCGCGCTACGGCGGAACGCCCCGGCCCTAGTGGCGCTGTTCTTCGCCGGAGCCGCTCTCGCAGGGCCTCACGGCGGAGGCCCTCATGGCGGCCCGGATCCGGCGCGGATGCTGGCTCACATGTCGGCGGAACTGGACCTCGGCGCCGAGCAGCGGGAGGCGGTCCGACAGGCCCTCGAGTCCCGGCGCGACCAGATCCACACGCTGCACGAGCAATTGCGCGCGAATCACCGCGAACTGCGCAACCTCGACCCTGCCGACCCGAATTATCAGACGCTCGCCAATACGCTGGCCCAGCGCCAGGGCGAGCTGACCAGCCGCATGGCCCTGCTGCGCAGCGAGACCCACGCCGACATCATGGCGGCGCTGGACGAAGACCAGCAGGCCCGGCTGACGGAGATGCGGGCCGATCGCATGGCGCGCATGGACCAGCGCCGGCACAAACTGCAGCAGCGCCAGCACCAGCGGCCGTCGGCGCCCGGCGGCGCAGGTGCCGGCGAGGGCCGCGGCGCCGGTCCCGAAGCGAACGATTCAGGCGCGAAGGAGGACGACGTCCTCTGACCCTCTGCCGCCCCGGGCGGGCGCGCCCGGGGCGGCTCTTCTGCTCCCCAACTCGACAATCCGCCTCGCCGCCGCCTCCCGGAACCGGCCGCCGGCATCCCGCCGGCATTGAATACAGGGTCCCGTCTGTGGCAAATAGGTCTCAGGGAACTCTGCGGCGGCTTTTGGCCTCGAAAGCTATGGCCACCTTCCGGGAGGCCGTTCAGGCGCTCGCTCGCAGCGAGCGCGGCCGGCATCCGCCGCAGGCCTGCCCGGACGGGCAATCGAGAGGGAGACATGAGCAGCACGCGACACCCGAACCCACGAGCGGCCGGATTGATGGTCCTCGGATTCTGCGCGGCCGCCCTGATGCTGGGCGGCTGCGCCTCTACCTCGTCGAGCAGCAGCTCCGGCAGCCCCAGCAGCAGCTCCGGCAGCCCGAGCTCGAGCACGGGCAGCCCGAGCAGCGGCTCCGCGGGATCGCCCTCAGGCTCGACGAGCGGATCGCCTTCCGGATCGACGGGCAGCAGCACCGGCGCTCCGGCCGGTGGTTCGCCGAGCGGATCCACGGGCGGGATGCCCGGCGGTATGCCCGGTAGCGAAGGCAGCCAGTCGGGCCAGATGCCCGGGGGCATATCGGGCGGGATGCCTGGCGGCGATTCGTCGGGCGGGGCGTCCGGCGGGACGTCGGGCGACGCCGCCGGCGGCCAGGACGGCGCCGGTAGCGAAGGCGGCAGCGCGACCACTGGCGAAGGCGGCGCCTACGGCAGCGTCGGCTCCGTGGGCGAACGCGACTCGGGACCGGGCGGCATGACAGACGTACCCGGCGGCGGCCAGGGTTCCCTGGACGAGGAGTTCGAGCGCTCCCTGGGCGACTTCGACGACTCGCTGCTGGAGGAACAGCAGAAGGTGGCCGAGGTGAGCCGCGACACCGGCGCCTTCGAGCGCGGCGGCGGCGGCCAGGGCGGCGGCGTCGGCCTGGGCGAGCAGGCGGGCGAGGCCGGCGAAGGCACCGGCGGCACGGTGGGCGTCGTGAACAACTCCGCGGGCGGCGCCGGCGGCAGCATGCGCCAGGAGCCCGGTTCGGTGGATCAGCTCAGCAAGGAGCAGATCGGCGATCGCACCCCGGAGGATATCCCGACGGGCGTCGACGACGATATCGTCGCCAAGCAGCTGCGGGAGGCCGCGCTGGCCGAGGAAGACCCGGAGCTGCGCGAGCGGCTCTGGGACGAATATCGCTCCTACAAGGGCCTCTGATGAACCAAGGCACGCCCGGAAACCATGACCCCTAGGAAACCATGACCCCCAGCACCGCAACCCTCGTCTGCCGTTCGGCCATCCTGCTGCTGGCCGTCTCCGTGCTCGCCGGCTGCAGCGTCGCGCGCGTCGAGAGCGCCGGCGAGGACGTCGACCTGACCCGCGCCGCGGTCGAAGTACCCGAGGCGCGCCTGCTGGACGTCGGTGTCATCGAGTTCGCGCCGGGCATCGAGGAGGATAACGAGCCGGAGGAGACCGGCATCTACCCGGAGATTCGGCGGGCGGAGACGCGTTATTTTGCCTATCACCTGAAGAACACACTGCAGCGCACCGGCTATTGGGGCGCGGTGCGCGTGTTGCCGAGCCGTGAGGTCTATACCGACCTGTACGTGACAGGCGAGATTCGCGAGTCCGACGGTCAGACGGTGGAGCTGGAGGTGGTCGCCCTCGATGCCACGGGCCGGGAATGGATGGACAAGCGCTACAAGGCGCGGATGGTGGGGGCGGACTATGCACAGAACCGTGACCGCCGGAACGATCCCTACCAGAACGTCTACAACGAGATCGCGAACGACCTGAAGGAGCTGCTGGACGAACTCTCCGTGGAGGAAGTCGGGCGCATCCGCCGCGTCGCCGAGTTGCGCTTCATGGAGGATCTGGCCCCCCGGGTGTACGACGACTACCTCGCCGAAACCGACCGCGGCCGCTACGAGATCCGCCGCCTGCCGGCGGAGAACGACCCGATGCTGCGCCGTCTGCGCCAGGTGCGTGAGCGGGACAACCTGTTCGTGGATACGCTCAACGAGCATTACGCGAATTTCTACTACGGCATCGCCATCCCCTACGAAGGCTGGCGCAAGGCTGCCCGCGAGCAGGCGGTGACCTATCGCGAGATGCGCCGGTCCGCGCTCATCCGCGGGCTGGCCGGCATCGTCGTGGTGGCCGGCGCGGCCAGCATGAACACGGACAGCGACAGCGGCACGGCGCGGCGCACGAAGCGCGCGCTGCAGTCTTTCGCCATCCACGGCGGGCTCGAGGTGATCGGTTCGGCGTTCCGTCGCAATGCCGAGGCCAAGCTGCACAAGGAATCGATCCGCGAGCTGGCCGACTCGTTCAACTCCGAGGCCGCGCCGATGGTGGTGACGGTGAAAGGCCAGACGCGACGGCTCACCGGCACGGCCGAGGCCCAGTACGAGCAGTGGCGCCGCCTCCTGCACGAGATCTACGAGGCGGAGAGCGGGTTCCCCGAGGACTTGCAGGTAGGCGCCCCCTCGCGCGCAGTATCGTCCAAAGAACCGTCCAGAGGATCGTCCGCAGAATCGTCGCCCGGCCCGTCCGGCTGAGACGGCCGCCCGGAACGACGCCCTAAACCCGCCGGATCGATGATGGAGTTGCATCCCGGACTGCGACTGCTGGACCGCTACGAGCTGCGCCGCCGCCTGGGCGCCGGTGGCACGGCCGAGGTGTGGCTCGCCCACGATCATCGGGCGGGCTCCGCCGTTGCGCTGCGGCTGCTGTCCGACGCTCTCCGCGGCGCTCCGGAGCAGCGCGAGCGCTTCGAGGCCGGCTGGCGCCGTATCCGGTCGCTGAATCATCCCCACATCGTCAGAATCTTCGAGTTCCACGCCGAGCCGCGGCCGTTCTATGGCATGGAGTACGTCGACGGCGCCGATATCGCCGCCTTCGCCGACCGGCCGCCCTCGGAATGGCTGCGCGGGATCGCCAGCGTGGCTGCGGCGCTGGTGTACGCCCACAACCGGCATCTGCCGCACGGCGACGTCTCGGCGCGCAACGTGCTGGTGGATACCGGCGGACGCACCGCACTGAGCGATTTCGCCGCCGCCGGCAGCGCGGGCGGCACTCCGGCCGCGCTCAGCCCGGAGCGGGGCGCCGACGGGCCACCGTCGACCGCCGACGATATCCACGCCCTCGGCGTGCTGATCTTCGAGCTCTGGCACGGCCGCGCGCCGGACGAGCCCGGGGTGCGCTGGCCGGTCCGGAACGACTTCGAAGTCGCCGGCCTGCGCGACCTGACGGAAGCCATGCTGGGCGAGGAACGGACGCGCCCCGATGCGGAGACCGTGGTCGATGCCCTCGGCAGCCTCGGCATCTCGGCCGGTCTGCTGCCGCGGGAACAGGCCCGTGCGCGGGCGGTGCGTCCGTCGCCGGCCCGGCCGCTGGAAGACGAGTCGACGGAGGCGGTGACGCCGCGCCGCCGCGCCGGCGCCGCGCCGGCGGCCGCGCCCGCGCGCCGGCAGGGCGTGCCGGCCACCGTCGTCGGCGCGGCGCTGGCGGTGCTGCTGGCGGCGGCGATCTGGGTGGTGGCCTTCCTGCCGGAGCGGATCGAGGAGCGCCGCGCCGGCGGAGAGCAGGAGCCGGCCTCCCTCGACTCCGCACAGGCGACCACCGAGTCGCAGGATGACGGCGAAAACGAAGGCGAAGAGGAGGCCGTGCGGTTCTCCGAGAACCTGGTCGACGATGCCGCCCGGGACGAAGTGGTGCAGGCCAGGAACCGGGCCGACCGCGCGCTGGGCGAGCTGCTGACCAAACTCGAGGTGCTGGAATTGCGTGGCGTGGAGCGCTGGGGCGGTCAGGACTACGCGGCCGCACGAGCCGCCTACGAACAGGGTGACGAGGCCTATCTCGCCAAGGATTACAGGCGCGCCGAGACGCTGTACCGGGAGGCCAGTGCGGGCCTCGACGGCCTGATCGCCCGAGTCGACAGCGAGTTCGAGCGCGCGCTGGCCGCGGGTGAGGCGGCACTGGAGGCCGAGGACGTGACGACGGCGCGGCGCCAGTTCGAGCTGGCGCTGGCCATCACCCCGGACAACGAGGCTGCCGGG
>Ga0209947_1001776_pt1 | contig 12644 bp, 12 predicted proteins | sample SalPonR2_B_D2_MG_FD_185706 | JGI IMG/M metagenome (GOLD analysis project Ga0209947, IMG submission 185706) | Salt pond soil microbial communities from South San Francisco under conditions of wetland restoration - Salt Pond MetaG R2_B_D2_MG... ... | reverse complement strand
GTACAAGCGGGTGTTCGGGGTGGGTGAGCAGGAGGAGATGGAGGTGGTTGTGTGATGGGTATAGTGTATCCTAAAAGGCTCGCGGTAACGCCACCAAGTAACTTGAAAAAGAACACTCGAGAGGTCTTTTGTTGCCCAACCTCTCTGAGTGCAATTGAAAAGGCACTTTCGAAGATAAAGCATCACAAAGATAGCGACTCTTCCCAAAACATGGGGATTTGCAGACCTGTCTTGACCAAAAGCATATGTTACGGAGTTCAGTATCTTGAGTTTTTGTTCTCCCAAGTGGTGTTTTCGAATGAAGAACAAGAACTTCATTCACCTAATGCCGCCGGGCTGCATAACGTAGTAAATCAGTTTCAAATACATGCCTGCGCAGTCACCACTCATTCCATATTGGAAGGAATTGGCAGCTTCCTTTATCAGCGAAAATCTTTTCACTCAGGAAGAAGTTTTAAAGCTGGCCAAAAGATCCCTACCACACAATGGAGACCAGCGCTTTCTGCCGAGGTGAGTATGGCGTCTGATAATGTCATTAAAGATGGGAAATTTAAGAAGAAAAATCTCGAAAAAATAGCTTATTACCGTGACAAAGTGCATTTGGATCAAATGCATGAGTCTGATGAAACAGAGTTTGGTCAATACACATATGCTTCGGTGTTTGTGCTGTGCTCCTCAACAATTCGTCAGGTGTTAACGTATCTGTGTCCCGCATTTCCTGAACGCTCTGTCTTACGTGAGGAATTTTGAAATGTGAGACTTGTTCGATCACGGGAAGGCGTTCGAAATTGCTCCACTTGGCAAGCCGCAAACTAATCTTCAGGCACCCTATCACCAACCCAAGACCTGTATCACTCCAACTCATCCGCATAACTCAAAGCCGCCCAATTCCGAGCTTCATGTACGATGCGCAGGATCACGACCTCGCCCCTCATCTGCCGGTAAAACACCAGATGCCGCCCCGAGGCCATGGATCGCGCCCCTGGCACAAAGGCCGATCTATCGCGCCCGGCTTCTGGCGTGGCCACGGCACGGGCGAAACAGGCAAACAGGTCAGCAATATACCGATCTGCTTGTTCCTCGCCCCAATGAGTCTCGGAATAGTCCCAAATCTCATTCAGGTCGGCATTGGCCAACCGCGTTAGCCGATAGGGCGTCACGCCTGTTTGTCACGCTTGGCAGCCAGAAAGCTATCAAGGTCAACGTCAAGCACCTCTCCGGCCTTGGCTTGCCCATCCGCCTCCGAAAGGCTGGCTTTCAGGCGGTTGAATTCCAATTCCATTTCCTGCCGCTCCAACATCCGCAATCCCGCGCGCACCACGTCACTGGCCGAGTTATAGCGGCCACTTTCCACTGCTTTGGTTATGAAATCGTTAAAGTGATCGCTCAGGACGACCGAGGTGTTGCGCGGCATGGGCTGTCTCCTTCGCCCACGATATACCAATTCTTGGTACACGCTTCAATCCGCTGGGGCCTCTGTCTGGCGCGTCCACCCGCGATTACCCGTCCCGGGCTTGACCCGGGACCTCCCGGTCTGACCCGAGGCCCCGGGTCAAGCCCGGGGCGGCCCTCACTCCTCCCCATCAACTTTCCCCCTAAGCGCCTTCACCTCCCCGCGTACCTTCTTCGCCTTCAACCGGCGCTTCTTTGACCCCAAGGTGGGGCGCGTCGGGATCCGCCGTTTGGGTTTTTCGCAGGCTTTGCGGATCAACTCGGCCAGACGCTCCCGCGCGATCTCGCGGTTGCGGGCCTGTGAACGTGTTTCCTCCACCTGGATCACCACCGCGCCGTCTTTCGTCCACCGTCGCCCCGCCACCCGGCGCAGGCGTCGCTTCACCGCGTCGGGCAGGTTGGGGGATCGCTCCGCCTCGAACCGCAGTTCCACCGCCGTCGACACCTTGTTGACGTTCTGCCCGCCGGGGCCCGAGGCGCGGATGAACTGTTCGGTCAGTTCCCAGTCTTCGATGGTGATCTGGTCGTTAACTTTCATGGCTCTCAATAGCGCATTTCGTACGACTCGTACGAGGGTCTGTGCGACGGGTCGGATTTCCGTACGAAACTCGGGGGGTATTCGTACGAGTTGTACGAACATCAAAGGGCCGTTTCGGTGAACGAAACGGCCCTCTAAAGGTTAACGGAGGCGGGGCGGTTAGGCCATGCCAATCCGGGTGGTCATACGCCCGAGGGCTGCCTCAGACGGTGCCTCCCCTGACTGTTCCGACACCTCTCTCCAATCCCTTTATAGACACTGGACCACCTCCTTTCAGTTGTTGAACTTATCCACAGCCTGCCACAGATTTCGTAGTTGTCAAAACAAAATACAGTGGCAGGTGTAATTTTTTTCTCCAGATATGGGTCACTCTGATTGCAGGACCGAAACGCATTGGCCCGGAAGGTCCGCCATCGTCAGCTCGCGGCGCGGCTTTGGTTTGGGCGCATTGGGGTCCGGCGGCGGCGGGTTGAGAATGTTTTTCACCCATTGCCGCGCATCGGCACAGCCATCGCCAGCGGGCGGCGGGCTTTGGTTCACACAACCCCTTGCATTATCAGGACATTTCAGGCGCACATGGAAATGATAATGGTGCCCCCACCACGGCCGGATCTTCCTGAGCCACGCGCGGTCGCCCTTTTCATCATTGCACATCTGCGCCTTGGCCCCCGGAAACACGAAAATCCGCGCCGTCCGCGAATCCTTGGCCGCGGCCTTGATGATCTCGTGATGCGCGCGCGTCCATTTATCGTTTGTATAGGCACCCTTAGCGCGTCGCATCGAGATCGAAGAGATACCTTCGCGCTCGGACCGACTCAGGTTCAGCCGATCCGCAGGGCGCATCCAGATGTCGATATCCATACCAATCTGATGGCTGCGATGCCCCGTCAGCATCGGCCCCCCGCGCGGTTGGCTGATATCCCCGATATAAAGCCCGTTCCAGCCCGGTTGTGTGGCCGCAAAACGCGAGAGTTTCTGAATGAAACCAATCGTTTCCGGATGGCCCCAGTTCCGGTTGCGGCTCAGGCGCATGGCCTGCCACGTGGGGCCGGTTTCGGCCAATTGCGCGCCCCCGGCCATGCATCCCTTGGCATAACCGCCAAATGGCTCGGCCCCTTGGCGCGAGGAATTTTTGTGCTTTCCAAACAATTGCTTGGCATGCACACCGCGCATAGACGCCGGAATATTCTGCGTTGAAACGACTTCCTTTGCGGGGCTGTTAACCTCTGGCGTCGACCCGCCGCAGGCTGACAAACCAAGGGTTAACGCGATCAATGTGAGGTAACGGCCCATGTGTCCCTGTCTCCTTCCGCCCTGACCCAGCGTAGCAGCACAAGACCAATCAGGAAAAGGATAATCAAAGGCGAGACCCCGATCCGCGCGCTGCCGCTCATCGTCGTGACAACCCCGATCAGCGCCGGTGCGATAAAGGCCGTTGCCCGGCCAGATAAGCCGTAAAGTCCAAAGCTTTCGGTCGGGGTCTTGGGGTCGGTGTGACGTACCATCAGCGAGCGACTGGCCGCCTGAAGCGTGCCACCGAACCCTCCGATAAGCACGCCGCACCCAAAGAAAATCGCGTCCGGCAGTCTGGATCCTTCGGGAAGGGCGATGCCCCAAAGCTGCTCCCGGTCCATGCCGACAACCGTCACACACACAAGCATCAAGCCCCAGATCGCCACAAGGACCACGGGCTTGGGCCCAAAGCGCTTGTCCGCTTTGCCCCCCAGCCAACTGAAGAGCGCGGCAGAGATGCCGCCGACGATGCCAAAGATACCAATGGATACGATGCTCCAACCCAAGACCAAGTTCGCGTAGAACCCACCGAAGGTATAAAGCCCGTTGAGCGCGTCACGATAGAACATCGACGACACGAGGTAGGAGGTCAGGCTGACCCGCCGCTTCAAGGCTTTTACGGATCGGCCCAAAAGGCGCAGGGCATCGCCCACACCGCGCCCTTGAGCAGGCGGGCCAATGTCGCGCACCCATAGGAAGTAGGGGACCATGAAGACCGCATACCAAAGGGCCACGAACGGGCCGACAAAGCGGGTCCCCTCGTTTTGCGCTGCATCCAGTCCCAAGGCCGGATCAAGCCCGATAAGGGTTTTGCCATTGGGTTGCTCGGTGAACAAAAGCAGCATGATCGCAAGTGCGGTCAGCCCACCGATATAACCGATGGCAAAACCCGACCCCGAGAGTTGCCCCACGTCATCGGTGCTCCCAAGTGACGGCAGTTGCGAGTTGATAAAGATCAGGGCGTATTCAGCGCCGATAAACCCAATGCCGAACATCACAAGGCCCCACATCAGGTTGGAGCCATCTGGAAGCATGAACCATATCCCCGAAGCCCCGACGACATAGAGGGCCGAAAAGCCCACGATCCAAGGCAGGCGCCTGCCCGCCGTATCGGCAAGCGCCCCGAAGAATGGCGCGCCAAGCCCGATGATCAACCCTGTAATCGTCAGGCCGAGAGACCACAGGCTTTGGGCACTTGCCTTTGCCGTCTCGACGTCTTGGCCAATCGACAAGTAATGCTCTTTTGCAACAAGTGCGAAAAATGGCCCGAACACAAATGTAACCAGCAGGGTGTGATAGGGTTGGCTGGCCCAATCAAAGGCGTACCAACCCCAAATCCGTTTCTTTGGCGAAATCTCTGCCATGTACAACTGCCCCGCGTTCTTGGGCCGATAAGACAGCTTATGGGCCTTACAGGCAAGTCATTCCTGCATCGGTGGCCAAGGTCTTTGGGCGTCGGCGGCGATCCATCCGCTGACCCATGCCGGGGCTTTTGGTGGAGTGATGGTGGCGTCGATCTCGGCCATGATCTCGGAGGGCGGCACGATGCCGGTCTTGCCTGTCGCGGCAGTGCGCAGAAGCACATGATTGGCGCACTCCCCCGAGGTCTTCCACATGGACTGCTCGATATAGACGAACTTGTCGTCCCACCACACCGCACGCGAGCGCATCTCGATGATTTCGAACATACGGATACGGCGACGATATCGGACAGAAGCACCTGCCACCGTCAATCCCCAGTTTCGGCGCTTCAGGGCATCCAGAAGGCCCACGCGATGACCCAGCGGAATCCGCCCCATGTCGAACAGGGTCAGGGTGCGCCCGTTGTTCAACTCCATCCACAGGTCGATGTCCCACGGCAGGCACATATGTTTTGACACATGCGTATCGGTCACGCCCAAAGGCGTATCCTTGCGGTGCTTGAACATCTGCCACATCAGGCGAATGAAAGGGTACATGCGCAGGCCTCCTTTGCAGGGCCTTGTCGTGGGCCAAACTCAGAAGGTCAACCACAACCCCGCGTCAGGCTTGCGCTTTGCGGATCGCAGGCTTAGGTCTTGGGCTGTTTGAATACCAAAGGACAATGCCAATGCAGTCGCTTTTCCAGATCCTGATGCTTTTGCTTGATGTGCTGTGGTTCTTCATCATTGCGCATGTGATCATGAGTTGGCTGATCAACTTTCAGGTGCTCAACCTGCACCAACAGTTCGTCGCGCAAATCTGGTATGGCCTGAACCGTATTCTTGAACCGATCTATGCCCCCATCCGGCGTATCCTGCCGCCCATGTCCGGTATAGACCTTGCACCGTTGGTGGCATTGATCGCGGTTTACGCGGTGCGCATCATTCTGATGAACAATGCGGCGGTCTTTTACTGACCCGGGCCTTGTTTACCGAATCTTAGTGTGAAAAAGTCAGCTGTAAGAGCAGACAAATAAAATCTTACGGGCTTTCTCATGCAGAGCGCTGCCACGCTATTGCGCGACGTCTTCGGATACGGGTCCTTCCGCCCCGGGCAGGAAGAGATCGTGCATACCATCCACCAAGGCTGCAACACGCTGGCGATCATGCCGACGGGCGGCGGGAAGTCCCTGTGCTTTCAACTTCCGGCGCTGATGCGCGACGGGGTGACCGTGGTCATTTCACCCTTGATTGCCCTGATGCGGGATCAGGTGCGCGCGTTGCGCGAAGCTGGCGTCGAGGCAGGCGCGCTGACGTCGGGCAATACCGATGAAGAGACCGAGGCGGTTTGGTCCTCGCTTGAAGACGGGCGTTTGAAACTGCTCTATATCGCGCCGGAACGTCTGGCGGCGGGATCGGCCATGGGAATGTTGCGCCGCATTGGCGTTTCGCTGATTGCCGTGGATGAGGCGCATTGCGTCAGCCAATGGGGCCATGATTTCCGACCTGACTACCTGCGCATCGGGGAGTTGCGGCGCGCTTTGAACGTACCATTGGCGGCCTTTACCGCCACGGCCGATGCCGAGACACGCGACGAGATTGTCGAGAAACTTTTTGATGGGGTCGCGCCGCCAACCTTTCTTGAAGGGTTCGATCGCCCCAATATTCACCTTGCCTTTTCCCCGAAAGACAGCCCTCGACGTCAGATCCTGGAATTTTCGGTGGCGCGCAAGGGACAGTCTGGCATCGTCTATTGCGGCACGCGGGCCAAGACCGAAAGTCTTGCTGCCGCCCTGCGTGAGGCAGGACACAACGCCTGTCATTACCACGGCGGGATGGAAGCCGATGAACGCCGCCATGTCGAGGGGCGTTTTAGCGCCGAGGACGGGTTGATCGTGGTGGCGACGGTGGCCTTCGGTATGGGTGTGGACAAACCGGATATTCGCTGGGTGGCGCATGCCGACTTGCCCAAATCCATCGAGGCCTATTACCAGGAAATCGGCCGCGCGGGCCGTGACGGCGCACCTGCCGAAACCCTGACCCTTTTTGGCCCCGATGATATCCGCCTGCGCCGCAGTCAGATTGATGAAGGCCTTGCCCCGCCTGAACGGCGTATGACAGATCACGGGCGGCTTAATGCGCTTTTGGGTCTGGCGGAGGCGCTTGAATGCCGCCGTGCGGCCCTGCTTCGCTACTTCGGGGAAGAGGCCGCAGCCTGTGGCAATTGCGACCTTTGCGATACGCCGCCCGAAACCTTTGACGGCACCCAAGCGGTGCGCAAGGCGCTGTCTGCGATTCTGCGCACCGAGGAACGATTTGGTGCGGGGCATCTGATCGACATCCTGATCGGCAATGCCACCGAAAAGGTACAAGCGCGCGGGCATGACCAATTGCCCACCTTCGGGGTGGGCCGCGACCTCGAACGGCGCAACTGGCAAGGTGTGTTTCGGCAGATTATGGGGCATGACCTTGTCCGCCCCGACCCCGAACGGCACGGCGCCCTGCGCATGACCGACAAGGCCCTGCCGATCCTGCGCGATCAGGAAACCATCACCCTGCGCCGCGATACGCTTGTTTCCAAATCCCGTCGCCCCGCAGCCAAGGCGCTTGTCTCGGACGAAGATGCGCCCCTGTTGTCGGCCCTCAAGGCCAAGCGCCGCGCCTTGGCCGAGGCCGCCAAGGTGCCCGCTTATGTGGTCTTCAACGATCGTACACTTATCGAGATGGCCGAGAAACGCCCCAACAGCCTCGACGACATGGCGCGTATCGCTGGGGTAGGGGCCAAAAAGCTGGAAAAATATGGTGATGACTTCCTGTCGGTCATCAATGGTGAGGCGGCCGCGATGCACCCGACACGCCGGAAGCTTGCGGGCCGGGGGGCCGGATCTCTCTATGATAAACTGCTTGAAGTGCAAGCCGATCTGGCGCGCGGCGAAGGTGGAATTGACAAGCCGCTAAGCTGCTCTGCCTCTCTTCTGGCCAAGGTGGCCAGTAGTCGCCCCGGCGATCTCGACAGCCTGACGCGTATATTGGGTGAGCGCCGCGCGGAACGCTTTGGTCCGGCCTTTCTGGACGTTTTGCAAGGGGCGGACTAAGTCTGTGGCAACGCTGAATATGGGAATACCAGAATGCTTGTAGTTGTCTCCCCCGCCAAGAAAATGAACATGGACCCGGTCGAGGGCATCGAGGCCACGCGCCCCGCCTTTCAGGCCGAGGCCGATGATCTGGCCAAGGTCGCGCGCGGCCTGTCGGTGGATGATCTGCAAAATCTGATGAAGATCAGCGAAAGCCTTGCCAAGCTGAACCGCGACCGGTTCAGTGATTTCGGTGAGATGGAGGAAAAGCCCGCCGCACTCGCCTTCGCCGGGGACACCTATCAGGGGCTTGAGGCATCTTCGCTCGACGCCGATGAAATGGCATGGGCGCAGGAGCATTTTCGCATTCTGTCGGGCCTCTACGGCGTGCTGCGCCCACTGGATGTAATCCAGCCTTATCGCCTTGAGATGGGCAGCCGGTTGAAGACCGAGCAGGGTAAAACCCTTTATGACTACTGGGGCGACAAGATCGCCAAGGCGCTCAAGGCGCAGGCCGACGAGGTCAAAACTGATACCCTCATCAATTGCGCCAGTCAGGAATATTTTGGCGCCGTCGACCTTGAGGCCCTTGGCCTGCGGGTGATGACACCCGTGTTCATGGAGGATAAACCCGGCGGCCCCAAGATCGTCAGCTTCTATGCCAAGAAGGCGCGTGGGGCGATGGCGCGCTATATCATTCAACGCCGCCTGACCGATGCGCAGGCCCTGACCGAATTCGACACCGGCGGGTATCAGTACCGCCCGGACATGTCCGAGGCCGACAAACCCGTTTTCGTTCGCGCCTCCGACGCCTGATCACGTCACGGGGTCGCGCGTGCCCTCGGGCTGTGCGTTGGAAATATGGTCGACCAAATCGGCCTTGCGCAGCGGTTTGGTCAGATAGTGATCCAGCCCTGCGGCGAGTATGTCTTCGTCGTCGCCATTCATGGCATGGGCTGTCATTGCGACAATCGGCACATGGCTTTCACCCCCCGCTTCCATCGTCCGGATGGCTTGCGTTGCTTCCTTCCCGTCCATGCCGGGCATGGAGATATCCATAAAGATCACGTCAGGCGCGAAGCTATGGAACAGGTCAACGGCCTCTTTGCCATTCTCAGCAAACTGTAGGTCAATATCCAGCCCTTGCACCATCTTGGAAAATACCAGCCTGTTAGTCTTGTTGTCCTCGGCGGCCAAAACCCGTACGGTGCGCGCAGCCTCTGGCACGGGGACTTCGTCTTGAGGCGGGGTGTCGGGCCTTTCCAAGGGGCCGTCCGATTTGGGTGCGGCCACTTTTACCCCATGCAACGCATTGAGAAGATCCCGTCGCGTAACCGGCTTTTGCAGAACGGCCGATAGATGCCGCCACGCCGGATCGTTCGCCGCGGTGCTGGTGTTTGGGGTAAGCACGATCACCGGGGTTTCATTTCCCCTGGACCGCAGGGTTTGGGCCAGTTCCATGCCGTCCATATCGGCCATGTGGTGATCGGTCAGGATAAGGTCGATTGCTTGGTCCATCGACGCAAGTGCGTCCTTGGCAGTGGCGTAGCTTGTTACCCCTAGGCCAAGCGCGGAAAGCTGCTTTTCCAGAATCCCACGGCACAGGTCATGCGGCTCAACAATCATGCAATTCCGCAGGCCCTCCGGGGCCACCAGATCAGATATATCATCATCTTCCGCCAAGGGCAGCGTGACCGTAAAGCCAAAACAGCTTCCCGCGCCCTCTTGTGATTCAGCCCAGATTTCACCGCGCATCAGGCGAATGAGTTTCTTGGAGATGGCAAGGCCAAGCCCTGTGCCTTCGAACTTGCGGTTGCGTTCATCATCTACCTGATTGAACTCCCCAAACACATGTTCGACCTTATCGGCAGGAATGCCGATGCCTGTATCTTCAACCGTGATGTGCACACGGCATGCCCTACCTTCGGTAATCCCGGTCACCCGGACGATCACATGGCCGCTTTCGGTGAATTTCACGGCGTTGCCGATTAGGTTGGTCAAGACCTGCCGCAAGCGTCCCGGATCACCAATTAGCTTGGTGGGCAGGAACATGTCGTAATCCACCAGAAGGTCCAGCCCCTTGTCGCGGGCATTGGCTTGTAACAGCAAAACAAGCTCGTGAATGGACCGTTCCAGATCGAAGGTATCGGTATGAAGCGTAAGCTTGTCGGCCTCGATCTTCGAGTAATCCAGCACATCGTTGATGATGACCAATAGCGCCTCGCCCGAGTTGCGGATGGTGTTGGCGTAAAGTAGCTGCTCTTCACTCAACGCGGTTTCCTTGAGCAGGTCGGCCATGCCCACGACACCGTTCATTGGTGTGCGGATTTCGTGGCTCATATTGGCAAGGAAGGTGGATTTTGCCCGGTTGGCGGCCTCGGCGGTGCGACGCGCCTCTTTAAGGCGCTGCTCGTACCGGATGGTGTCGGTGATATTCAGCGCAAGGTTCACCACATCGCCACCATGCCCGCGCTGATCAATGAGCTTGATGTATTCCCCGCTCCAAAGTCGGATCACGCGCGGCTCCGGGTTGGGGCTTTGCCAACGGTCCAGCATTTCTTCGCGCCACTCTGCGGGGGTCATATCGCCGATGTCGATGACCCCTTCCTCGGTCGCGAATTGCAGAATTTCGACATAGGAAATCCCGGGCTGAATCGCCTCCAATCCATCGAAAACCGATAGCCATGCATGGTTGGCGGCGATCATGCGGCTATCGGCATCGAAAAACGCGAACCCGTCTTGAATGGCCTCGATCGAATGCCAGAGGCGGCGCTCGGCCACTTCGACCTTTTCATTGGCAACCGTCAGGTCGGATTTCACCCGGCGATTTTCATCGCGGACGTTTTCTACCTCGGCCCGCGTTTCCACGATCTCGTCCGAAAGCTGGCGCGCATGATGCCCAAGTTTGCGGTTGGCGGCGTGCAATTCTGCCTGCTTTTGTTCCAGAAGCCGTTCGGCGGCAAGGCGCGCGCGCCTCTCCTGCGATAGTTTGTTGGCAAGGCTCATGCCCTGTCCTCCGCCGTGCCTGCTGCATTGTTGGAAAGGACAATCCGCCATTATGGTGAAGAACCGCTTAAACCCGATGCATGTTTGCCGCCCAAACAAAACGCGGCCCCGGAACATCCCGGGGCCGCCGCACATTCATCAATGTTTCAATTCAGTTAGGTGCGTTCAATCGCAAGGGCGATCCCCTGCCCACCACCGATGCACATGGTCACAAGGGCGCGTTTGCCGCCTGTCCGCTCAAGTTCGTAAAGCGCCTTCAGAGTGATGATCGCCCCTGTGGCGCCCACGGGGTGGCCAAGGGCGATGGCGCCGCCGTTGGGGTTTACACGGGCCGGATCAAGGCCAAGTTCCTTGTTCACGGCAAGGGCTTGGGCGGCGAAGGCCTCGTTGGATTCGATCACGTCGAAATCGCTTGCTGAAAGCCCGGTTTTGGAAAGTAGGTTTCGCACGGCGGGGATGGGGCCGACGCCCATCACCTCGGGGCGCACCCCGGCGTGGGCATAGCCCAGAATCCGCGCCTTGGGTTTGAGGCCTGCCGCCTCTGCCGCGTCGGCCCGCGCCAGCACCATGGCCGCCGCGCCATCATTGATTCCGCTTGCATTTCCGGCCGTTACGCTGCCGTCCTTCTGGAAGGCGGGGCGCAACGCGGCAAGGGTTTCGATGGTTGTCGGCTTGGGGTGCTCATCGGTGTCGAAGGGGACCATATCGCGTTTGACGCGGACGTCGATGGGCGCGATCTGATCCTTGAAATACCCGGCCTCGATGGCCTTGGCGGCGCGGGCCTGACTTTCGGCGGCGAAGGCATCTTGTTCCTCGCGGGTGATCTCATGTTCGCCCGCAACATTTTCGGCGGTCACCCCCATATGGCCGGTCCCAAAGGGGCAGTTCAAAGCGCCCAGCATCATATCCAGCGTTTTAACATCGCCCATCTTGGCACCCCAGCGTTGATCGGGGATGATAAAGGGCGAACGGCTCATGGCCTCAGCGCCACCCGCAACGGCGAAATCCGCATCCCCCAACATCAGGGATTGTGTCGCAGAAACAATGGCTTGCGCGCCGGACCCGCAAAGGCGATTGACGTTCATGGCAGGCGCCGCATCGGGGATACCCGCATCAATCGCCGCCACACGCGACAGGTACATATCGCGCGGTTCGGTGTTGATGACATGGCCAAAGACCACGTGGCCGACTTGCCCCGGTTCAACCCCGGACCGTTCCATCGCGGCCTTTGTGACATGGGCGCCCAATTGGCTTGGTGGGGTCCCGGCGAGGCTACCGCCGAAGGTCCCGATGGCGGTGCGTACGCCGTCTAGAATCACGATATCGGACATGGATCATTCCTTCCTTTTGAGGTTTGGAGAAAGCCTATCCGCAGGGGTCAGGAGAAGGCAATTGAAACGCCCCGTCAGGCGTGCGAATCGTACGAAAAAGGTGCCAGTTTCGTACGAAAATCAGGATCAATCGACAGGTCTCAGCAATTGTCGGCCGGTTTCGGTCAGCAGCCAAACCGAGGCCTTCTCGATCACCGCTGGATACAGTGGGCGGCCCCATCCCGCGCCGCCATCAAGGTTAACGCGGTTGGCGTGATGACAGGGGGCGTTAAGCGCGGTGTGGCCATGCACCACAAGGGCGCCATGGTCGCGAGGGTCCGACAGGAATGGCTCGCGGATCCACATCAGATCCTCGTCGCTCTGGTCTTTGAGCGCGATACCGGGGCGCAGGCCCGCGTGGACGAAGATCAGGCCCGGCTCTTGATGGTAAAGGGCACAGCCCGCCAGAAAATCCCGATGACTCCGAGGCACCTTGGCGCGGGTCTCTTCAAGGATTTGCGCATCGGTCTTGCCTTCGATCGCAATCCCGTAGCTGGTAAGCGTGGCATCG
>Ga0209947_1001769_pt1 | contig 12687 bp, 13 predicted proteins | sample SalPonR2_B_D2_MG_FD_185706 | JGI IMG/M metagenome (GOLD analysis project Ga0209947, IMG submission 185706) | Salt pond soil microbial communities from South San Francisco under conditions of wetland restoration - Salt Pond MetaG R2_B_D2_MG... ... | reverse complement strand
GAATCAATTAAAATTGTTTCTCCGTAAGGAGTAGGTATAATTGTTGAAATTGCTGGTCTTAAAACCTGTTTAATTCTTCCAATTTCCATAAGGGAGTTTGCCATTACAGCTCCAGTATTCCCGGCGCTAATGAAAGCATCTCCTTTTTCTTCTTCAAGCAGCTTTAATCCTACATTAATTGAAGATTTTTTCTTTTCTCTTAAAACTTTTGTAGGAGACTCTGACATCTCTACTTCTTCTTCAGCATTTATAATTTTTAGTCTATTAACATCATATTGAAATTTTCTCAGTTTGTTTCTCAATAAATTTTCTTTCCCTACAAGATATATTATTAAATCATCATTTTCATTTAAAGCTTTTATTGATCCAAGTATTTCTGAATTTGGTCTCTTGTCTGTTCCCATTGCATCTAATATAATCCTTTTCATATTAACCTCCTATAGATCTAATCCTAACCAGTGCTTAATTGATTTCTCATATCTAATTATCTCATCATCTTCAAAAAATAATGCTATCTCTTTTTTTGCACTTTTTACGGAGTCTGAAGCATGTATTAAATTAAATTGAGTATTTATACAATAATCTCCTCTTATAGTACCGGGAATCGCTTCATTTGGCCTGGTTGAACCAACAAGCTTTCTACCAATATAAACTGCATTATCAGCCTCCCAAACCATGGCTATTACAGGTCCCGAAGTTATGAAGTCTAAAAGTTCATCAAAAAATTCTTTCTTAAGATGTTCCTGATAATGTTTTTTTGCCTTTTTTTCGTTCATCTGAAATAACTTGACTGCTACCAATTTCAACCCTTTATTTTCAAATCTTTTAATTATTTCTCCAATCAAAGCTCTTTGAATTCCATCTGGTTTAACCATAATAAAAGTTTTTTCTACCATAAATTATTCCTTTCTTATTAAAACACCAACTATTTCAAAATGGGGAGTTCGCGGAAACATATCAAAAACAAAATATTCTTTTAATTCATAATTATCCATCTTTTTAATATTATCAGAAAATGAGTTAATATTGCAAGAACTATATACAATTTTATTAAATTTTTTTTCTTTTATAAATGATATATTTTTCTTATTTAATCCAGATCTTGGTGGATTTACTATTAAAAAATTCCCCTTAATCTCATTAATTTTTTGATTATAAATATCTATTTTTTTATACTTAATATTTTTAATATTGTTATTTTTCATACTTTCATGTGCAAGATTTATTGATAATGGATTATTTTCAATCGCTTCAATTTCTTCAAATAAATCATGTAGATAAAAAGAAATAGTTCCTATCCCGGCAAATAAATCAATTAATTTTTCTTCATTTTCCCTGTATTTTTTTACCAATTCTTTTATTTTCTCCAGCCAGAGAGGGATGATAAAATCATTGGCCTGAAAAAAGGTATCTGTAGAGATATAATAATCTATACCATTAAAAGTTTTTACCCCGTAATCCAAGTTTTCAAAATCAATATTTTTGGTTTGATATTTTGGATATAATCTGCAGACTACTCCTTCATCATGAGAAGCAATCCTTACTTCTCCATAAAAATCATCCTCTATTTCTGAAAAAAGAGCTTCCAATCTACTATTTATTTTTTCGTTCATTAAATAACACTTTTTGATTTGAATAACTTTATGTGATAATCTTGGATGCATTCCAATAACTCCATTATTTATATCAAATTCAAGTTTGTTTCTATAATTATAAATTTTAGGAGATGGAATTAACTCTTGAGGGGATCTTGTCAAAAATTTTTCAGCATAATTTTTTTTTAATTCAAGCTCTCTCTCATACGACAAATGCTGAAAAACACAACCTCCACAATTTAAATAATACCTACAGGGAGGTGTTTCTCTATAGTTTGAACTTTTAACAATTTTACTAATATTTCTGCAGTAGTATTCACCTTTTTTTTTAAAAACCTCCCCTTCTACAATTTCACCAGTATCAGTATAAAGTGTATTAATATGATTATATCTACTGCTTTTCCCTCTGAAAAATCCTCTTTTATAGTAATGATCTATATTAATTAATTCTTTTTCCATGTCTTTATTCTATCAGATATTCTTTCCATGTAAATATTGATTTAAACTGCTAATTTTGGTATTATTTATTTATGAATGATATAATTATTAAAATATTATTTGTTTTACTCGGAGGAAGTATAGGTGCATTAAGTAGATATTTGCTCAGCGGATTTATTTATGAAAAATATTATTCCAGCTTCCCTATTGGAACACTTATAGTAAACTTAATAGCTGTTTTCATTCTTGGTTTATTCTGGGGTTTTATTCAATATTATAATACTTCTTCCAATCTTAATATTTTTATAATTATTGGGTTTCTTGGTGGTTTTTCAACCTATGCAAGTTATATAATTGAAACATTTCAGATGTTTCAGGATGGTCAGCTTTTTCTTCCATTTTTAAACATTTTTCTAACAAATATTCTCGGTTTTATTTTTCTGTTTTTGGGAATTTTTTTATCACAAATATTCATTAATTTTATAAAATAAGGAGTTTTTATGAAAGAACTAAAAAAAATGTTGATGTTAAAAATATATGTTGGTGAAGATGATAAATATAAAGGACAAAATTTATATGAACATATTTTTAACAAGGCTAAAGAATATAATTTAGCAGGAGCCACCTGTTTAAGAGGGATATTGGGTTACGGACATTCGAAAAAAATTCATTCAACTAAATTTATTAGACTTTTTTCCAACATGCCAATTGTAATAGAATTAATTGATAAAGAAGAAAATATTCAGGAATTTTTAGATTATGTTAGACCTATTTTAGATAAAGGTTTAATTAGTGTAAGCGAAGTATCCTTTTTGCCCATATACAAAGAAGAAGATTAATATCTTGATATTGTTCATTTTAACATTAAAATTTAACTACAAATGAATATAAAAACCGGATTTTTCTATATTTTAATTATTATTCTTTCAACTTTTTTTTATCTCTATGGAGAGAATAATAAATTGATTTACCATTCCAATAAAATTAATTATAACTACCATAAAAAAATTATTACCCTAATCAATAATTGTTACATTAAATATGGAAAAATGGAACTAACAGCAGATAAAGTTACTTACTATACAAACAGGGATATCCTAATAGCAGAAGGACATATTAATTTTTTATCAAAAAATAATTCTTTTACAGGAGAAAGTTTACAGTATAATTTAAAAACTAAAAAAGCAATCCTAAATCAGGGAAGAATCCCTATCGAAAAAGGTTATATAAACGGAGAAAAATTATTATCTGAAAAAGAAAAATATATTTACGGAAAGGATAGTACTTTTTCAACCTGCAATAAAGTTGAACCTCATTACTCCATTCAAACAAAAAAATTAAAGGTTATAAAAAATGATAAAATTTTAATTTCTCCTGTAATATTTTACATAGGACATGTTCCGGTTTTTTATCTTCCCTCATATCTAATTCCAATTCCTGAAAAAAGGAAAACAGGATTTTTACAGCCAACTATTTCAAATAATTCTATTGATGGAATAACATATACCCAGCCCTTTTTTTTGATAATAAATAGATTTTCGGATTTGACATATACTTTTAAATACATGAGTGTCCGCGGTTTAAAACATCTCGGGAACCTGAGATTAAAAACATACAATGGATTTGGTGATTTCAATTTCGAATATCTTTATGATAAAATCTATAATACAAAAAGATGGCAGATTGATGGTTATTTAAGACAAAAAATTACAGGAATTGATGTCAATGCAACAGCTAAAGCCAATTTTTTCAGTGATAAAAGCTATTACAGTGACTTTGGAGAAAATATCTATGATAGAACAAAAAATGAAGCATCATCTTATCTGGTTTTTGAAAAAACAATAAAAAATATTTTGTATGCCAAATTTAAGCTATATCATTATAAATCATGGGAAAACATGGAAAATGATTATAATGAAAAAACACTTTCCAATCTTCCTGAATTGTCTATAAATCTATATTCTAAAGAAATATTTTCTAATTTGTATATAAATGGAAATAGTAATATATCTAATAATTATGAGGATAATTCTTTTAAGAATCTGTCATTTAATAATGATTTCGGTTTAACATATAAGCATACTCTTTTAAAATTTTTCAATTTTACTGAATCAATGTACAATAATCTCGATTATTATAAAATTGAGGACCGTCAAATTGAAAGGTGGGTTCCAACATTCAATATTTCCACTTATACCAAAATTTACGGTTATTTCAATCTTCTCAACATAGGAGCTTCAAATAAAATAAAACATACGATTACTCCCAGAATAAATTATTCATATACACCCAATATGTCCCAGGTAAGATTTCAAAATATGGGAGTAGGGGCAATTTCTGAAAGAAAAACCTTATACTATTCTCTTTCAAATAACTTCATGTTTAAAAAAGATTCTGGTGGTACTCACTCTTTTCTAAAAGTTAATTTTTCAGCGTCTCAAAATTTTTTAAAAAACAATTATAGTTTTTCTAATATTTCCAATAGTTCGACATTAACCCCTTACATTGGAAAAAATATCAGACTAAATTTAAGGATAAATACATCATTCAATCCCTATAAAAATAAACTGGAAAATCTTTCTTCATATAACTCATTTTCTATCACAAGAGACTCTTTTAGAGTTAATCTGGGCTTGAATTACAATAAAAATTATATAACTGATTCTAAAATTGCTACCCTTAATGCTCAAACCAATCTTAATTTAACCAAAAATTGGTCTCTTTCTCACAATTTATTATATGATATAAACACAAATGAAATTAGAACTCAAAGCTTTAAACTAAAAAGAAATCTTCACTGCTGGAACATGAATATTGAGTGGGAAAACAGAGAAAATGGTGTTATTGATTATAAATTTTTTATTGGCTTAAATGCTTTTAAAGATTTTAAATGGGATTATAATAAAGAAATACAAACCCTGGAAAGTGAGGAATTATGAGCGGAAAACTTCCCCCTGAAGATTTAAAAAAATTTGTTTTACAATATAATGGAAACACAAATAAAAATGTAATATCAGGACCATCAATTGGAGAAGACTGTGCCGTTATTAAATTTGACCGCAGCAAATATTTGCTGGCTTCTTCTGACCCTATAGTTGGTGCAGATAATTCAGATATTGGAAAATTCCTCATTGACATTAATGTAAATGATATTTCCGCTAAAGGAGGAACCCCGAAATACCTTATACTAACCTTAATTATACCGCCAAAACTTGGAAAAAAATATATTAAAAAAGTTATGAAGGATATTGATAAGTATGCAAAAAATTATAATATTGCAATTGTTGGGGGGCATACAGAAATCAGCGAAAAATATAGCTCTCCTGTTATTACTGCAACAATACTGGGGGAAACAGATAAAATATATAATATTAAAAAAATTGAAATAGATGACCCTGTTTATTTAATCGGCAATATCGCTCTTGAAGGGATTTATCTTATTTATAAAAAACATGAAAAAAAAATAAAACACCTTCTTTCAGATTCTGAAAGAAAAGATGTCCTTTCATATATAAAAAAACTTTCAGTCTATAAATATTCAAAAATAGCACGAAACTATTCTCGATTTATGCATGATCCAACAGAAGGAGGCCTGATAGGAGGGCTTTCAGAGATATCCTCTCTTATGAAAGATAAAGGAATTATTTTAAATAATGAAATAAAGCTTTTAAATCCAGTAAGAAAAATTTCTGATTTTTTTAAAATTAATCCTCTTCATCTAATTAGTTCAGGATCATTATTAACAATCATAAATAAAAAGAAAGAAAAAGATTTTTTATCAGAAATATCCAAAAACAAATTCCCACATCAAAAAATTGGAGTCATTGGTAGAGAAAATTCTTTTACAATTTCACATAAAGAAGAATTATGGCGTCTTTTATAAAAATTAACTTTTAACTGGAAATTTAATTGTTACTTCAGTGTATTTATCAACTTCAGATTGAATTTTTAATACTCCATTGTATTCATTTACGATTTCTTTAACAATTGTAAGACCCAGTCCAGAGGAATCTCTGTTTTTTCTTGAATTGTCACCTTTATAAAACCTCTCAAAAATATAAGGAATATCTTTTTCTTCTATTCCCATACCGTTATCCTTGAACTTTATAATAATAAAAGAATCTTTTTTATAAACATTAACCCTGCATCTTTTCTCTTTTTTCAGGTTATATTTATAAGAATTTGAAAAAATATTATCAAGAATTGTTTTAAATTTTTTCCTATTAAAAAATATCTTCAGCTCATTTTCTATATCAACAAAAATATTCATTAATCCGCTGTATTTTTTCTTGTATTCTAAAAAATATTTTTTTAAATTAATCCACTTCTTTTCATTCACTTCTTGAGTATCAGAATCAAGCAATTTTATTTTTTCAAGAATTTCTTCTATATATATCAATTCTTCATAAATACTTTGAAAATTCTTTTTTTCTTTTTTAATAACACCATCTTTCATTCCTTCGATTAATCCTTTCAAAATTGTGAGAGGTGTTTTTATATCATGAGATAAATTATTTAAGAAATTTCGTCTTCTTTTTTCTTCATTTTCCAAAAGAATACTCAAATCTTTCAATCCCTTTTCTATTGGAATATATTCTTTATATTCCTTTTCCATTTCAAAAGAATAATTCCCATTACCAATTTTTAAAATCTGGTCTTTTATGGTGGAAAAAAACTTTACTATTTTTTTGGAAACTTTTCTTGTTATAAAAAAATATAGGATAATTAAAATTCCCAGTATTAAAATTGAATAAAGAAACATCAGGTTAATAAATTCTCTATCCTTTTTATTAAAAATTCTTGATTTGTGGATATATATGTTCATGCTATATTTTTCATTATCTGAAATAACTTTTTTTTCATTTAATTTTATAAACTCTTTTTCTGCAAAATAACGGGGTCTTGTAAATACAATTTTTCCGCGATTATTAAAAATTACAATTCCTATATATTTGAATCGATCTTTAAAAAGGGGATGCTGATTTTCTGGCATCCTCCTGAAATTTCTTAATCTTCTACTGTCAAAATTATCTAAAAAATATTCTTTAAAAAGAGGGATCCTTTCCTTTATTTTATTTAGAACAACTGTTTTATATCTATAATTAAAAAATACAGCAAGAAGTATAAAAAATATTACAAAAGCTGCAATAGTAATCACTGTAAATTTAACAAATAATTCATTCTTGAGTTTTTTCATTCTATCTCTATTCTATATCCTTTTCCATAAACTGTTTTTATTAAACTATTATTGTTTTCAATTTTTTTTCTTATATTTTTTATATGAGTATCTATTGTTCTGTAATTATCCTTTTTATCATCAAAAAGATGTTCATAGATTTGTTCCCTTGATAATATTCTCCCTCTTTTTTTTGCTAAATAATAAAGAATTTTAAATTCGACCGGGGACAGTTTTATTCTTTTTTTTCCTTTTTTAACTATCATCTTCTCGGGATCAATAATTAAATTTTTTAAAACAATATTGCTTTGATAATGGTCAACCTTACTTCTTTTCAAAACAGTTTTTACTCTCCTAACTAAAATTCGGGGACTGAAAGGCTTTTTAATATAATCATCCACTCCCATATCAAATCCATCTATAACATCTTTTTCTTCAGTTTTTGCAGTTACCATTATTATAGGAATATCTCTTATTCTTTTAATCCAGTTTAGAACCTCTTCCCCACTTTTTTCTGGCAGCATTCTATCTAAAATAATTAAATCAGGATTAAATATATTAAAATCTTTAATGGCCGTTTTCCCTGTTGTTGATATTTGTATTTTATATCCTTCTCTTAACAGATATGTTTTTATAATTTCTGCAATTTTATATTCATCCTCAACAATCTGAACTTTAATTTTTCCAGACATCTATCCCTGCCTTATGGAAAGCTCGCTCACCATCTCTTTTTTATAATACTTATTAATTTTCATTTTAATTTCATCTCTTTTAAAAATCAATTCCTGAATCCAAACAGAGGATTCACATTTCAAATATAATTTTTTATTCACAAGAAATATTGGTTCAGTTTCTTTAATAATATCATCTTCAAAAATATCATTCCAATCATTTTTTAGTTTCTGAATACTATTATCTACTTTATCTCCTACAATTTTATTAATAAGTTCGCTAATTTTTTTCATTTTTCTCTTTCACATCCCCTCTATCGACCATGTAAAAATTTCCTTTTTTATTCAAAAAGAAATCCCTTTCTATTGCAGTAAAAAAAGTTTGACAGTTTAAATCCTCTATCATTTGAAATATTGTTCTCTTTCTTATTTTATCAAGCTCTGCAAATATATCATCAAAAATTAATATTCCTTTTCTTTTTTTTTCTTCGGTATAAATTTTAGCCATAATCAAAACAAAGTTAATAATAAAACTCTTCATCTGCCCCTGAGATCCTATTTTTTTTAATCTTTTCCCATTTAAAATAATTCTAAATTTGTCTCTATGCGGCCCAACTTGAGTTGTTTTCCGGTCTATATCATTTTCAATATTTTCCAAAAATTTTTTTTCTGAAAAATTAGTTTTATAATTTATTTCTATCTGTTTAAAATCATCAAATATTTTATTATATTCTTTTTCTAAAATAGCGTTGACCATATTTATAAAATTTTTTCTTTTTTTCACAATTTTTTTTGAATATTTAATAAAAAACTCATCCCATATTTCAATATCTTTTTTATTGGGGCTTGCACTTTTTAAAATAGCATTTCTTTCTCTTAAGATTTTTTTTAATTTTAGCAAATCATTTTTATATTCTTTATTAAAAATAGAAATATAATTATTGAAAAATCTTCTAACCTCTGTTTGATAATAATATAGCAAATTTAATATTTCACGACTTACCAAAAATGGAATCACTCTATGAAAAAACTCTTTTGATTTTACTTCTGTAGAATCAAAACCGTATTTTAAATTTTTTTTTTATCATAATATAAATATAAATCATTATTTATTTCAAAATTTGTTTTAATTTCAAGTCTCATGTAATCTTTTTTCCAGTTTATAGTATCTTTCAACCTTGCTTTTCTAAAACTTTTACCTTTAAAAAATAGATAAATTGATTCTATGAGATTACTTTTTCCACTTCCATTTTTTCCGTAAATAAAATTGTTTTTCGCTGAAAAAGTTAAAACAGTATTTTCCAAATTCCTAAAATTATGAAGCTTTAAATTTTTTACAATCATTGGTCAAAAATAGCAAGAGGCATAATAACCCAGAAAAAATTTTCATCCTCTTCGGTTTTAACTATAATTGCACTTTCTCCATCATACATATCAAGAAGTATGTTTTCTCTATCTACTGTTCTTAGAATATCTTTTAAATATTTATAATTAATATCCAGCCTCATATTTTTATCTGAATATTTAACCTTTAGTTTATCCTCAGCTTTTCCCAGCTCATCCAATTTTGCTTCTAATTTTAATTCATCTTCTTCAAGAAAGAGGGAAACTCTTCCGGTATCACTTTTAATAAAAGCGGATATTCTCTTGAAAGATTCAAGAAGGTCTTCTTTTTTTACAATTGCTTTTTTATCATTAATACTTGGAATTACTTTTTCATATTTTGGATATTTAGCATCTATTAACCTTGAGACAAGAATTACATCATCAAACTGAAACTGTATATTCTTCTTATTATATAAAACTCTAACATTTCCTTCATATTCTATTCTAATAATTTCCTCTAAAATTTTTCTTGGAACAACAACTCTTAAAGATTCTTTAGAACTTAAATCTTTTATTTCTGCTGAAGCTTTTCCCAGTATATGTGAATCTGTTGAAACAAGATTTAATATATTATTTTTTATTTCAAATAAAATTCCCCTAAAAACATACCTGGCACTATCCTTTGCTGTTCCAATAATTGTTTTATTAATCATATTTACAAGTTTTTTAAATTTTATAGTAAAACTTTCTTCTTCCTCTATTACTGGAAATTTTGGATAGTTTTTTGGATCCATAACTGAAACTGTAAAATTTGTTTCTCCTGAGGAAATATATGCTTTTTCATCTTCAACAAGAAAAACCACTTCTTCTTCAGGTGCTTCATTTAAAATAGAATATAGTTTATCCGCAGGAATAGTTGTTTTTCCTGTTTCTTCCATATTATAAACGGGAAGATTATACTTTACACCAACCTCAAGATCCGATCCCTCTATAACCATTCCATTTTCCTGTACTTCAATTAACATATTTTGCAAAATGGGTTTCATTGAATTTTGATTGATTACATTTTTAACCAGGTTAATTTCTTTTAGAACCTCATTTCTTTTCAAAGAAAATTTCATATTCTCTCCCCTCATTTATTTAAATAACGTATAACTTTTTCATACTTATTTTTAAAGTTTATATCCTCTTTAATCATTTGTTCTACCCGATTACAAGCATTTATTACTGAAGAGTGGTCCCTATCACCAAAAAATCTTCCAATTTCTTTTAAAGTATTATTTGTATATCTTCTTGCTATATACATTGCTATAAATCTTGGAATAACAAACTCTTTTTTTCTTCTTTTGCTTTCTAAAATTCCAACTGTTAAACCAAAATATGAAGCAACTTTCTCTTTAATCACACTTAAAGACATCTTCTCTAAATTATTATCAAAAAATTCAGATAAAAGAGCATCTATATCATTTTGTGTGAGATCTTTTGTGGATCCAGAAATTCTTCCATAAAAACTAATTCTTCTCAAACAACCCTCAAGCTTTCGAACATTACTTGTTACATTATTTGCTATGTAAAAAATAATTTTATGTGATAGATTAATACCCCACATCTCAGCTTTTTTCTTTAAAATGGCAACACGGGTTTCCAGTCTCGGTCTTTTTATATCTGTAATAAGACCCCATTCAAATCTTGTAATTAATCTATTTTCCAGATTAATATCTGAAGGGTGTCTATCACTTGTTACAACTATCTGTTTGTTTAATTTATAAAGGTCATTAAATGTATGAAAAAACTCTTCCTGAACGGATTCTGCTCCCTCTATTACATGAATATCATCTATTAGTAAAACATCAACATATCGATATTTGTTTCTAAAATTTACAGTTGTCCTATTTTTAATTGATTCGATAAGCTCATTCCTAAACTTGTCCGCTGTAACATAACAGCATTTTAAATCATTCTTTTCAAAATTTGTAACCTTATTACCTATAGCCTGCATAAGATGTGTTTTTCCCAGTCCGGAATCTCCATAAATAAAAAGAGGATTGTAAATAGATTTTCCAATATTTTTTGCTACTGCCAGAGAAGCTGAGTATGACATATCATTGCTTCGTCCAATTACAAAATTTTTAAATCTAAAGTCATTACTTAAATTATTTGTTTTTCCTGATTTTTTATATTTTATTTTTTCCTGTTTTTTTTCATTTTCTTTTTTTCGTTGAATTTTTTCTATTTTTTCAAATTTTAATTCAACTTCATTTCCCACACTTTTATATAAAATATATTCTAAATCTTCCTCAAACAATAATTTGATTCTTTTTAAAAATATCTCATCTGTTGCTTCAAAAGTTATCCTGTTTTGATTCTTTCTTATCTGGATATCTCTGAATAGATGTTTAACATTACTTTCATCAACTTTTTTTGATAGTTTTTGCATTATGAGATTTTTTAATTCTGACATCTACTCCCCTTTTATTTTTTTATAAATTTATCACATATCTTCTAAATTATTCTATTATTTTTATTATCATAATCAAGCAATTTTTCATCTTATTTATATTGCTTTATACTAATAACTTATAAAGCCTCTATTTAATTATTTACATTACAATATTATTAACATTATATTTTGTGTTTTTGTATTTTATTATATAGAAACAACTTAAAGCCACATTACCCTCTTAAAACACGCAAAACTAAACACTAATAAACATCTTCTCCACAATAATAAAATATTCGAAAAATATATAAAAGTAGATATTTTGTTGATTTCTTTTCTTTTAATCTTGATAATTTTAATGATTTTTGTTTTTAAAAAGTTATCCATATTTTATCCACTTTTATTATAACACATTCTCCACATTAAACAATTCTCTAATTATAAAAAATATACTAATTTAAAACTTTATTAACATATCCACCGACACTACTATTACTACTATTTTTTTAATATAAAATAATAGTAATAAAAAATCTTGACATTAAATATTAAATTTGATAAATTCTCTTTGTTGGAGGAGTGGCAGAGTCTGGCTGATCGCGGCGGTCTTGAAAACCGTTGTGGGTTTTCCCCACCGTGGGTTCGAATCCTACCTCCTCCGTTTTTTATATATAATCAAAATGGAGAGATGGCCGAGTGGCTTAAGGCGCGTGATTGCTAATCACGTGAGGGGCAAAGAGTTCCTCCGAGAGTTCGAATCTCTCTCTCTCCGTAATAATCACTTTGAGATTTTTAGCTTAAGTTATTATTAGGTAAAAATAAATTTATTAAAAACATATATTTTTTTGGAGAGGTGCGAGAGTGGTTGATTCGGCGCGATTGGAGATCGTGTGTATCTTTTGATACCGTGGGTTCGAATCCCACCCTCTCCGTAATTTTTTTATCACAGTCTTTAAGTTTTCAACTAATGATTATTGTAGTTATTTGTTTGAGTGAGAAAATTACAATGTAATTTATTAGTTTAAGTCTAAGTCAATTTTG
>Ga0209947_1001767_pt1 | contig 12698 bp, 11 predicted proteins | sample SalPonR2_B_D2_MG_FD_185706 | JGI IMG/M metagenome (GOLD analysis project Ga0209947, IMG submission 185706) | Salt pond soil microbial communities from South San Francisco under conditions of wetland restoration - Salt Pond MetaG R2_B_D2_MG... ... | reverse complement strand
CAGGTTCTCTTCGGTCACCTCTACCGGGTTGCCACCACAGGACGGGTCCTTGATCGCCCCCTTGACGAGTGCTGGTATGGCCTCCTCTGTCACGCCGAGCACGGCCAACCCCTTGGGCACGCTGAAACTGTCGTTGAAACGATCCACGAAGGCACGAAAACCACCATAGCCGCCGTCGATACCCAGATACCCCGCCGCGCGGTCGAACCGCTCTGCGATCACGGGTGCGTTCAGGTCGAGGACAGCAGGCATGCACACCGCATTGGTGGTGCCGTGATGGGTATTGAAATGCGCGCCCACCGGATGGCTCATGGCGTGAATCGCACCCAGACCCTTCTGGAACGCCGTCGCCCCCATGGCCGCAGCACTCATCATATGGGCGCGGGCCTCGATATCGTCGGGGGTGGCGTAGGCGCGCGGCAGGTTCTCGATCACCAGCCGCATGCCTTCGAGCGCGATGCCCTGCGACATCGGGTGATAATGCGGACTGGAGAACGCCTCGACGCAATGCGCGAAGGCATCGAGCCCGGTGCCTGCCGTGATCGCCTTTGGCATGCCGATCGTCAGTGCGGGATCGCAGATCACCGTTACGGGCAGCATTTTCGGGTGAAAGATGATCTTTTTCTCGTGGCTGACGGAGTTGGTCAGCACGCCCGCGCGCCCGACCTCCGAGCCGGTTCCGGCGGTGGTGGGCACGGCGATGATCGGGGCAATGGCCGTGGCATCGGCGCGCGTCCACCAATCACCGATATCCTCGAAATCCCAGACAGGCCGCGTCTGCCCCGCCATGAAGGCCACGCATTTTCCAAGGTCGAGCCCCGAGCCACCACCAAAGGCGATTACCCCGTCATGGCCCCCGGCCTTGTAGGCCTCGACCCCGGCGGCAAGGTTGATCTCGTTCGGGTTTGGATCGACCTCAGAGAACACGGCGGCCTCCAACCCCGCCTTGCCCAGGATCTCCATCGCCTGTGCGGTGATGGGTAGCGGGGCCAGCCCCTTGTCGGTGACCAGCAGCGGGCGGGTGATCCCGGCCTGTGTGCAAGCCTCGGCCAGTTCCGCGATGCGGCCCGCGCCGAAACGGATGGCGTTGGGATAGGACCAGTTTGCGGTAAGTGTCATGTCGTTGCCTTCTTTAGATGATAGGATTTCGGACGGGTCAGGTTGTGATAGCCGATGACCGACAGCGCGCCGCCGCGCCCGGTCGATTTGCAACCGGTCCAGCACAGCGCAGGATCGAGGTAATCGGCGCGGTTCATGAAGACGGTGCCGGTCTCGATTGCATCGCCCACCTTTGCGGCGCGCGCGGCATCACAGGTCCAGAGCGAGGCGGTCAGGCCGAAGGGGCTGTCATTCATCAGGGCGATCGCCTCGGCATCGTCCTTGACCGGCATGATGCCGACCACCGGGCCAAAACTCTCGTCGCGCATGACGCGCATGTCATGGGTGACACTGGTCAGGATCTGCGGCGTCAGGTAACAGCCGCCATCATCCTGCGGCATGGTCGCGATATGCGCGACAGCGCCCTCCGCCACCGCCTCATTGATCTGCGCGCGCACCTCTGTGGCAAAGCGTGTGTTGGCCATCGGGCCGATAGTGGTTTCGGGGTCCAGCGGATCGCCAAGACGGTAGCCGTTCACGATCTCGACCGCCTTCGCCAGAAACGCATCAAACAGGCTTTCGTGCACATAAATCCGCTCGATCCCGCAACAACACTGGCCGGAATTGAACATCGCCGCGTCAATCAGCCCCTCCGCCGCCACCTCCGGATCGGCATCATCCATCACATAGCCCGGGTCCTTGCCACCCAATTCCAGCCCCAGCCCAGTAAAGGTGCCTACGGCCGCGCGCTCCATCGCCTGCCCGCCGGCGACAGAGCCGGTGAAATTGACGAAGTCGAACTGCCCTTCGGCGATCAGCTCCGATGTGGTGCCGTGATCCAGAAACACGTTGCGGAACACGGCCTCTGGCACGCCCGCCGCATGAAAGGCCCGCGCCATGCGCTCGCCCACCAGCAGGGTCTGCGTCGCATGTTTGAGCACCACCGCGTTCCCGGCGATGAGCGCGGGGGCCACGGTATTGATCGCCGTCATGTAGGGGTAATTCCACGGGGCCACCACGAAGACCACACCATGCGGCACGCGGCGGATATAACGGTGAAACGCCCCATCGTCCGACACCTCGATATCCGCGAGCCCCTGCTCGGCGATCTCGGCCATGTGTGAGGCGCGCTCTTTAAAGCCGCCGAATTCGCCGCCATAGCGCACCGGGCGGCCCATCATGCGCGCCAACTCCGGCACGATCTCATCGTTCATCTCACCCACGGCGGCGACACCCGCCATCACGAGGTCTATCCGCTCCTGCAAGGGGCGCGCGGCCCAAGCGGCCTGCGCCGCGCGGGTCTCGGCAATGGCCGCGCGCGCGGCCTCGGCGCTCAGCGTTTCACGCGTGGCAAAGACCGATCCGTCGATCGGCGATATACAGTTGAGTGTGGTGGTCATTCTTCTTCGAATCCCGTTGTTTCGTCCTCAAGCTCGTGCAGGCTTGTGTGTTGAATTTTCCATCCCCCGTCAGATTGACGCTCAAGGATGTTGAGGCTGGCCCCGAAGACCGGACCATTATCGGTTTCGGCCTTGTACCGAAGCAGACAGACCGCCAGACCGCCGTCGATCCTGAGGTCGTGGATCGTCATAACCTTGTTGCGCTCCCCTTCGGCAAACCATTCACGATGCGCGGCAGCGATGGCCGCGTGCCCGCGCAAAGGATCGCTCCAGGGCGAAAGAACCAGAGCGCCCTGAGCATAGAACGAGGCGCAGCCGACAGCATCGCGCGCATCATAGGCCGTGAGATACCCTTCAACGAGCGCAGCAATGCGGTCTTTATCCTCCATGATCACGCCCGTTCGAACCCGCGCTGCACCTCGTAATCGGTCACCGCGCGGTCGAAATCCTCTTGCTCGACCTCCGCCGCGCGGGCGTAGTGATCAACCACCGCATCGCCCAAGGCATGCCGCAGCATGGCCGAATTGCGGAAGGTCTCGGTCGCCATGCCCAGCTTGTGCGGCACCTCGGCCACATCCGCCATGCTGTAGAGATCACCCTGCGCGGGATCGGGCAAGTCGAGCTTTTCCTCGATCCCCGCCAGCCCTGCGGCCAGTTGCCCGGCACAGGCGAGATAGGGGTTCATGTCAGAGCCGGGTATGCGACACTCGATGCGCACGCCCTTGGTGCCCTCGCCCACCAGCCGGAACCCCGCTGTGCGGTTGTCGATCGACCAGGCGGTCTTGGTAGGGGCGAAGGTGCCCGGCACGAAGCGCTTGTAGCTGTTGATATAAGGGGCCATCAGCAGCATGCAGTCGGGCGCGTATTTCAGCAACCCGGCCACGTAATGGCGCATCACCTGCGACATCGAATGCGGCGCGTTCGCGTCAAAGAACACATTGCCCTCGGCGTTGAACAGCGACTGGTGGATATGCGCGGCACTGCCCACCTTGTCGGCACGCCATTTCGGCAGGAAGGTCGCGGCATGGCCGTGCTGGGCGGCGATTTCCTTGACGGCGTGCTTGGCCAGCGTGTGCCGGTCGCACGCCGCCAGCGCGTCGCCGTAGCGGATGTTGAGCTCTTCCTGCCCGATCTCGGCCTCGCCCTTGGTGTTCTCGACCGGGATGCCCATGGCGTATAGTGCGTTGCGCACCGGGCGCATGACATGCTCATCGCGGGTGGTGAATTGGATCGAGTAATCCTGGTTGTATTTCACCAGCGGGTCGAGAGCACGATAACCGCTGGCGCGAATCTTGTCATAGGAGCGCTCGAACAGGAAGAACTCAAGTTCCGTCGCCATCATCGGCGTCAGGCCCATATCCGTCGCGCGCTCGACCTGTGCGTTCAGAATCTGGCGCGGACTATGCGGCACCGGGCCGTGCGAATGGTGATCTAGGAAATCGCAGAGCACCAGCGCGGTGCCCTCGAGCCACGGCACCGGGCAGAGCGTGGAAAGATCCGGCCTCATCGTGTAATCGCCATAGCCCGAGGCCCAGCTGGTCGCGGCATAGCCGTCGGGCGTTGCCATCTCCAGATCGGTGGCGAGAAGGTAGTTGCAGCAATGCGTTTCCTCAAAGCCCGCCTCGAGAAAGTTAGACACGTGGAACCGCTTGCCCACAAGGCGGCCCTGCATGTCCACGGCGCAGGCCAGCACTGTGTCGACCTCGCCGCTCGCGGCCTTGGTTTTCAGCGCATCCAGTGTCAGGGCAGTCATGGTCGTTTGCTCCATTCAGGCTTGGGAAAGGGGGCCCGGCACGGGCCCCCTTCTGGTATCGGCAAAGGCCGCGCTCAGGTATAGCGATAGGGACGTCCGGCCTTTTCCATATCGGCGTTGTATTGCTTGAAGATCTCCACGACCTTGGCCTTGGTCTCGGATTGCGCCGCGATCTCGTCCCAGAACTCGCGCGCGGCCGTCTCCACCGTAGCCCATTCCGCATCAGGAATCGTGGTCAGCTGCATCTTTTCACCATGCACGCGCAGCCGCGCCTCACCGCCCCAATACCACCACTGGCGATAGTAATGCGACTGTTCCATGCAGGTGGCGAGCAGAAGTTTCAGATCCTCCGGCAATTCCTCCCAACGGCCCATATTGGCAAAGAAGTGGCCAACCCATGCGCCGGAAATGTTATTGGTCAGGAAGTAGTTGGTCACATCGGCCCAACCCACCGTGTAATCCTCGGTGATGCCCGACCATGCGATGCCGTCAAGCTCGCCGGTCTGCACCGCGACCTCGATATCCTCCCAGGGCAGGGTCACGGGGACCACGCCGAATTGCGACAGGAACCGGCCTGCCGTCGGGAAGGTAAAGACGCGCTTGCCCTTCAGGTCCTCAAGGCTGTGGATCGGATCCTTGGTGGCAAAGTGGCACGGGTCCCAGGACCCGGCGCTGATATGCTTGACGCCAACCTTGGCGTATTCCTCGTCCCAGATCTCCTTAAGGCCATACTGGTTGAAGAGCACCGGCACATCGAGGCTGTAGCGCGACCCGAACGGGAAATAGCCGCCAAAGACGGTGACTTCGGTCGGGCTTGCCATGCTGTCATCGTCGGACTGCACCGCGTCGATAGTGCCCTGCTGCATGGAGCGGAAAAGCTCCCCCGTGGGCACCAGCTGATCGGCATAGAAAAGCTCGATCTGCATGCGGTCGCCCGCGATCTTGTTGAACGTGTCGATGGCCGGTTTCACCACGTGCTCGGCCAATGCCGCCCCGGCATAGGTCTGCATCCGCCAGGTGATCGTCGATTGCGCGAGCGCGGGAGCCGCCAGTGGTGCGGCCACGGCACCGGCACCCGCAGATTTCAGGAACTTGCGTCTTGTCGTCGTCATCGTTCTTCTCCTTGTTGCAATGATGGCCCCTTGGTCAGGGCTCTTCTGGGGTTATTTTCCGTAAACATATTCTGGCAGCCAAAGCGCGATCTGCGGAAAGATCATGACCAGCGACAGCGCCACCACCATAACCGCGACGAACGGCACGATAGAGCGGTAGATGTCGCGCAGTCCAATCTCGGGCGGGGCCATGGCGCGCATCAAAAACAGGTTATAGCCGAAGGGCGGCGTCATGTAGGCGATCTGCGTGGTGATCGTGTATAGCACACCATACCAGATCAAGTCGAAGCCGAGCGAACCTACCAGCGGCACGTAGAGCGGCGCCACGATCACCAGCATCGCGGTATCATCCAGAAACGTGCCCATGAGGATGAAGCTCAGCTGCATCAGGATGAGGATCGTCCAGGGGCTGAGGTCGAGCGTCTCGGTAAACAGACCCTCGATCGCGTTGACCGCCCCCAACCCGTCGAAGATCGCACCGAAACCAAGGGCTGCGAGGATGATCCACATGAACATGCACGAAATCGCCAGCGTATTTCGCACGGTCGTCTCGAACACCACCCGCGTCATCCGTCCCTTGAGCACAGCTGCGAGAAAGGCGGCCAGTGCGCCGATGGCCGAACTTTCCACCAGCGAGGTCCAGCCCTTGACGAACGGCACCATCATCACCGCGAAGATCACCAGCGGCAACAGCCCCGCGCGCAGCAGGCGCAGCTTTTCGGACAGCGACACGTTGCGCTCGTCTTCGGGCAGCACCGGGCCGAGATGCGGCTGAATGCGGCAGCGGATATAAATATAGAGGATAAAGAGCGAGGCCATGAGCAGGCCGGGCACCACCCCCGCCAGCCACAATTGCCCGACCGGCTGGCGCGCAATCATCGCATAAAGCACCAGCACCACCGAGGGTGGTACGAGGATGCCAAGCGACGAGCCCGCCTGCACCACCCCCGTCACCATGATCTTGTCATAGCCCCGGCGCAGCAGTTCGGGCAGCGCGATCGTCGCGCCGATGGCCATGCCCGCCACGCTCAGCCCGTTCATCGCCGAAATCAGCACCATGAGGCCGATCGTGCCGATCGCCAGCCCGCCCCGCACCGGGCCCATCCAGACATGGAACATCTTGTAAAGGTCGTCGGCGATGCGGCTCTCGCTGAGGACATAGCCCATGAAGATGAACATCGGCAGGGTCAGCAGCGGATACCATTTCATCAGCTTCATCGCCGCCGAGAACGGGATTTCAACGCCACCCGTCCCCCAGAGCAGCACGCCCGCCAATGCCCCGACAAAACCGATGGCCCCAAACACCCGCTGCCCGGTCATCAGCATCAGCATCATGCCCGCGAACATGACGATGGCGATCATCTCATGCGGCATCGGTGTCTCCCCCGCGCAGATATTCGATGTCGCGGAAAAACTCCGCCAGCGCCTGAAGGATCATCAGAAAGACCCCGAGACAGAGCACGATCTTGATCGGCCAGAGCGGCGGGCGCCACGCGGTCGGACTGCGCTCGAGAAAGCCCAGCTTGTCCTGCACACCTGCAATCCCGTCGGTGATCAACGCCATGAAGAGATCACCGAAAAAGGCGAACGGCTCCATCCCGAAATAGCCGAGCGAATAGGCGGTGGAACTGACCGCACCCATGAACAGGACCACCAGATAGAACAGCAGGAAGAACACGGTGAACCCGTCCACAATCGCCTTCGTACGCGGTGACCAGTCACCATAGAACAGGTCCATCCGCACGTTCGAGCCCAACTGGATCGAATAAGGCCCGCCAAGCACGTAATAGGCGACCATCACGAACTGCGCCGTCTCCAACGTCCAGAGCGACGGGGTGGAGGTCGCCTTGGACAGGCTCGACCATAGTAAAACGCCCATCAAGACGAAGATCAGATACATGGTGACGCGCCCGATCGCGCGGTTCATACCGTCGATGGCGCGGATATAGGCCCGCATCGCGCTACGCATCGTGGACCTCCATAAGGTTGAGTTGCGCAAGCGCAGGGCGCACCAGGCCAAGCAACTCAGTCGTGATACGGTCCTGTTGTGAGGGCGTGGCAATCAAATCGTTGCGGATTTCCAGCATAACGTTGGGCAGCTCATTGGCGAGCCCGTGCAGGCGCAGGCTATGCGTCACACCGTCGGCGGGGCCATAGGGCGCGTTACGCTCCACTCGCCGCCCCGGCACATCCTGCGCCAGCATCGCGTCGGCGAGGCGCGCGTCGCTGTCATGCAGGATGCCGATCTCCACCGCGCGGGGCTGCCCCATCCATTTGGGGGTAAAACTGTGCATGGTGATCAGCGCGAAAGGCGTCCCCGCCCTGTCGCGCCGCGCGATCAGATCAAAGGTGGCGCGCCTGAAGGGCTCATAGACCCGCGCCACCCGCGCCCTGCATGCGGTCTCATCCAGTCCGACATTGCCGGGCACCGCGATCGTCTCCGTCCGCTCTGGCATTGCACTCGGGGCCTCGGGCGGGCGGTTGCAATCATAGACCAGCCGCGAAATGCGCCCGGCGATCATCGGCGCGTTCAGCGCCTCCGACAGACGCTTAGCCACATCCTCCGCCCCCGGGTCCCAGGCCGCATGGCTGTCGCGCGCCGATGCATCCAGACCGAGGCCGTCATAGTCGGCGGGGATGTGATTCGAGGCATGTTCGCAGAGGATCACGGCCGGTCCGACCCCGTCCGCGTTGATGATTTCATAAGCCTCGGCACGGTTTGCGAGCATGTTTCCCCCTGTCGCTGGAAAAAGCTTTCCATGAGAGAAGTTTTTCGTCAATATTTTTCCAGAACCAGTCGGAGAAGATTTCCGTTGACCCGCCTCAAAGCGTACCCTTTGCTCAGATTGTCACCGCGAAAGGCCCGCCCGTGACCGACGATCCGCACTTCATCCCCGCGCGACCGATAACATCGGCCACGCCAACGGTGCGCCAGTTGATCCGCAGTCAGTATCAGGATCTCACCCAGTCCGAGCGCAAGTTCGCCAACACCCTGATGGAAAACTACCCGAATGCGGGCCTCGCCTCGATCACCACCGCCGCCGAAGGCGCGGGTGTCTCGGCCCCGGTGGTGGCACGGATGGTGCAGAAACTGGGCTTCAAGGGCTATCCGCAGTTCCATCAGGCGCTGTTGCAGGAATTGCAGGCCAAGGTGTCCGGCCCGACCGAGCGCCGCGCCGTCTGGACCGCCGAGGCCCCTGAATCGCATATGCTCAATCGTTTTGCGGGGGCGGTGACGCAGAACCTCGCGCAGACCTTCGCCAATATCGACACCGCGCAATTCGACGCCGCCGCGCGCCTTCTGGCCAGCGAAAACGGGCTCTATATCGTCGGCGGGCGCATCACCCGGTCGCTGGCCGAATATGCCTTCACCCATTTTCAGGCGATCCGCGAGCGGGTGACGCATCTCACCTCCTCACCCGCCACTTGGCCGCATTACGTTCTCGACATGGTCGAGGGCGACACGCTGCTGATCTTCGATGTCCGCCGCTACGAAGAAAACCTGCTGCGCCTCGCTGAAATCGCCTCGGCGCGCGGCGTGCGGGTAATCCTGATCACCGATCAATGGGCCAGTCCCGTCGCGGGATTGGCCGAGGCGACCTTTCATTGCTGGGGAGAAATTCCGTCAGCGTGGGATTCCAACATCGCCACGCTCTCGCTCACCGAGGCACTCATCGCCGCCACGCAAGAGGAACGCTGGCCTGAGGCGCGCGACCGCTTCGAGCGGCTCGACAGCCTTTTCGAGATGACACGGCTTTTTCGCAAACCCTGAACGGGGCCACCGCGCGGCCCCGGGACAGGAGATCACGGGCGCGGATCACAGCCGGTGCAGGTCAGAGCGGTTTTCATGGAAACGTCACTGAACCTGCGCTAACACTCAGAAACGAACAATTCCGATCACGTTGTTCAAGACAGGGAAAACACATGAAACTCACATCCACGCATATGACACTGGCCGCCGTTCTGACAGGAACGCTGGCCTTCGCACATCCGGCCGCCGCCGACACGCTGCGGCTGCTGACATGGGGCGGCTACGCCCCCGAGGACGTCATCGCCAAATTCGAGGAAGAGACCGGCCACACCGTCGAGGTCACACTCTCCAACAACGAGGAAATGATCGCCAAGCTGCGCGCCACAGGCGGCGGCGGGTTCGACCTCGCCCAGCCCAGCCAGGACCGTATCGCCGGCCCGCAGGCAGAGTTCGGGATCTACAAGCCGATGGACCTCTCCAAGATCGACGAATCACTCTTCATCCCGTCGATGCTCAAAGCGACCAAGGCCAACACCACCGTCGGTGGCGAGGTCTACGGCGTGCCGCATGTCTGGGGCACCTCGGGCCTCGTGCTCGACACCTCCAAGGCCGACATGGTCAAGGATTACACCGACCTGTGCTCCGACGCAGTGGCCGGTGACGTCTCCTACCGCCTCAAGCGCCCGACGCTGATCGGCTTTGCCTTCGCCATGGGGATGGACCCGTTCGCCGCCTACGGCGACGAGGCCGCCTATACCGAGATCATGGAAAAGGTCGAGGCCAAGCTTGTCGAGTGCAAGCCCAATGTCAAAGCCTATTGGGGCGGTGGCGACGAACTGATGAACCTGATGCGCTCGGGCGAGATCGTGGCGGCGATGGCCTGGGATACCGGCGGCTGGAAGCTGAACGAGGACAATGCCGACATCACCTTCGTCGCGCCCGCCTCGGGTGCGCTTGGCTGGATCGACACGTTCGTGCTGCCCGCCAAGGGCCGGGCCGATGACGCCGCCTATGACTGGATCAACTTCGTGATGCAGCCCGAGGTCTCGGCCATGATCACCGCATCAGCGGGCAATTTCACCGCCTCGCAGGGCGCGGACGAATTCGCCTCCGACACGCTCAAGGCCAAGTATCAGGCCAGCTTCCCGCCCGAAGCGGTGGACAACATCAAGTGGTATCCGCCGGTGCCCGCAGGCCTCGAGGTGATCGAGGGTGGCGTGCTTGACCGCGTCAAAGCCGCGAACTGAAGCTGCGCGATATCCCCGAGGCTCCCGCCACCACTGGCGGGGGCCTCTTTCATTGAAGGACACCCGATATGACGCAGCCCGATCTTGCCTGCACCCATCTCACCAAGCGGTTCGGAGACACGACCGCCGTCGACGATGTCAGCTTCGAGGTTCCGCCGGGCTCGTTCTTTTCCATCCTAGGGCCGTCGGGCTGCGGCAAGACGACGATCATGCGAATGATCGCGGGGTTTCTCGCGCCTTCCGATGGCGACATCCGGATCAAGGGCCGCTCGGTGCTCGACGTGGCCCCCAACAAGCGCCCGGTGAACATGGTGTTCCAGCATCTCGCGCTGTTCCCGATGATGAATATCGCCGACAACATAGGCTACGGGCTGCGCCGCAAGGGCCTGCCCAAGCCCGAGATCACCCACAAGGTGGGCGAGGTGCTGGAGCGGATCGGCCTGCCCGACATTGGCACGCGCCGGGTCGAGGAACTCTCGGGTGGGCAGAAACAGCGCGTGGCCATCGCCCGCTGCATGGTGCTGGAACCAGATGTGCTCTTGCTAGATGAGCCGCTCGGCGCGCTCGACCTCAAGCTGCGCGAACACATGAAGATCGAGTTGAAGGCATTGCAGGCGGCCTTTGACACCACCTTCGTCTACATCACCCATGACCAGAGCGAGGCGCTGGTGATGTCCGACACCGTCGCGGTGATGAATGCCGGGCGGTTCGAGCAGATGGGCGCCGCGCGCGATCTCTATTACCGGCCTGAAACCGCCTTTGTCGCGGGCTTTGTCGGGGACAGCAACCGATGGCGTGGTCGCGTCGAAAGCGTGGATGGCGATGCCCTGCGCCTGCGCAGCGATAGCGGACTGGCACTTTTGGGCAGCCGCCACGGGCGCGCCCTCTCCGATGGCACGACAGCGGATATATATGTGCGCCCCGAGGCGATCCGCCTTGGCCACAGCCCCGAGGAGGTGGCACATTTCGACAACCGCCTGTCGGGCACCGTGACCAGCCTGCTCTTCAACGGCGCAGCCAGCCGCATCCTGATGCGCCCCATTGAGGGCAGCGAGGAAATCGAGGTGGCCCTGCCCCAATCCGGCGAGTTTGCCCATCTGGAGCGCGGATCGGACGTGCATGTCGGCTGGTCCAGCGATCAAGGCAATTGCTTTGCGGCGGAGGCAGGCTGATGCAGGCGGCACATAGGCTCGGGTTTCTCCTGCTGGTGACACCGCTCCTGCTGTGGCTGGGTCTGCTGATCATCATCCCGCATATCGACATGTTCCTAGTCTCGCTCCGCGAACGGGTTGGCGTGGGCGAATATGCCACCAGCCTTGCCAATTACCGCAGCTTCATCGAGGAACCGCTGTACCTGATGACCTTCGCGCGCACCGCAGTGATGTCGGTCATGGCCACCGCGCTGACCCTTCTGATCGGCTTTCCGGTCGCCTATTACATCGCCAAGATGGCGCGCGGGCGGGTGCGTTCGGCGCTCTTTCTGCTGTGCCTCGTGCCGTTCTGGGTGTCGGAACTGGTGCGCACCTTCGGCTGGATGATCCTGCTGCGCGAAACCGGCCTGTTCTCGTCGGTCCTGCAATGGGCGGGGCTGGCCGACGCGCCGGTCGAAATGCTCTATAACGACGCCGCGATCATGGTCGGGCTGGTCTATACCTCGATGCTGTTCATGGTGGTGCCGCTCATCACCACGCTCGACAGTCTCGACGACGCGGTGATCGAGGCGGGCTATGATCTAGGCGGCTCGGGCCCGTCAATCCTGCGCGAGATCGTGATCCCGCATGCCATGCCGGGCATCGTCTCGGGCTCCATCGTCGTGTTCATGCTGTCGCTCGGCAACTACCTGACGCCGATCATGCTGGGCGGCAAGGACAGCCTGTGGTTCACCGAACTGATCTATTCGCAATTCATCGTGCGTTTCAACTGGGAGTTGGGCGCGGCCTTCGGCTTCATGCTGCTGATCCTGTCATCGGTGATCGTCTGGGGCACGCTGCGCGTGACCGGCCAGACCCTTGAAAAGACCATGGGATGAGAGGCGCGCCATGATCCCCACCATCCCCCAACGCCGCTTGATCAAGGTGACCTACACTGCCTATGTGGTGCTCTTCTTCACTTATCTCGCGCTGCCGCTCACGGTGGTCGCGGTCTTCGCCTTCAACGACAGCCAGTTCCCCTCGCTGCCCTGGGAGGGCTTCACATGGGACTGGTTCTTCGGCGAGGAACAACCCAAGATCGGCGTCTTTCACGAACGCCCGATCCTGCGCGCCATCGGCACATCCGCCCTTGTCGGGTTCTGCGTCTCGGTGCTTTCGGTCGCCGTGGGTACCACCAACGCCTTTC